>Ga0209001_1000025_pt1 | contig 30428 bp, 31 predicted proteins | sample Rifsed13ft2_FD_184006 | JGI IMG/M metagenome (GOLD analysis project Ga0209001, IMG submission 184006) | Soil microbial communities from Rifle, Colorado, USA - sediment 13ft 2 (SPAdes) (version 2) | ecosystem: Environmental > Terrestrial > Deep subsurface > Rock core/Sediment | place: Rifle...
GAGCGCCGGTAGCAGCCACAGCCCGTACAGGAGGTTCACGGCGGGGCCCAGGAACCCGAGCGCGCTCCAGGCGAAGCCGAAGGCCCAGAAGAAGACGCCGAAGGCGACGGCGATGACGGCCACGACGAGGATGTCGCGGGTCCGCCAGCGCCCGTCGGTGGCGGTGATCTCAGTCATGGCAGGACTCCCTCCTCATGGATCTCGATGACGAGCAGACGGCCGGCGCGCACGGCGACGCTGGCGCGACGGTCGATGCGGACATTGGAAAGACCGCGGCTGGGCCCCGCTGCCAGCGGCTCGTCCCGCAGCGGATAGGCGAGCCCCTCGGTCGTCACCCCGTCGGCGTCACCGCCGAAGGCGAGCAGGGTGACGAGATCGCCGGGGCGCCCGGAGAGGTCGAGGCGGCCGGGCGCCGTGAGCAGGCGGACCCGAGTCCGCTCGTCGAGGAGCACCACCTCGCGGCCGGCGGCCTCGGGCAGGGCCAGTAACCAGACGTTGGCCAGGGCGTGGTCGAAGCGGGATCCGCCCAGCGCGCCCAGGATCGTCACGGCCACCGGATCGCGCGCCAGCGCGGCACGCAGGGCCAGCTCGGCGTCGGAGGCGTCCTTCGCCGCGGGCCAGGTCTCGACCTCGATCCCCTCGCGGCGGAGGCGCTCGACCTCCGAGGGCGCCAACGAGTCCAGGTCGCCCACGACGAGGTCCGGGCGGAGCCCGAGCCTGGTCGCGCCCAGGGCGCCACCGTCGGCTGCGATGACGAGGCCACGACCTTCGGACCAGCCCGGCCATGCAGCGTCCAGCGCGGGACGCGCCGGCACGTCGCCGTCGGCGATGACGACGGCGCGGGCGAGGCGGGGGGCGATCGAGCGGCCGGACATGGGACGACCTCCGTCGGTGGCGGGACGGAGGTCGCGGCGTGGACTCCCTTCGCTGGTACGAACCAGATCAGGTTCCGAGGGTCTGCGGGCGATGCCGCACTCTCAGCGCCTCGTGGGCGCTCCCCTGTCCCGTCTTCGGTTGTGCCCGAATCCTACACCCGCCCCCCTAGGACCGTCCCGCCACGGCCGCCGCCACGGCCGCGGCGACGGTCGGGGCAACCCAGTGCGCGCCCGACTTGCGCAGCCGACCCCGCTCGGCAGCGCCGGTCAGGACACCCACGGCGGTCGCGCCCGCACGACGGGCCATGGCCATGTCGTCGTCGGCGTCCCCGACCAGGACCAGGTCCGCCGGCTGGAGGCGGAGGTAGCGCGCGGCCAGCTGCACGGGCGCCGGATCCGGCTTCGAGTGCGGCACCTCGTCGCCGAACACGAGAGCGTCGAAGGCGCCCTCGAGACCGTTGGCGCGCATCTCCAGCTCGACCCGCGCGCGGTGGCCGGCCGTGACGACCGCGAGCTGTACGCCGGCCTCGCGCAGCGCCGCCAGCGCCTCCTCCGTGCCCGCCACGAGGCCTGCGACCTCCGTCTCGTAGAGTGCCACCCAGCGCCGGTCGGCCTCCGGCCAGAACTCCTCCGCGAGACCGACGCGGCGGTAGATGCGCCGCCAGTCGGGGGCGTAGTGGGCGCGGAAGTCGGCCTCGTCGAAGGGGATGCCGAACTCCCCGAAGAGCTGGCGGTAGGTCGCGTGCGTGCGCCCGATCGAGTCGATCAGCGTGCCGTCCCAGTCGAACGCCCAGGCGCTCGCTGCTTGGAGCCGCGCGGCCACGGAGCGGGGTGGGCGCGAGCGGTCGAGGAGGCGCATGGGGCCGCCATCGTAGCGGGTGAGGGCCGGGTCGCGTGCTAGACTCCCGCCCGTGCCCGAGACGCTCCACCCCGCACATCAGCGCGTCCTCGACGCGGCCGCGCGGAAGGGCGTGACCCTGCAGGTCGTCACGTTCCCCGAGAGCACGCACACGGCCGAGGAGGCTGCCCGCGCGGTCGGCGCGGAGCTGGGCCAGATCGTCAAGAGTCTCGTGTTCGTGGCCCCCGACGATGATGGCGCAGCCCAGCCGATCGTCGTGCTCGTGAGCGGCGTCAACCGCGTGGACGTCGCCCGTCTGGCCGCCGTCGCCGGCGAGCCGGCCATCCGCCGCGCCAGCGCGCGCGAGGCGGACGAGCTGACTGGCTTCGTCATCGGCGGCATCCCGCCCATCGGCCACGCCCGGTCGCTGCGCGTGATCATGGACCCCGACCTGGGCCGCTTCACCACCGTGTGGGCCGCGGCCGGCACGCAGAACGCCGTCTTCGAGGTGCCGCCGGCGACCCTGCGCATGCTGGCCAACGCGATCGTGGCGCCTATCGCCGAGGATCGCGGCGAGAAGGGCACCGGACTCGCGGACGCGGGCGCCTCGTCGCCGGCCGGCGCGCCGTCGGGAGCGTGACCGGGACCGAGGCGCAGCGCTCGGCCGTCCAGTATCCGGGCGGCCTCGCGGCGCGCTACCGCTGGGCCGGCAGCGACCGGGCCGCGGCGGTCTTCGCCCTGACCGAGGCGGGCGGCGACCTCGTCGATCACGGTCCTCTCGTCTCCGCTGACCCCGACCGCCTCTGCCGCGCGGAGCTGCGGGTCGAAGGCCCGCTCGGCGCGTGGACGGCCCGCTTCGCCTCGCCCATCTTCGACGAGCCGCAGGGGCTGTTCTGGGACACGGCCGGGCTGCTCGTCGTGAAGTTCGGCTTCCGCGTCTACGCCCTCGGGGGACGGACCGGCGAGCTGCGCTGGAGTCACGCCTGCGGCACGCCTGTCGTCGCCCTGCTCGGCTCGTCGCGGCTGTCGCACGTGCTCGTGCAGGGGGAGGTGGAGACGGTGGCGCTGCGCGAGGACGGCCGGGTGGCCTGGCGGGTGGCGCATGACGACGTCGTGATCGGGGCCGATCTCGTCGGCGGCCGGCTCGTGCTGACCGGCTACGACGGGCGACCGTTCGCGCTGGACCCGGCCACAGGGCGTTCGCTCCACTGAGCCATGGACTGCCACTGTGGACGGACGGTGGATAAGTCAAGCCCACAGCCGCGAACTTCGTGGATGATGCCCGTTGACCGGGGGACCAGCCAGCCCTAGCGTCCCCGGTGAGCCCCGAGGGGCCCGAGAGCGATCGCTAACGGCGGAGATCACATCGAAGCCCACGCGACCGTGAAGGTTCCTCTGGGCTCTTCGATTCGCCCTGGGATCAGCCACCGCGCCGCTGCTACCATCCGGCCGTGCCTCCCCTCCTCCTGGCTCTCATCGGCCTCGCCGCGTGCGCCGCCGGGTTGCTCGGCCTGCGCCGCGTGGGACCCGGTTACCGCATCGCGCGAACGCTCATCGCGGCGCCCCAAGTGGCCATCGGTGACTTGCCCGCGGCCATCGAGCGCGGTGAGCCATACGTCCGAGTCCGCGGTCGCATCGCCAGCGACGAGGAGTTCCCCGACGAGAACGAGCGGCCGCTCGTCTACCGGCGCCGGCGCCTGGAGCTGGCCGAGGATCCCGCCGGTCGCCGCTGGCGCGTCCTCGAGGACGAGATCCACGCCGTCCCCTTCGGCCTCGAGGAACGCGCCGCTTACGCGGCGGTGGACGTGGCGCGACTCGATGAGGGGCTGGTCGTGATCGCTCGCGAGTCCACCGGCACGGCCGCCGACGCGCCCGACCGCGTCCCGACCGGCACGCCATCGGCGACCCCGTTGCGCCACCGCGTCCACCAGGTCTCGGCGGTGGAGCAGGCCTACGTGGCCGGCGTACCGACCATCGCCGCGGACGGTACGCCGACGCTGACCGCCGGCGCCGGCCGGCCACTCATCCTGGCCACGCTCGAGCTGGACGAGGCGATGCGGCTGCTCGCGTCCGGCCGGAGGCGCACGGTCGCGGGTGCGGCCGTCGCCCTGGTGGCCGGGCTGGCCTTCCTTGCCCTGGGACTGGCGCTGGCGATCGCCGACCTGGCCATCGCCTGACGGGCGGCCGGCAGCCGGCCGTCGGGCCCTGCCGTGCTAGGCTCCGACGGTGCCGACCCTCGGTGTCCGCCGCGCCATCGTGGCCGGACTGCTCCTTGCCGCCCTCCTGCTCCTCCCGACGATGGCCTCGGCTGCGACGCCGTCGCCGACACCGCTCTCGAGCGGCGACCCGCGCGGCGGCACGGCGCCGTCGCTGACCGGGGATCCGCTGCTGGCGGCAGCGGGCGTGATCCTTGTCGGCCTCGCCACGGCCGGCCTGGCGATCCTCTACGTACGGCTCGGACGGGAGTGAACCGCGCCGCGCGCGGCGGTCGGCCCACGGCCCTGCTGCCTGGCCTGGTCGCGCTCGTCCTGGGGATCGCCTCGGTGGCCTGCACGGCTATCGGGCCGGACCCGATCCCCTCGCCGTCGCCCTCGCCGACGGCCAGCCCGAGTCCCTCGCCGTCACCTTCGCCGTCCCCGACGGCGATCCCGAGCCCATCGCCGTCACCATCGCCGTCACCCTCGCCCTCGCCGTCGCCGACGGCGAGTCCCCCCTCGAGCCCGCCAGCGGGGTCCGCACCCACCAGCGTGAAGGGCTTCGCGCTGCGCAAGACGGTCGTGCCGATGGACTTTCCGCTGGCGCGCAAGGTCCGCTACCGCTACTTCAGCGGCTTCCTCGAGCCGCGCGTCGGCCAGGTGCGCTGGTACAACCACGCCCGCGGAAAGACGAGCGACGGCACGCTCTTGCGGGCGCACGACGGCGTCGACATCTACGCGGCGATGCGGACGCCGCTGCTGGCGGTCGTCAGCGGCACGATCGTCGATCCAGCCACGGTCTGGAAGCCGTGGAATCCGGCGCGCTACGGGCTGACCGTGGTGATCCAGTCCGATGAGCCCACGAGCCTCGGCTACCGGGCGCTCTACGCCCACCTCGACAGCGTCGCGGTGAAGATCGGGCAGCACGTGGAGCGCGGAGACGTGCTGGGCCGGCTGGGCATCACCGGCAACGCCCGGCGCACCAACCCCCACGTGCACTTCGAGCTCCGGGCACCGTTCCTCATCCCGGTGCGAGAGGCCGGCAGTACCCGACGCCTCGACGCCTTCGATCCCTACCCCAGCCTGGTGCGGGCGGATCCCAAGCGCTGACGCGGCCCCGCGGGGCCGCGCATGGTCCCAGGACCATCCGGTCATGGCAAGTTCTGGTAGGTAGGCCCCATGCTCGCACCGAGCGACCTACCAGAACCTCCAGCCGGAGCCCCGCCGACGAACCTTCAGCTCCTACCCGACGCCTCGACCGTCTCGGTGACCAAGGCTGCGCGCATCCTCGGCGTCCACCCCAACACCGTTCGCTCCTGGACGCAGCAGGGACGCCTGCGCTGCCTGCGCATCAACCCGCGCGGCGATCGGCGTTACAGCGTCGGCGACCTCCAGGCCTTCATCGCGGCCGTTCGCGTCGAGGCGACCGCGACCACGCCACGCGCCGCGGCGGCGGAGCCGGCGGCTGCCGCGTCGCGCCGCGATGCCGAGCTGCGCGTGCTGAGCGAGGTCGCCCGCCTGACCGCCCGCGTGGCCGACCTCGACGTCACCCTCCATCAGGTCGCCCACCTCCTGCGCGAGGCCTTCGGCTATCGCCTCGTCGCGTTCGCCCAGGCCCGCGGCGGGCAGCTCGTCGCGCGCGTCGCCGACGGCGTGCCCGTCGACCGCCTGCCCCCGCTCGTGCTCGGCGCGGGCCTCGTCGGGGCGGCCGTGCACGACGACGCGCCGATCTTCGTCTCGGACGTCCACGACGACCCGCGCTATCTCGAGGTGCTGCCCGAGGTGGTGGCGGAGATCGCGGTGCCCATCCGGACGGCCGGCGAGCCGTGGGGCTGCCTCCTTGCCGCCGACGTGCGACCCGACGTCCTCGCCAGCGCGGATGTCGCCCTGCTCACCGCGGTCGCCGACCAGGTGGCCGTGGCCGCCGAGAACGTCGCCCTCGTCGAGCGGGTCCAGCGCCAGCTAGACCTGGCCGAGGCACTGCGCCGTGTCAGCGCGGACATCAGCTCACGACTCGACCTGCCGGTCATCCTGGCCGAGCTGGTCGACCAGGCCATGGGGCTCTTCGGGGCCGATCGTGGCGCCGTATTCCGCCAGGCGCCGGACGGGACCTACCACGCCCCTGTCGCGCGCGGGCTCTCCGAGCGGTTCCTGCGCCACGTCTCGACGATGCCCCGCCCCTCGCTCGCCGCCCTGGCGCTCGAGAGCCGGGAGACGCTGTTCAGCGTCGACTACGCCAGCGACCCGCGCTCGGCCGGCGTCCGTCAGCAGGTCGTCGAAGAGGGCTTCGACACGATCGCCGTGGCCCCACTGCTGGCCGACGACGAGGCGCTGGGCGTCCTCGCCCTGTACCACGACCGCCGCCACCCCTGGGCGCGCCCCGAGCTGGAGGCGCTGCGCGCCCTCGCGGCCCAGGCGAGCATCGCCATCGTGAACGCGCGGACGTATGCCCAGATGGCGAGGTGGGCGGCACAGCTGCAGTCGATCCAGCAGCTCGGCACGCGCCTCAACCGCCTGACGAGCGTACGGGACATCGGCGCGGGCATCGCCGCCGAGCTGCACGAGCTCATCGACTACCACAACGTCCGCGTCTACCGCGTCGTCGGGGAGGACTGCGTGCCGGTCGCCTGGCGCGGCGAGATCGGCGAGTACACCGACGAGGTCGAGGAGGAGCTGCGCCTCAAGGTCGGGACCGGCATCACCGGCTGGGTCGCGGAACACGGCATCGCCCAGTACCTGCCCGACGCCAGCAACGACCCACGCTCGCGGACGATCGCCGGCACGGACGTCATCGACGAGTCGATGCTCATCGCGCCGATGACCTTCGAGGACCGGGTCATCGGCGTCATCGTGCTCTCCAAGCTCGGGCTCCACCAGTTCTCGCCCGACGACCTGCGGCTGCTCGAGATCTACGCCTCGCTGGCCGCCCAGGCGATGGCCAACGCCGACGCCACCGAGCAGCTCCGTGCGCAGTCGCAGGCGCTCGAGCGCCAGCTGCGCAGCCAGCGCGAGCTCGTCCGCCTGGCCGAGTCGATGTTCGCCACGCTCGACCCCGAGGCCGTGCTGGGCGAGATCGCCGAGCGGCTCGGCTCGCTCGTCTCCGTCGACAACATCCGCATCGACCACTTCGACCGCGACGCGGGGCTGCTCGTCCCGAAGGTCGCGCGCGGCATCCATGCGGCGGAGTACCTCGCCGCGCCGCGCCGCGCCGACGAAGGCATCGCGGGCTGGGTCGTGCGGCACGGCGAGGGTCAGCTCGTTCGCGACCAGCTGGCGGACCCGCGGGTCTGGCACCTCCCGGAGCTGGGACCGGAGGCCGGCTCGCTCATCGTCGTGCCTCTGCGCAGCCGGGACGGCATCCGCGGCGTCCTCACCCTCGAGCGCCTGGGCAGCTCGGTACCCTTCGGCGTCGAGGAGTTCGAGCTGGTCCAGCTCTTCGCCGCCCAGGCCTCGATCGCCATGCAGAACGCCGAGGAATACGAGGAGGAGAAGCGGCGGGCCGAGACCGACCTGCTCACGGGTCTCTACAACCACGGCACGTTCCAGGAGGCCCTTCGCCGGGCGACCGCGCGGGGCGAGCGCTTCAGCGTGCTGATGCTCGACCTGGACGACTTCAAGGGCTTCAACGACGATCACGGCCACCCCGCCGGTGACGCCCTGTTGCAGGGCATCGCGCGCGCCTTGACCGCGGCGGGCCGCGAGGGCGACACGGTCTACCGGTACGGTGGCGATGAGTTCGCCCTGCTGCTGCCCCACGCCGACGCGGCCGGTGCGCTGGTCGTCGCCGACCGCGTCCGCGGCGCCGTCCGCGAGCTGAGCGGCCGGGGAGGCGCCGGCGGCTGGCGCCCGGTGACGTGCTCGACCGGCGTGGCCACCTTCCCCCTCGACGGGCACGACGCGCGCACCGTCCTGGAGGCCGCCGACCGAGCCCTCTACGTGGCCAAGCGCGGCGGTGGCGACCGGATCGCGACGGCCGCCGAGGCCATGGCCGTGGCGGCCGATTTCTCGCCCACGGCGCCCACGCCGGTGGACGTCCCCAGCCTGCTGGAGCCGACCGGCTCATAGACCCGCGCCGTGGCCGGGCCCGGCACGGGCGGCAGCGCGGCCTCCTGAACCCGCGCCGTACCATCTGCGGGTGAGCAGCAACCGTTTCCCGGGGCCCGCCCCGCGCATCGTCGTCACCGTTCAGGCGCCCTGGCGCGCCGACGATCCCGAGCTGGCCCGCCGCAAGAACGCCCAGTACGTCGAGCGGGTCGTGGCCGCCGGCGGCGAGCCGGTCGTGCTCGACGAGACCGCGACCGATGCCCAGCGCGGCGCCGCCTTCGCGGCCATGGACGGGCTCCTCCTCTCGGGCGGCGCGGACGTCGACCCTGCGCTGTACGGCCAGGCGACCAACGGCGCGGTGGACATCGAACCGGGCCGCGACGCCCTCGAGCTGGCGGCGTGGCGAGTCGCCCGAGAGCGCCGGCTGCCGGTGCTGGGCGTCTGCCGCGGCCTGCAGGCCATCAACGTCTTCGCCGGCGGCTCGCTCATGCAGCACCTCGAGGGCCACGCCAGCCCGGCCTACCTCACCGGCCCGGCCAACCGCCACCCGTTGCGGGTCGCGCCGGCCTCGCGCATGGCGCGCATCCTGCGGCCGACCGACCCGGGCCACGTCGTGCTCTCGGTGAACACGTACCACCACCAGGCCGTGCGGCGCGACCAGCTGGCGCCGGGCCTCGTCGTGGCCGGCACCGCGCCGCACCCGGAGGGCGAGCTGGTCGAGGCCATCGAGTCGGCCGACCCGAGCGAGGTCATCCTGGGCATCCAGTGTCACCCCGAGCGGATCGAGTCGACGCCGCCCGAGTTCCTGCGCCTGTGGGCCTTCTTCGTGGACGCCTGCCGCCGCCGCGGCTAGCGCCTCACCTCAGCCTGGGATCAGGAAGGGGAACACCCAGAGGTTGCTCGCGCCGTTGAAGGCGAGGACGGTCACGAGGAGGAACAGGAGCGCGAAACCGACGAGGAGCGCACGGTCGGTCCGGTCCATCACGAGCTCCCGTAACCACGTCCGACGGCCCGTGCCGAAGCAGCGCAGATCCATGGCATCGATCGTGTCCTCGGCACCGACGATGGCGTTGATCGTGACCGGCACGAGGACCGGGACCGTGCGACGGATGCGCCCCAGCGGCCCGCGTCCGACCCGCTCGTAGTCGTAGCCTCGGATGCGCTGGGCATCGATCGTCGTCTGCATCTCGCCCGCCAGCGACGGGATGAACCGGAACGTCAGGTCGATGGCGTACGCGAACCGGTCGGGGACGTGCAGGCGCGCGAAGGCCGGCCCGATGTCGGACGGGCCGATCGCGAAGGCGATCGGGAACCCCAGCGCGGCCATGGACAGGAAGCGGAGCAGCTGGGTGATCGCGTAGGACGTCGATTCCGCCGAGACCGGCGTCCCGAACAGGGGGAGGTAGAAGTACGTGTGCACCGAGCGCGGGTCGATCCCGCGCAGCTCGCCGCCGGTGATGATCGTGTTGGTCGTCACGATGAAGCCGACGAAGATGAGGACGTAGGCCCACTGGTAGCGCACGGCGCGGAAGGGGATCCCGGCGGTGCGGTAGTACAGGAAGGCGACGACCGCCAGGACGACCATCAGTCGGCCATCCCAGACCTGGACGACCGCGAACACGAAGAGGGCGATGGCCAGGATCAGGACGCGGGGGTCGCGGCGAGCGAGCCACGACCCCCGCCCCAGGTAGCGAGGAGCGACGTTCATCGTCGCCCGGCCTCAGCGGCCGAGCTGCTCTTTGATCGGTTGCCAGGCGGCCACCAGGATCGGCGTCAGGATGACCACGGTGATCACGTTGGAAACGACGACCGGCCCGTAGTTGTCCGCGAAGACGACGTTGAGGTTCTCCGCCGTACCGAGCACGATGTCGGAGATCACGATGAGATAGCCGACGATCACCGCGACGGCGGGGCCCACGGCCGCGGCGGCGAGCATCCGGCTCGGGGTGCCCATCCAGGACTTCAGGAATGACGGGGTCAGTCCGGCCAGGAGGCCGACGACACCGGCAGCGACGCTCCAGTTCCACGAGGTCAACAGCCCCCAGCCGCTGATCTGGTCGGCGAGCGCATTCCCGACGAGCCCGGTGAAGAGGCCCGCGACGGGACCGAAAGCGAAACCGAAGAACGTGACGAACGCGAAGCCCGGCCGAACCGACACCGATGCGGTACCCGGGATCAGCATGCTGAATTGAGCGGAGATCGCGTATAGCGCCGCCCCGATCGCGGCGTAGACGATCACACGCGAGGAGACCTCCCAGAGGCCGTTTCGCGACATGCCCATCGTTGACATCTATTCCCTCCATCCACTCCAGTACGCCGGTGACCGATTCCTGCCGCTCACCGGCCGGTCGATCCAAGCCCTCCTCTCCCTGTCTGGCGCGCACCGGCGGGCCGCTCCATGGTCACCACCCACTGGGCGAGCGTCGTCGCATCGAGGAAGCTCGCCTGGCCGGCGCGCCATCGGGCGTTGGCGCGCATCAGAGAGGTCGGGCGGAGGTTGCAGCCGATCCAGCGATCCTCATCCTCGATGACCCGGGCCGGGGGACCGTCGGCGACGACCCTTCCATCCCTCAGCAGCAGGATACGGTCCGCGTGCGTCAATGCAAGGTCTACGTCATGGGTCACGAAGTACAGGCTCTCCAGCTGCGGGATGGCCGCCACCTCGGCCATGAAGCGGGTCGCCGTGCGATGGTCCTGGCCGGCGTTCGGCTCGTCGAGAAGCAGCGTCACCGGGTGGAGGGCCAGGGCGATGGCCAGCGCCAGCCGCTTCTGCTGGCCGAACGACAGGGTGAGCGGGGGCCGATCGAGGATCCCCTCGAGCTGGTCGAGGGCGGTCCGTCTCAGCACATCGGCGATCAGCGCGTCGAACGTCTCGGGGTCCCGGCCCAGGTTGCGGGGACCGAACAGCAGCTCCTCTCGGACCGTCCGCGCGAAGAGCATCTGGCTCGGGCTCTGGAAGACGTATCCGAACACCTGGGCCAGCTCGGCCACGCTTCGCTCGCGCGTCGACGCGCCGTCCACCAGGATCGAGCCGGAGGTGACCGGGAGCAGGTGCATCGCCGTCCGGAAGAGAGTCGTCTTGCCCGATCCGTTCGGCCCGAGGACCGCGACAGTCTCCCGCGCACCCAGGCCGGCGCTGATCCCGTGCAGGACCTCCTGGGCCCCGAATCCTGCTCGCACGTCGACGAACTCGAGCCGCAAGGGCGCGCCGCGGGGAGTCTCGGCCCCGACCGGCCGGGGCATGGCGAGAGGGCCGGCTGATCGGCCACCCGCCGATTCTTGACGCACCCTCTCGAGAACCACGTCGAATGGGAGCTTGACCGCGCGGGGATCGGCGACGGCGAGGAAGCCAGCCACCGCGCCCTGGTAGACCTCCCGGCCGTCGTCGAGGTACAGCACCCGGTCGGGCCGGAGATCGAGCACATCCTCGACCCGGTGCTCGACGATCACCACCGCCTCGCCGGCGTCGGCCAGGGCGCGGAGGATGCCGAGGAGCCGCGTGGCGGTGACCGGGTCGAGGTTGGCCAGGGGCTCGTCCACGACGAAGATCCGCGGCCGCATCATCAGGATGCCGGCCACAGCGACGAGCTGCCGCTCGCCACCGGACAGTTGCGCGGTCTCGCGGCCGAGGAGCGGCCGGATCCCGCTCCGTTCGGCGACCTCGCCGATCCGCTCCCGGATGTCGGTGCGGGGCAGGCCGAGGTTCTCGGGGCCGAAGGCGAGCTCGGCCTCGACCGTCGCTCCCACGATCTGCTTCGCGGGATCCTGGAGCACGGTGCCGACGTAGCGAGCGACCTCGCGCAGGCGCATCTCGGCCACGTTGCGCCCGTCGAGGCGCACCTGCCCCTGGAGCGTGCCCGAGTACGCGTGCGGGATGAGCCCGTTGATGCTCCTGATCAGCGTGCTCTTGCCGCAGCCGGACGGGCCGGCCACGAGCAGCACCTCGCCGGGCTCGACGACGAGCGAGACGCCGCGCAGGGCGGGATGGGTCGCGCGCCGGTAGGTGAAGCTCAGGTCCTCGACCTCGAGCAGCGCCGACATGGCCCTCAGCCGGCGCGGGCGAGGGTCAGGCGCAACCCGTCGCGCAGCCCGAGCCGCGCCGCCACCGAGGCCTGGTTGGCGGCGAGGCAGAGCCGCCCGTACGAGTCCTCGTAGACGAGCGGCGCGCCGGGCGGCACCGATCCGAACGTCTCGGCCCAGGGCACCTCGACCGTGCGGACGTCGGAGCCATCGATCCAGGCCAACGCCAGCAGGTCGCCGGGCTGGAGAGGTCCCAGGGCCGCGGCCAGGTCGGCCGGCTCGCCGGCCAGCTTCACGTTGCCGAAGGAGTCCACGTAGACGACTGCGGTCTCCAGCGCGCCCGGGGTGACGCGCGGCTCCGGCCAGTCGAGGCGCGCCAGGGCCGCCGGATCGAGTGCCCGCCCCAGGTCGGTGACGGGCACGCCCAGGGCGACGTGGGCGGCCGCCGGCGCAAAGATGTCGCGGCCGTGGAAGGAACGGCTGACAGCCGCCAGCCGATAGGCCGGGTTCTCGAGCTCGTGTACCCGCACGATGCCCCCGAGTCGATCGGCGACGGGGACCAGCAGGCCGTTGTCGGGGCCGACCAGGACGTCGCCGCGAGCCGTCTCGAGAGCGATCGGCAGGCGCTCGGTACCCACGCCCGGATCGACGACCGCGACGTGCACGCCGACGGGCAGGAAGGGCAGCGCGCACCACAGTACGAGGGCGCCGTCGCGCACCTGGAACTTCGCCACCTCGTGGGTGATGTCGATGACCGTGACCGCGGGCGCGATGGTCAGCACGACCCCCTTGCAGATGGCCGCGGACGGGTCGCGCGCGCCGAAGTCCGTGGTGAGGCTGACGACGGGCCGGCCACGGCCCGCGGCAGGATCCGTGGCCAGCGCCGCCGGCGTGGTCACCGGGTCGCGATAGACGCTCGGCATGCGCGGGATGGTAGCGGCTGGTCGCAGACCGCGGACGCTGCGCTACGCTGGACGGCCGATGCACCTACGGCTCCTCGAGCTGCGACTCCTCGCCGCCCTGCTCTTCGCCCTCTGGGCGATCGCGGCGCTGGCGATCGTCGTCGGCTACCACCCCGGCGGCCCGGCCGATCTGCTCGTACGTGCCAGCGCCGTCCTGCCGGCGCTCATCGCCGCCGTCGCGCTCGTCTGGCCTCCGTTCGCCCGTGGCCCGCGGGGGGCGGCGCTTACGGGCTGGCTCGCGGTCGGCTCCGCCCTTGTCCTCGCGCCTTCGATCGGCGAGCTCCTCCGGAGCATCGCCGCCGGCGGCCGCCAGACCCTCCTGCCCTCGCCGGAGACGATCTACGCCACGCTCGTTGCCCTCTTCACCACCTGCCTCTTCGTGGGTCTCGGGCTGGCGCGCGAGATGCTGGGCCAGACGGCGCTGCGCCGCCACCGGCTCCTGCTGGGCACGATCATCGCGTTAGCCCTGACCAGTGTCGTGGCCGCGGCCTTCGGCGGCGCCACGCTCGCCAACGAGGTCGCCTTCCGCGACCGCGAGCCGGCCGCATCGGCCTGGGGGCCGAGCGACCCCACGCTCGAGCCGCCGCCCTGCGACGGAGATCTGCGTCCGGGCCCCTTCGCTATCGTCGACGTGGTCGCCTCCGGCGACGTGGACGGTGAGCGGCTCGGGAGCGTCGTCCTCGACGGGCGCCGCAACGGCCGCAACGAGGAGTGGCAGGCCCAGTTCGCGACCGTGTGGCGGAGCGGCGAGGAGTCTTACGCCCGCGTCGGGGATGACGGGTGGACGCGCGACCGCGATGGGCCCTGGTCACCCGTCGCCGACGGGTCCGTGACTGACCTGGAGACCCTCGACCGCGCGGTCGTGCTGGAGGCACTGGCACCGAAGGAACGCGTCGCGGCGGAGGACCGCGGTCTGGAGCTGATCGGGGGGGCGCGAGCGCGGCATTGCCGTACGGCCATCGGCGGCCCTACGGCCCTGCGCGCCTTCCCGCAGCTGCGCTGGCTCATCGGCCGGGGCCCGCTGGACACGACACCCGAGCTCGGCTCCTGGCGTGGCGAGGTCGACTGGTGGGTCTTCGGGGACGGGCAGCTGGGCATGGCCACCGTGACGGTCAGCGGACAACCGGGGGGCTGGCCCGTGACCGGCCTGCAGGCCACGCTGCGGGCCCGCCTGACCGCGCTCGACCGGGATGCGCCCCAGGCCGTCGGACCTCCCGGCCCGTGAGGCCCGGACCGGGTAGGCTTCGGACATGGCGGGGTTCGTGTCGGATCGGGGCGGCGTGAAGTGGGATCGGGCCGCCCGCTACCTGAAGATCGCCATGGTCCTGCACGCGCATCCGGAGGGCATCTCGGCCCGCGATATCGCCGAGCGGATCGGCGTCTCGAAGCGCACCGTCTATCGCGACCTCGAGTCGATGAGCGTCGACGCGGCGCTGCCCATCTGGCAGGACGGCGGGCGCTGGGGCCTCGAGGCTGGCGCCTTCCTGCCGCCGCTGAACCTGACGTTGCACGAGGCGATGACGTTCTTCCTCGCCGCCCGAGTGCTGGCCAAGGCCAGCGACGAGCAGGACACCGAGCTCATCGGCGCTTTCCTCAAGCTGGCCGAGATCCTGCCGCCGGTGCTGGCCGAACACGTCCGCGCCACCATCGACGCGTTCGTCGCGACCGTGGCCGCCGACGAGCGTTTCACGCGCGTGCTGCGCGTGCTGACCGAGGCGTGGGCGCAGCGGCGCGTGGTGGCCATCGCCTATGACGCCGGCGTCTACGACCCGGGCAAGGGACCGCGTCGGACGCGCGTGCGGCCGTACCTCATCGAGCCCTCCGCACTGACCCACGCGCTGTACCTCATCGGCTGGGACGAGGAGCGCAGTGCGCGACGCACCTTCAAGGTCGAACGGGTCCTCGAGGCGGCGCTGACCCCCGAGACGTTCGCGCCGGACCCCGACTGGGATCCGGTGACCGCGCTGCGCGACGGCTGGGACGTCATCGCCGACCAGCCGGTCGTGCCCATCGCCGTCCGCTTCGGCCCGGCGGTGGCCAGGCGCGTCGCCGAGACGCGCTGGCACCCCAGCCAGCGCCTGGAGTGGCGCGGCGACGGTTCGCTCGTGTGGCGCGGCCGGGTCGCCGGCACGCACGAGGTACGCGTCTGGATCCTGGGCTGGGGCGCCGACGCCGAGGTGCTCGAGCCGCGCTCGCTGCGGGACGAAGTCGCCGCGGAACTGCGGCGCGCCGCCGAGGCCTACGGGACCTAGCGGGCCCCGACCCCCGGCCCCGTCGCCGCACGCACGAGCCGCGCGAACCAGTGGCGCCAGAGCGCCTCGTGCAGGTCCCGGGTGCGGGCGGTCGCGAGGCCCACGTGGCGCAGCGTCAGGTGCGTCCGGTGGCCGTGGTCGATGGCGTCGAAGGCCACCACCGACGGTGCCCCCAGCGGCTCATCCGGGTAGTCCCAGCTGAAGCTGACGTGCTGCGGCGGGTCCAGGGCGATGACCTTCCCGACCACTTCCGCCTCGCGCAGCCGCAGCCGCACGGCGCCCCCCACGCGCGCCTCGAACTCGGCCGCATCGACCCAGCGCGCCAGCCCCGCCGCCGAAGAGACGAGCGCGAAGACGGCCTCGCGCGGGGCGTCCACCTCGGCCTGCAGCTCGACGCGCGTATCCATGGCGGCAACGATACCCCGCCTCGGACCGCGAAGAAGCTACGGCTCTGCCCGGCTCGAGTCGCCCGTGTTGCGCACTGAACACCAGACGGACCGGGATCCGACCTCCGCCGGCCCGATGAGCACCCCGGGAGGCCCGAGGAGCACCCCGCGACGAGCCTCGCCGCGTGGGTCCACGCTCGCCGACCCGTCCCATCGGCGACTTCTCCGGTTCGCCCTCCGATGGTGTGGCCCTTGCACGCGGTTTGGTGCGCCACAAACAACGATGCCGGTGATGACCGCCGCGGCGGCGCGCGCCTTCGAACGGCCGGGAAGCGGCTAGACCGCCTTCACCGCCGAGATCAGCTCGGCCAGGCCGGCCTTGGCGTCCGCGAAGAGCATGCCGGTCTTGGGGTTCGTGTACAGCTCGTTGTCGATGCCCGCGTACCCCCGGCCCATGGAGCGCTTGATGACGACGATGCTCCGGGCGTGATCGACGTCGAGGATGGGCATGCCCGAGACCGGCGAGCCCGGCCGCCGCGCGGCCGGATTGGTCACGTCGTTGGCGCCGATGACGAGGGCCACGTCCGCCCGCTCGAACTCCGGGTTGATCTCCTCCATCTCCTTGAGCTGGGGGTAGGGCACGTTGGCCTCGGCGAGCAGGACGTTCATGTGACCGGGCATCCGGCCGGCGACGGGATGGATGGCGTACTTCACGTCCACGCCGCGCGCCTCGAGCAGCTCGGCCAGCTCGCGCACGGCGTGCTGCGCCTGCGCCACGGCGAGACCGTAGCCGGGCACGATGATCACGCTGCTCGCGTAGGCCAGCTGGATGGCCACGTCGTCCGGGGTCACCGCGCGGACCGAACCGCCGGTCTCGGTGAGCGCCCCGACCGTGCCCTCGCCGCCGCCGAATCCGCCGGCGATGATGTTCATGATCGAGCGGTTCATGGCGTCGGCCATGAGCTTGGTGAGGATGCCGCCCGCGGCGCCCACGAGCGCGCCGGCGATGATCAGCACCGGGTTGCCGATGACGAAGCCGGCCATCGCCGCCGCGGTGCCCGTGAACGAGTTGAGCAGGGAGATGACCACGGGCATGTCCGCGCCGCCGATGGGCAGGACCATGGTGATGCCGAAAAGCAGGCCCGCCGCGACGATGCCGCCGAAGATGACGAGGGTCCAGGTCGAGGCGCCGCTGGCCTGCCAGGCGTCCCAGACCAGCGCGCCCGTGCTGGCGACGGCCACGGCCGCCAGCGCGACGGTCACCAGGCGGCCGGCGGGGATCATGATCGGCTTACCCGAGATGGTGCCCTGCAGCTTGCCCGCCGCGATGACGGACCCGGTGAACGTGACGGAGCCGATGACCGCGCCGAGGACGACGAAGATCGTCTCGTCCACGGTCGCCTGCCCCTGGTTCGAGATGCGCAGGTAGTCGTCGATGGCGACCAGCGCCGCGGCGCCACCACCGACCGCGTTGAAGACCGACACGAGCTGAGGCATGGCCGTCATGGCCACGTTGCGCGCGGCGTAGAGCCCGAAGCCGCCGCCGATGAGGAAGCCGACAACGATGATGATCCAGGCCGCCGTGGGCAGCCCCTCCGGGCGGCCGACGAGGTAGAGCAGCGTGGTGCCCACGGCGATGGTCATGCCCAGCGCCGAGACGCGGTTGCCGCCGCGCGCTGTGGCCGGCGAGTTCATCTGGTGGAGGCCGATGACGAACATCGCCGCGCCGGCCAGCCAGGCGAAGAAGACGACCGTGTAGAGCCACTCCGGGGACATCACTCACCCTCGGAGGAGGTGGCCGCCTTCGGGGCGACCGGCTTCTTCCGGAACATCTGGAGCATGCGATCGGTGACGACGTAGCCGCCGACGACGTTCGCGGCGCCGAAGACGACGGCCACGAAGGCGAGCGCGTAGGAGAGCGGGTGGTCGGCCTCGGCGGCGATGAGCATGGCGCCCACGAGCACGATGCCGTGGATCGAGTTGGCGCCCGACATCAGCGGCGTGTGCAGCGTGGCCGGGACCTTGCTGATGACCTCGAAACCGACCAGGATCGCCAGCGTGAAGATGGCCAGCGCGCTGAGGAGCTCGGGGTTCATGCGGCGCCTCCCGTGGTCGCCGGAGCCGGCGCAAGGGCCGGCGCGGCCGCGGGCTCGAGGAGCTGGCGCGTCGCCTCCTGCACCACCGCGCCGCCGTGGGCGATGACGGTGGCGGCCGTGATCTCGTCGCTGAAGTCGAGCGCCAGGGCGCCGTCCTTCACGAAGTGGCGCACCAGCTCGAAGATGTTGCGGGCGTAGAAGGCGCTCGCCCCGGCCGGCATCGTGGCCGGCAGGTTGTCTCCGGCGATGATGCTCACGCCGTTTTCCGTCACGACCGTCTCGCCGGGCCGCGACAGCTCGACGTTGCCGCCCAGCGCGCTGGCGGCCATGTCCACGATGACCGAGCCGCTCTTCATGCCCGCGACCGCCGCGGCCGTGACCAGCAGCGGAGGCCGGCGGCCGGGCACCTGGGCCGTGGTGATGACCACGTCCATGGCCGCGATGTGGCCGTTCAGCTCGTCCTGCTGCGCCGTCTGCTCCTCCGGCGTGAGCGCGCGCGCGTAGCCACCCTCGCCGGAGGCGTCGGCGACCGACTTGAGCACGATGAACGTCGCGCCCAGCGACTCGGCCTGCTCCTTGGTCTCCTTGCGCACGTCGTAGGCTTTCACCACCGCCCCGAGGCGGCGCGCCGTGCCGATCGCCTGCAGGCCAGCCACGCCGATGCCGAGGATGAGCACGTTCGCGGGCTTGGCCGTGCCGGCGGCGGTGGTCAGCAGGGGGAAGTAGCGTCCGAAGGCGTCGGCTGCCACGAGCACCGCCTTGTAGCCGGCCACGTTCGCCTGGGAGCTCAGCGCGTCCATCGACTGGGCGCTGGACAGCGTGCGCGGCAGCGCGTCGAGGCTGATGGCGATCGCGCCACGAGTGGCCAGGGCCTGCGCGGTCTGGGGATCGATGAGCGGCGTCAGCAGCCCCACCACCGCCTGGCCGGCGCGCAGCCGAGCGACCTCGGCAGGGCTGGGCTTCTGGACGCGCAGGATCGCGTCCGCCTGGGCGTACAGCTCGTCGGTCGAGACGACGGTGGCGCCCGCGTCGGCGTACGCCCCGTCGGGGATGAGGGCGCCGGAGCCGGCGCCCGCTTCGACGAGCACCTCGAGGCCCGCGGCCTTGTACTTCGCGATCAGCTCGGGGACGAGAGCGACGCGGCGTTCTCCGGGCGCGCTCTCCCGGGCGATGCCAACCTTCATGCGGGGGAACCCTTGTCGTGCGGGGTGCGTGGATCAGGGCGAAGGATAGCCGCTGGGCGCGGCATCCTGCCAACCGGCGGGACAGGACGGCCTATTGCCATAGCACTATGAGAGCGCTATGATGACGACGTGAAAACGGTCTCCGCGCTCGAGGTGCGCAAGCGCTTCGGGCAGATCCTCGACGAGGCCGGCCGCGGCGAGCGCATCGTCATCGAGCGCGCCGGCCAGCCCATCGCCGCCCTCGTACCGTTGAGCGACCTGGCCGCCGTCGATCCCGAGCAGCGACGGGCGCGGCAACTCGCCGCGCACGCGGAGATGCGTCGATTGGCGCTCGAGATCGCCGCCATGCCCGGGCGGGAAGCGTTCGACGCCACCGAGTTCATCCGGCGCGACCGCGACCGCGACGGCCGGTTGGCGGACATCGTCGACGCGGTCGCCGAGTCGAAGGAGCAGTCGTGACGTTCAGCGCCCCGCCCGCCCCCGTCGTCCTGGACGCGTCGCTGGCCGTCGAGCAGATCGTCCAGAGCGCGCCGCGGGGGGCGGCACAGTGGGTCGAATGGATCGATGCCCAACGGACCCGACTCGTGCCCTGGCACTTCTGGCCGGAGGTGGCAAACGCGATGCTGGTCGGAAACCGGCTCGAGCCGAGCCGGGTGCGCCAGGAGATCGGCCTCCTCCGCGCCGAGGGCGTCGAGAGCGTCGAGCCGCACGAGCGCCGGCTGATCGAGGCCATCGGCCTGGCCTCGCAGCATCGGCTGTCCGTCTATGACGCGCTCTACGTGCAACTGGCCATCGAGACGGACGCCACGCTGGCCACGCTCGACCTGGCGATGCGCCGGGCCGCCGAGGCGGAGGGCGTCGAGATCGAGGCCCTGGACTAGACTCCGGCCATGGCCCACCCCCAGTTCGAGGCGGTCAACCTCATCAGCGACCCGATCCACGGGTATATCGAGCTGACGAAACGGCTCACGCCCGAACAGAGCGGCCGGGCCGGCCTGGCACCGGAGTCGGTGGCCGAGGAGGACCTGCTCGACACCCCCTGGCTGCAGCGCCTGCGCCGCATCAGCCAGCTCCAGAGCGCGCGCTGGGTCTTCCCGACGGCCGAGCACAGTCGTTTCACCCATGGCCTGGGCGTGATGCACGAGGCCGGCCTGTGGGGTCGCGCCCTCTACCCCACATTGCGGGAGGTGCTGCTGGCGGACACCCTGGCCGAGGGCGAGGCATCCGAGGACCCCATCCCCTCCGAACCGCTGGTCGTCGAGACGCTGCGCATGGCCGGCCTCCTCCACGACGTCGGCCACGGCCCCTTCGCCCATTTCTTCGACGAGCACGTCCTGGCGCGCTTCCCCGCGCCGCCACATCCCAGCCGCGACCCGGCGAAGCGCCTCAGCCACGAGGATCTCGGCCAGGCCATCATCGAGCGCGAACTCGGGGCGATCATCGGCGGGCTGCGCCGGGCACCGGACCTGCAGGCCGAGCGGGCCGCCTTCGCCGAGGGCGAGTCGATCGAGCCGCGCTGGATCGGCTTCCTCATCTCGAAGCCGCCGCTGGCCGACCCGACCATGCCCCTCTGGGTGCGCCGCCTGCAGCCGCTCTTCAGCGGCCTCTTCACCGTCGACAACCTCGACTACGTCCGGCGCGACGCCTACATGACCGGCGTCTCCACGGGCCCCGTCGACGCCGACCGCCTGCGCCGGTACTCGTTCATGAGCGAGCGCGGCCTGGCTGTCTACGAGCCGGGGCTGGGCGCGCTGGAGCAGTTTCTCGCCTCGCGGCTGTTCATGTACAACACCGTCTACTTCCACCGCACGGTGCGCGCCATCGACCTCGATCTCGAGGAGGTGTTCGGGCCGTCCGTGCGGGCGCTGTTCGGCGATGGGAATCCGCTCGACGACCTCGCCGCCTATGCCGCGCTCGACGAGTACGCCCTGCTGCACCAGGCCTCCCTGTGGGCGGGCGGGCGGTCCCTCGACCCGGACCCTGCCCCAGGATCCGGGTGCGTGACGCCGACCGTGGGGCGGCTCTGGCGACATGTGCTGCTGCGCCAGCCGACCTGGCGGACGATCGCCGAGGTCCGGCGCGACTCGCGCTCGGGGAGCACGCGCGCCGAGGTGGAGGCCGCGCTGGTCGCCGGGGCCGGGGCCGCGGTGGGGAGCGAGCTGCGCCTGGACCTCGCCGAGGCCGACGGCCGCCCCCAGAACCCGCTCAACGTGCGCGGCAGCCTCATCGTCGCGCGGCGCGACGGCACGCTCGACTCCGCGCCACTCGACGACCTCCTGGAGCGGCTGCCGGCGGTGGTCGTGGTGGGGCGGGCCTACATGCGGAGCGCATGAGTGGCACTCATGCAACTCGGCGAATCCGAGCGTGGCTACCTTCCACTGGCCCGAGTGGTGGGTGGCTGAGCGTGGATCCGGCCACCTACATGAGCACCACTCATGCCGCGGCCGTGACCGGCGCCGCCTTCCTTGCCGCCCTGCGCGCCGCGCTGCCTGACGTGCGCCTCCTCACTGACCGCGCGGACACGGCCTCCTACCGCTTCGACGAGACGGAGTACACGCACCCCGGCTGGCCGCTGGGGGTGGCACTCGCCGCCTCCACGGCGGAGGTGGCCACCATCGTCCGGCTGGCCGCCGAACACCGAACCCCGATCGTGCCCCGCGGCGCGGGCACCGGGCTCTCCGGCGGCGCAATCGCCGTCGAGGGTGCCCTGACCCTCGTCCTCACGCGCATGGACCGCATCCTCGAGATCGACACGGCAAACCTCGTGGCGACCGTCCAGCCGGGTGTCATCAACGCCGACCTGGGCAAGGCCGCCGCGGAGCACGGCCTCTTCTACGCCCCCGACCCGGCCAGCTTCGAGACCTGCACGATCGGCGGCAACCTGGCCGAGAACTCGGGCGGGCTGCGCTGCGTGAAGTACGGCGTGACCCGCGACGCCGTGCTGGGCCTGGAGGTCGTGCTCGCCGACGGGACCGTCATCCGCACCGGCGGCAAGAACGTCAAGGACGTCGCCGGCTACGACCTGACGCACCTCTTCATCGGCTCGGAGGGCACGCTGGGCGTCATCACCGAGGCCACGCTCCGCCTCCGCCCGGCCCCACCCCCGAAGCTCACGCTGCTCGCCTTCTTCGCCTCGGTCCGCGCGGCCGGCGATGCCGTGACGCGCATCACCGAGGCAGGCATCGTGCCGGTCACGCTCGAGCTGATGGACGCCTTCACCATCCGCGCCGTGGACGAGGCCCAGCATCTGGGGCTCGACCGCGACGCAGGCGCCATGCTCATGATCGAGTCCGACGCCGGGGGTACTGCGGCCGAGGACGAGCTCGACCGCGCCGAAGGGGCCTGCCGCGATGCCGGGGCCACCTCCCTCGTGCGCGCCGCCGACCCGACCGAGGCGGACTGGCTGCGCGAGGCGCGCCGCAAGGCCCACTGGTCGCTCGAGCAGGCGGGCGTGGCGCGCATGGACGACGTGGGAGTGCCGCGCAGCCGCGTGCCCGAGATGCTCGCGGCGATCGAGCGCATCAGTGCCGAGCACGACCTGCCGGTCGGCGTCTTCGGGCACGCCGGGGACGGCAACCTCCATCCCACCTTCGTCGTGGACCGCGAGGACCCCACCGCGGAGGAGCGCATCAACGCCGCCCGCGGGCGGATCTACGAGGCGGCCATCGCCCTGGGCGGCACGATCACCGGCGAGCACGGCACCGGCACCGCCAAACGGGCCTGGCTGGAGGCGCAACGCGGCCCGGACGCCGTGCGTGTGATGCGTGCCGTGAAGGCGGCCCTGGACCCGCTGGGCATCCTGAACCCCGGGAAGGTGCTGTAGGCCCGCGCGCGGTCCCGGTCGGGACTCAGCGCCGATACGTCCCCGCGAGCTGCGTCTCTTCGATCCTCACGCGGCCCGCCTCGCGCTGGACCGCCTCCAGTAGCGATCCGCGCGGCAGCCCCAGGGGCGCAGACAACGCCGTCAACGTGAAGACGTAGCGGTGCGTGCCCGAAGGGGGGCAGGGGCCGCCCCAGCCGGTGCGCCCGAAGTCGTTGCGACCCTCGACCGCCCCCGCGGGCATCGCTCCGGACGCACCCTCGGCCAGGCCGGTGCCATCCGGCGGCAGGTCCCAGGCGACCCAGTGGACGAAGCCGCGCGCGTCGGGGTCGGTGACGGTGAGCATCAGAGCCTTCGCGCCCGCGGGCACGTCGGTCCAGGCAAGCGGCGGCGACACGTCGCGACCGTCGCAGCTGTAGCGGCTCGGGATCCCCTCGCCGGCGCGGAAGGCGGGGCTGGTGAGGCTGAAGGGGGCGGGGCTCGGCGTGTCGGTCGGCATCGGTGTCGCCTCCGGGGTCTGTTCGGGGCTGGCGGACGGAGGCGGCGTCGAGGTCGGAGCCTCCGTTGGTCCGAGGGTGGGAGCCGGGGTCGGGCTCGGGGTCGCGCTCACGCCGGAGCTACACCCCACGAGGAGGAGCGCCGTCAGCCCGAGGACGATCACCGCTCGCACGGGCGAATCGTACGCCGGGCCGCCAAGCGCCCCGCTACTCGTAGGCCGGAGCGAGGCCGGGGATCATCGGGAAGTGGCGGACGTTCTGCGTCCTGAGCTCGGCGCCGAGGACATCCACGGCCGCGGCGAGGAGGTAGTCGACGGTATCGATCGCGCCGTGCGAGCGCCTGAACCGGGCCGCGTATCGCCCGGCCAGATCGGCGACATCGGTCGTGACGTCCAGCCACGAGATCATCGCGAGCAACCGATGGGTCTCCCGTTCCTCCCCCGAACGGATGCCACCGAGGATCTCCACCCGAGCGGCCGTCACGCTCCAGAGTTCGTCGCCAGCCGTGAACGCCGCCGAGATCAACTGTCGAGCGCGGTCGTCCCCCCGCAGGTGATCGATGATGACCGAGCTATCGAGGACGAGCCGCACGGCGTCGATCGGCTGCTGAGATGCGGCGGGCGAGGTTGCCTGGCCGGACCATCTCGACATACTCGGCGCCGCCTGGGCGGTCATCGCCCTTCCACGCGCCGAACGTCTCGTCCAGGATCCGCAGGGCACGCTCGATGTCGGGGCGGGCGAGGTACTGGGCCTCGATCGCCTCGCGGATGAGCTGCGACTTCGTGCGCCCAGTCGTCTCCGTCAGGCGGTCAAGGGCGGCCGTCTCCTCGTCGGTCAGGTAGATCTGCGTGCGCTGCATGATGTATGTATACATCATCCGCCCGGCGGCAAGGTCCCGGGCGCGTGCCATGCGAGCTGGCACGGGCGGACCCGAGCATCGCACCATGAACGACCGAACCGAGCTCCTGGCCGCCATCGTCGCCGCCGCCGCGGTCTTCGTCGCCGTCGTCGCGCCGGGGGCCATCCTCGCCATCTCGCTGGGCGCATTGGCCCTCGGGCTCCTGGCGCGCCTCCTTGGGGCTCGCCCGCACAGGCATGGTAGGCGTACGATCGCCGCTGACCCGCGCGCCGCCGGGCCGTAGCAGGGGGACCGCTGGCTCTTGCAACGCCACAAGGACGGCACGCTCGTCGTCAGCGCCACCGACCTCGTCGGCTTCCTGGCCTGCGATCACCTCGCCACGCTCGAGCTCGGCCGCGCCGACGACCTCTGGCAGAAGCCGCCCCACCGGGAGGACCCGGAGCTGAAGTTGCTCCAGGAGCGCGGCGAGGCGCATGAGCGCGCCTTCCTCGAGCGCCGTTGCGCCGAGGGCCTGTCGATCGTCGAGTTCGGGCGGCCGGAGAGCACGCCCGAAGCGCTCCGTGCCGCCGAGGCAGCCACCGTCCGGGCCATGCGCGACGGCGCCGACGTCATCTTCCAGGCCACCCTCTTCGACGGGCGCTGGCTGGGCTACGCCGACTTCCTGCTGAAGGTCGACCGCTCCAGTCCGGCCCTGGGGGCCTGGAGCTACGAGGTCGCCGACACGAAGCTCGCGCGCGCGGTCAAGGGCGGCGCCCTGCTCCAGGTCTGCGTCTACTCCGACCGGCTGGCGCAGCTCCAGGGCGTCGCGCCGGAACGCGTCCACGTCGTCACCGGCGACGGCACGACGCACACCATGCGCCTCGACGACTACGCCGCCTACTACCGGATGGTGAAGCGCCGTTTCGAGACCGTCGTCTTCGGCGACGAGGCAACCCCGCGGCGCGACCCCCTGACGGCCGGCACGTATCCGGATCCCGTGGATCACTGCCGCGTCTGCGCCTGGTTCCCGACCTGCATGGACCGCCGCCGGAGCGACGACCACCTCTCGATCGTGGCTGGCATGACGCGGGCGCACACGGAGCGGCTCGCCGCCGACGGCGTGCCGACGATGCGCTCGCTCGCCGCCCTGCCGCCGGATCGCCCGGTCAGAGACGTGAACGCCCGTCCGCTGGCGCGTGTCCGCGATCAGGCCCGCCTACAGGTCCAGGGCACGGACGCCGGCCAGCTCCTCTACGAGCTCATCGAGCCCCACCCCGACGAGCCGGGCAAGGGTCTGGCGCTCCTGCCCGAGCCGTCCCCGAACGACCTCTTCTTCGACATCGAGGCCGACCCGTGGGCACTCGATGACGGCCTCGAGTACCTCCTCGGCGTCGTTTCCATCGACACAGCCGAGGCGGTCTACCGGCCCATCTGGGGCCACGACCGCGAGGGCGAGAAGCGGGCCTTCGAGGCCTTCATCGACCTGGTCATGGAGCGCCTGGCCCGGGACCCGACGATGCACGTTTACCACTACGCCGGCTACGAGTCGGGCGCCATCAAGCGGCTCATGCAGCGCCACGCGACCCGTGAGGACGAAGTCGACCGGATCCTGCGCGGCCAGGTGCTCGTGGACCTCTACCAGGTCGTGCGGCAGGGGGTCCGGGCCTCGGTCGAGTCGTACTCGATCAAGCGCATCGAGAAGTTCTACATGCCCGAGCGCGAGGGCCCGATCACCGAGGCCGGCTTCAGCGTCGTCGAGTACGAGACCTGGACGCGCGATCGCGATCCACGACACCTGAAGGATCTCGCCGACTACAACCGCGACGACTGCGTCTCGACCTGGCTGCTGCGCGGCTGGCTGGAGGAGCGGCGGGAGGAGGGTCTGGCGCGCAGCTGGGATCTGCCGCGCCCGACGGTCCCGACCCCGGACCCGGCGGCCGTGCTCACGGAACGCCAGGAGGCGACCCGACGCCGGGTCGAGGCGCTGAAGGAGGGCGTCCCGGCCGATCCCGACCGTCGCTCCGAGCATGAACGGGCCCGCCACCTCCTGGCGCTCCTCCTCGAGTGGCATCGGCGCGACATCAAGCCGCAGTGGTGGAACTGGTACCGGCTGCGGGACCTCTCGACAGAGGAGCTGATCGAGGACCGCGAGGCGATCGGCGGCCTGGAGTTCGTCGAGCGGGCGGGGACGATCAAGCAGAGCTGGATCCTGCGCTATCGATTCCCGCCGCAGGACCACAAGTTCCGGTACGGGGACACGCCCTACGACCCCGTCAACGAAGTCGGCGCCGGTACGGTCCACGACGTCGACGACACCCACGGCATCATCGACCTGCTGCGCGGCGAGAAGACCGCCGACCGGCACCCCAGCGCGCTCATCCCGGCCAAGCCGATCCCCGTGGACATCCTCCAGGATGCCCTGGGCCGGGTCGCCGACTGGGTCCTGGCCAACGACATCGACTTTCCCGGTCACCACCGGGCGGCCCGAGACCTCATCCTCGAGCGCCCGCCTCGACTTGGCGGCATCGGCTCGACGGGACCGCTCGTCGGAGCCGGCGAGACCGTGATCGGGGCGGCCAGGCGCCTGGCGCTGGAGCTCGACGGCGGGGTCCTCGCCATCCAGGGCCCTCCCGGCACCGGCAAGACGTGGACCGGAGCGCGGATGATCCTCGACCTCGTGCGTGCCAGGCGGAAGGTCGGCATCACCGCCCAGTCGCACAAGGCGATCACGAACATGCTTATTGCGGTCGACGCGGCCGCGCGTGAAGAAGGAGCCGGCTTCCGAGCGATCCAGCGCTGCGACACCGGCGACGACGGCGCCCACCTGGCGTCGGTGACGCTCGCCGACGACCCGAAGGAGGTCGGCCCCGCGATGCGCGCCGGGCGGTACGACATCGCGGCCGGCACAGCCTGGCTCTTCGCCCGTCCGGACATGAGCGACGCGCTCGACGTTCTCGTCGTCGACGAGGCCGGCCAGATGTCGCTGGCGAACGTCGTGGCCATGAGCGGGGCGACGCACTCGTTCGTCCTCCTCGGCGACCCGAACCAGCTGCCCCAGGTCTCGCCGGGCGTCCATCCCGACGGATCCGGCGCGTCGGCGCTCGAGCATCTCGTCGGCAGCGCGCTGACGGTGCCGCCGGGGCTCGGCCTCTTCCTCGACCGCACCTTCCGCCTGCACCCGGAGGTCAACGCGTACATCTCGGAGGCCTTCTACGACCGGCGGCTGGGCACCGACCCATCGACGGCGAGGCAGTCGATCGAAGGGGGGATGGGGCTGCGCTGGCTGCCGATCGAGCATGCGGGCAACGACTCCGACTCGCCGCAGGAGGCCGACGCGGTCGCCCGCGCCCTCGAGGGCCTCATCGGCCGCCCGTGGACCGACCGCTACGGCGCCGTCCGGCCGCTCACGGCCGGGGACATCGTCGTCGTGGCGCCGTACAACGCCCACGTGGCCGCCATCGAGCGGGCGGTGGAGCGACGTCTCGGCCTCCGGGCCCGCGTCGGCACCGTGGACAAGTTCCAGGGCCAGGAGGGCGCGGTCGCGATCTACTCCATGGCCAGCTCATCCGCCGAGGACGCGCCGCGGGGCATGGACTTCCTCTACGAGCGCAACCGCCTCAACGTGGCCATCTCGCGGGCGCGCGCCCTGGCCATCCTCGTCGCGAGTCCCAGGCTGCTCGACGTCCCCTGCCGCACCCCCGAGCAGATGTGGAAGGCGAACGCCCTCTGCCGCTACGTGGAGATGGCGGGGTCGGTCTTGGTGTTCGCACCGGGGCCGAGCCGGAACCCCTGGGCGGCGAAGTCGCGATCGTAAGCGAGCGCATCCATGATGCCCCGGGCTCGCATGAAGACGAAGCTCGTCCAGTCGACGAACGAGATCCGGCGATCGACCGACGCGAGCAGCGATGCCACTGCTGCATCGTGCGTCGCGCGATCGACCATCTCCACGTCCAGGATCTTCAGGACCTCCGACAGCAGCGTTCGGAGCGCCTCCGGCCCGAGGCGTCGTTGCACGAGCGCGGCCGCCTCGGACACGACGTATCCGTGGGTCACCAGTTCCTCGCTCTCACCGAGCACGCTGAACGTTGCGGCGGCGGCGGCGTGGCTCGAGTCATCGTCCGCCAGCAGGGCGTAGATCGCCGAGGTGTCTACGAAGATCGCCAATCGAGCAGATCCTCGCCCAGGTAGAAGTCGTGGTTCTCTGCGACATCGGGCAGCCCGGAGCGGTACTTGCCGGACACCTCGAGGATCCGTCGGATCCGCTCTGCACGATCGATCGTCGGCATCGCCGGGAGGGCGTCGATGGCGCTTCGAACGACCTCGGCCATCGATGCGGACCGATCGCGCGCGATGCTGCGGAGACGGCTGTCCTGGTCCGCGGTCAACGTGATGATCAAACGGGGCATGGCATCATGATATCAGCCTAGGCATGCTCGATGTCAAGACCGATGCACGGTAGCCTGTGACACGCAAGGTGGCACGGGCGGGGGCCAGGATGCGGGGCATGGAACCCGCCACGAACATCGTCCAGCTACCGACCAGCCCCGCCGGCAACGGCGTGGGGAGCGTGCGCATCGAGGGCGAGCGCATCGTCGTCGAGCGCCTCACGCTCCACGACCCCGGCCTCGCAGCGTTCGTCGCCGAGCGTCCGGCCGATGATCGACCGGTCCTCGTCGAGCGGGCGCTGCGCATCGGCCTGACCGCCCTCCAGGACGCCGGCGTGAGCGTCAACGTGGACGTCGTGCGGCGCGAGTTCGAGTCGCTGCTCGCCCAGACGCAGGCCACGAACGAGCGCGCCGCGCGGGCGCTGGAGGAGGCGCTGCGCCAGAACTTCGCCGACGGCGACGGCCGCCTGCCGCGCACGCTGGAGCGCTTCCTCGGCGACAAGGGCGCCCTGCGCGCCTACGTCAACGAGCTGTTCGACCCGGCCAAGCGCGACAGCGCCATCGGCCGCATGCAGGAGCTGCTGGGCCGCTACTTCGACGGCGACGCCTCGCGCCTTGCGCTCCTGCTCGACCCGACGCGCCTCAACTCGCCCCTCCACCAGTTCCGCGTCGAGATCAACGAAGGATTCGCCAGGCTCAATGACCGACTCACGGCCATCGAGGCCGCCGCGGCCGCCCGGGCCTCCGAGCGGGCGAAGTCCGCCGCCAAGGGTGGCGACTTCGAGGCGCTCCTGGAGGACCTGCTGGGCGTCATCGCCCGTGGCGCCGGCGACCTGCTCGACCGCACTGCGGACGACGCGGGCGCCGTGATCCGCTCCAAGAAGGGCGACTTCGTGCTCACCGTCGACCCGCGCCTGACGCGCGGCGCGGACGTGCGCCTCGTCGTCGAGGCCAAGGACCGCGAGATCTCGATGCGCGCCATCCGGGAGGAGCTGCGCGAGGCGCGCGAGAACCGCGGCGCCGCCGTCGGCATCGTCGTCTTCACGCCGGCCCACGCGCCGGCCGGCATCGACCCCTTCACCGTCCTCGGGGAGGACGTCTACTGCGTCATCGACCCGGACGATCCGCAGCCGGCCGTGCTCGAGGCGGCCGTCCGCCTCGCCCGCCTGCTGGCGCTGGCCACGCTCCACGAGCGCGAGGTCGAGATCGACGCGCGCGCCATCGCCCTCGCGCTGCGGGGCATCCGCGAGCAGATGGAGCAGATCCGCGCCCTGAAGAGCCAGCTGACCTCGATCAGCAACTCCACGAAGGGCGTCTGGGCGGGCCTCGATTCCCTCCAGGCCGGGGTCCTCACGAAGGTGGCGGAGGCGGAGCAGGAGCTTCGCGTCGCGGGCGGCCGTTCCGCATAGACTCCGCGGATGGCGATCCCGCACGGCCTCCTGGCAACCATCGGCCACACACCGGCGGTTCGACTGCGGAACCTCGTCACACCGGACATGGCGGAGGTCGTCGTCAAGCTCGAGGCCAACAACCCGACCGGGTCGTACAAGGACCGCATGGCGCTGGCCATGATCGAAGGCGCGGAACGGTCAGGTCGATTGCGACCGGGTCAGACCGTCGTCGAGTACACCGGCGGCAGCACCGGTTCGTCGCTCGCGTTCGTCTGTGCCATCAAGGGCTACCCGCTCAGGATCGTCTCGTCGGATGCGTTCGCCGAGGAGAAGGCGCTCACCATGCGCGCCTTCGGAGCCCAGGTCGAGCTCCTGGACAGCCCGGAGGGCATCACCCCGGGCCTGATCCCGCGGATGATGGCGCGCGCCCGGGAGATCGTGGCCGAAGCCGGTGGATACGCCACCGACCAGTTCAACAACCGCGACATGATCGAGGGCTACCTCGGCCTCGGGCGCGAGCTGGCCGACCAGGTCGAGGGACGGTTGGACGCCTTCTGCACGTACATCGGCACGGCAGGCTGCTTCATCGGCACGAGCCGCGATAGCCATGGCCCGCCGGGCTGCCCGAGAGGACGGCATCTGGGG
>Ga0209001_1000026_pt1 | contig 29861 bp, 32 predicted proteins | sample Rifsed13ft2_FD_184006 | JGI IMG/M metagenome (GOLD analysis project Ga0209001, IMG submission 184006) | Soil microbial communities from Rifle, Colorado, USA - sediment 13ft 2 (SPAdes) (version 2) | ecosystem: Environmental > Terrestrial > Deep subsurface > Rock core/Sediment | place: Rifle...
CGTTGGTCGCGGGATTGCCATCGACGGAGTTGGCAATGCGTATATTACGGGCGACACCCGGTCGGACAACTTTCCGACGGCTGGAAGTCCCTTCCAGGCTGCTCGGGCCGGTCTCCAAGATGCGTTCGTGACGAAGCTTAATGCCACTGGTACGGGCCTTGTCTACTCGACTTATCTCGGAGGTAGCGAGACAGACATCGGCAATGGCATCGCCGTGGATCCCCTCGATAACGCATACGTAACGGGAGAGACCGGTCCTGCGGGTGTACCAACACCGTTTCCTACGACCGCGGGGGCGTTCGATACCACGTTCAACGACGTCATTGATGCGTTCATTGCCAAGCTCATGGAAAGTCCGGCGGCGGGTGCCGGGGGTGGAGGAGGTGGGGGGAGTAGCGGATTTTGCTTTATCGCCACAGCCGCCTTCGGCTCGCCCCTGGCCCCACAGGTCCAACTCCTGCGTGAGTTCCGGGATCGATACCTGATGACCAGTGCCCCGGGCCGGCTGTTCGTCTCTACCTACTATCGGATCAGCCCGCCGGTCGCCACGTTCATAGCAGAGTCGGAAGCTCTCCGCGCCATCGTCCGGGCCGGGTTGATCCCGGTCATCGGATGGGTGTCCCTGTTCATGTGGTCCCCCATTCTCGGGCTGGCTATTCCGGTAACCTGCCTCGGTCTCGGAACCAGGCTGGCCTTCCGGGCCGCCACGCGATTGCGGGTTCGACCATGAGTCACGGAATCCCCGCGGCCGGAGAGCAGGTCCCACGGCACCGCAGGGTGATGACGCCAGCGCTTGCCGTCTGGTGCTGCCTTGCATTCCTCTTGGCCTTGGCGGACCTCCTTGAAGCCGGGCAGGCCCAGAAGTCGCAGCCGGAAGGTCGCGTCGAGGTGGTCGGAGACGTCCGACTGCCGCAACCGGCGCGCTTTGCCCTGATACATGACCCGGCGACCGGCCATCTGGGCCTCTACAGAGATGGCGAGGCCGTCTTCGACGACGACAGCCCCGTCCCCATCGGCAAAATCGTGGTGGTCGACGATCACACGCTGCGAATCGTCCTGGCGGGTGGTCAAACCGTTGAGATCCCGGAGGGCACGAGACTTCCCGCCCCGCGCACGCTCGTCTTTATCCGGAGTGCCTGGCTCGACACGCTCCGGTTCCAGCTTCGCTTCGGGAGAGCCGGGGCTTCGAACAAGAACTACTCCGTGGTGGATGTCCGGGGACGCCAAGCGATCCTCGAGCGGCGTGCGGCTCCCGGTGAAGACCTGCCGAAAGCCAGCATCATCGCGGTGCCTGGATCACCACGCGACCTGAAGGGACCGCGTGCCGCCGGTGGAAGCATTACCGTTGGAGAGCCCGGGACGGCGGCCGATACGGTCAACCGCATCCCGTTCGCCGAAGTCGGCCCGGACACGTGGGAGATTCCCGAGCGGAACGCGAGGGAGCTCGGCAGTGAAATCTGGCCGTTGCTCTCGGAAACCTTGCTCTCGGCGACGCCCGTCGTGACCTTCGGCGACGGCGTGGGGCTTCGGCTCAACAACCCGCTCGGGACCGGAACGCTTGACAGCGAGGGATTTCGGATTGATTACGTGAAGCTCGCGCGCCGGACTGGCCTCGAGGTGGGCGACCGGATCCTCTCCGTGAACGACCAGCCGGTCAATTCCGCCGGGAGCCTCGTAAGGCTCTACCGCCAACTTTCCTCCGATGCCGGCGTCTCAGAGGTCAATGTGCTGATCAGGCGGGGCCGCGAACAGCGCACCATTACCTACCGCATCCGCTAGCTCGGCTTTCCCCATTGAGAACTTCGAGCTCGGGGTCACGCGACCTTTCCGCGTGATTGTCCCCCATGTCCAGCGCGCTACTGTGGCTACGTACCACATTGAGTTCCTCCCCTGAATCCTCAGGCCGTAGCGATACATCCGCTCATGAGCCGAAAAGTTCAGAGGGTTCAGACCGGATAAAAGAAGGTTAGAAGGGTCTCGCGGAGGGCCTTGGCGGCCAATATGGCGGTGATCCCGGCAGGATCGTAGGGGGGGCAGACCTCGACAAGGTCCATGCCGACAATCTCTAGAGCTGCCATCCGGTTGAGAACCTGAAACAGGTCAAGACTACTCCACCCGCCCGGTTCCGGGGTGCCCACCCCAGGTGCAAAGGCCGGATCCACCACATCGATGTCGATGGTAAGATAGACCGGCCTCCCGGAGAGGATCTTCACGACTTTGGCCATATCCGCAGGCGGGCCGGGGAACAGGTGTGTCTGCTGGCGGGCAAAGATTACCTCCTCGGCCGTGGCGGAGCGGATCCCCAACTGGACGACCCGTCGCGGCCCCAACAGCTCGGCCACCCGCCGGATGACCGTTGCATGCGTGAGCGGTTTTCCATCGTAGAACTCCGCGAGGTCCGCATGGGCGTCTATCTGAAGAAGGGCCAGGTCCGGATACCTTGTCAGAGCCGCCTTCACCAAGGGGAGGGTGATCAGGTGTTCCCCGCCCAAGGCCACGAAGGCCATCTCCTTTTCTAGCGCCCTCGCCGCCTCTTCTTCAATCCGCGCCAGACCCGCCTCGAGATTGTCAGGAGGCAGCTCGAGGTCCCCCTGATCGATCACCTTAACCTGGCGAACATCCCGGTCGAGCGCCAGGCTGTAATCTTCGAGACCTTCCCCGGCCGCCCGGATCTGCTGGGGGCCCAATCGGGTCCCGGTTCGGTATGAAGAGGTGAGATCCAGGGGGGCCCCGAAAAGAATGATCCCAGGGCGCCTGTGTCGCATCATTGGGCCTGGTTGAGCTCGTCCCGGATCTCGCGGGGAAGGGCAAAGGCGGATCGATGGATTTCGGGAGAGTAGTAGCGGGTCTCGAGCTTTTCGGCCCGTCCCTCATCGAAGGCAAGCGGATGGTGGACCTTTGATCCGAGCACGAAGCTCCAGAGTCCGCTGGGGTATGTCGGGATCGCCGCCGTGTAGAGGAGGGCCACGGGGAAGAGGGAACGAACGATGCCAAGGAGGTCGCGAATCAGTCCGCGATCGAGATACGGGGACTTGGATTGGGCGACAAAGAGACCCTCAGGGTTCAAGGCGTCGTGCACCGCCCGGTAAAAGTCCGCCTCGAACAGCTTCACCGCTGGACCGACCGGATCGGTAGAATCCACAAGGATCACGTCGCAGGCGCCACGCAACGCCCGGAGGTATTCGGCTCCATCGGCGATCATGACCTCCGCCCGGGGATTATCCAGGGCCTGGCTCAGCCCAGGCAGAAATCGGCGAGCAGCGGCCACCACCCGCTCATCTATCTCCACCAGACGGACGCGCCTGACCTCGGAATGCCTCAGGATCTCCCGGATCGCCCCCCCGTCGCCCCCCCCGATCACCAGGACCTCCCGGGGTTGGGGATGAGTGGTCAAGGGGACATGGGTGATCATCTCGTGATAGACAAACTCATCCTGTTCGGTGGTTTGGATCGCCCCATCGAGAACCAACATCCGGCCGTATTGGTAGGTGTCCAGAACGGCCAACTCTTGGAAGGGGGTCTGTTCCACGAGGAGGCTCTCCCGCACGCGCACGCCCAGCCCCAGGTGTTCAGTCTGCTTTTCGGTGAACCAGAATTCCATCGTTCAGCCCTTCGGGCTCGCCCAAGTGATGAGTGGTTGGTGGTTGGTGATTAGTAAGACGAAGGAAAGAATGACAAATCCCCATTCACTGGTCACTAATCACCAATCACTCGCCACCAATCACCACCCCTAGTACCAGAGGACCGCAGCCGCGACCACCGATCCGAGGGTCTTCACCTGATGATCGACCCCCCGAATCCTGACTTCATGCAACTTCATGTTCCGTCGCTCGAACGCCGCCTCGAGCATGCGGGCCACCTCGGCCTCAGCCTCTTCACGCTTCCCCGTTCCTTCGTACTCCATGATCACGCCGAAGCTGTCGCGAGAGAGCCCGACCGCAACCGCCGCTGTGATCCGCTCGCCGGGGACGGCAGAGGTGCACGTGCAGTAGGCCGTCGGCACCAGTGACCCTGGCGGGATCTGAAGGGCCTCCACATGCGTGGCACCCGGGGGCAAGATGCTGCTGACCCTCACGAGATTCACGTTACCGATCCCCGCAGCCAGCAAGGCATTATCGAAGGCGTTCAGGGGTGTCAGACCCTCAGCCGCCCCCACGGCTAGCGTGTAGCTCACCGGCGTCACCAGCATCGCTTCCTCCCTCTCGCGCGGCGCGCTCCGCGATAAACGGGGGATGTATAACAGATATGGCACACTCCCGCAAGGAGATTCTGCAGAACGCTTGCATCCCGGAGGCCCAGGGCCATACAATGCGCACACCGACTGGGGAGGCCATGACGCTGCACGGCGCGGTCTGGGTCTGGGGAGGGACGGTGATGATCGCCCTCTTGGCCCTGGCCTTACTCTTTTTGATCCACGGCCAGGCGAAGACGGCCCTGGGCCTCTTCTTCGGTGCAAACATGGTCGGGCTCCTCATCTGGCTGCTCGCCACCAACTTCCGTCGTGCCTACCCTCCCGACGAGCCGGAAGAGCATAGCGATCCCTCGCTCCGCGACCGGCTGAACGACGAGGAGTGATCATGGCGACGGGCGTTGCCCGGTAAGGCATTATACCGAAAAGATCCGTGTCGGAAAAGCATCGCTGCGCCTGCGTCTCATGTATGGACACAGCGACGCGGGATGGATTCCCGCAGCGTGGAGAGCCCCATGAACGGTAGAGCAGCAGAGGTGAGTGTCTACTTCTCGGCCCCAGCCTCGAAGCTGACCTCTTGAAGTTTGATGTGCATCCGCCGGACGAGATCGTCGTAGGAGCCGGTGCTGATGACCTTGTTGAACTGCGACCGGTAGATCTCGGAGAGTCGCATGCCGTCGATCCCCAGGTCGTAGATTTTCCAGCTCCCGTTGTTCCGAACGAGGGCGTAATCGATCGGGATTTCATTGTCCTCGGACATCACCACCGCCTGGACGACGGCCCGATCCCCCTCGATCCGCTCTCCGACATAGCGCTGCTCCGCCTTGGCCTTGGTCGGGATCTTCATGAAGTGGGATCGCGCGAGGAGCCTCTGGAAAAGCGTGGTGAACTCCTTCCGCTCTTGCGGCGAGCGTTGCTGCCAATGGTGGCCTAACGCCAGTCGGGCCATCTCCGGGAAGTCAAAGCGCTCGTTGATGAGGCGGGACATCTCGGTCAGCTCTTCCCCAGAGACCTCTCCGTCCGCACTGTGCTCCGCCAGGGTGCTTCTGACATCACCAAGAGTGCCTCGGATCCAGTCCGTCGGGGAACCCGCAAGCGCCATGCTGGGGACGAGCAGGAAAGAGATGAGGCTGACCACCGTACGAGTCATAGGGCTGGCCTGCATGGATCGTACCTCCGAATCGAGCGAGTTTCTGTGGAAACAGGAGTCATTACACGAGGAGATGGTTGCAACTTGTGTGCCATGTGAAGAGGCCAGCCAGAGCCCACATTTTCCGGGGAGATGCCTAGTTCTGTCTCACCCGGGCACGGGTCTTGTGCGCCATTTCGGCTCGGGCGACAGCGGCTATCTTCCCCGCAGCGCCTGCGCCCGCTGCCCCTCATCGACGATGTACTTCAGGGGGTCGTGGGGCTGGTCGTTGAGGAGGACTTCATAGTGGAGGTGGGCGCCGGTGCTGTAGCCGGTGTTGCCGACGAGGGCGATGACCTGGCCGCGCTTGACCGTCTGGCCCTTGCTGACCTGGTTCCGCTGGTTGTGGCCATAGAAGGTCTTGAAGCCGAAGCCGTGGGTGAGGACCAGGGCGTGGCCGTAGCCCGGGAGGGTGCCGGCGAAGGTCACCACCCCATCGGCCGGGGCGCGGATGGGGGTGCCGGAGGGGGCGGCGATATCGATGCCGGTGTGCTGCTGGGGCTGGCCGGTGAAGGGGGACGTCCGGGCGCCGAAGCGGGAGGCGACGTAGCCCTCGGTGGGCCACAGCGCCGGGGTGGCGGCGAGGCGGTCTTTCTGTTTCGTGAGGTACTCGGTCACCGCCTGCAGGCTCTCGGCCCTGAGCGCAATCTCCCGCTCAAGCCGCTCGAGATCCTGGTAGAGCCGGGCGAGGAGCTGGGTCTGGCTCGCCTGCTCTCCTTCTTTGAGGGCCTTGGCGAGCTCGAGGGTCCCGCCCCCCACCGCGCGGGGGGGTGCCCCCTGGGGGGTCGGGCCCGCCTCCATGCCGGCGAGGCGGCGGATCTGGGTGTCGAAGGACCGGAGGCGGTTTAACTCCTGGGCGAGGGTCTGGAGCTGGGCCGCCATTTCCTCCTGGCTCTGGACCGTCTCGCGCAGGTGGGCCAGCTCACTATAGTCGACCTGGAAGACGAGGAAGTGATAGCCGAGGTAGCCCAGGGCCAGGACGGTGAGGAGCCCGCCGAGGAGAGCACCCCGGAACCCGAGATCGGTCAGGTGAAACTGCCGACCGCGGGGGGTGTTGCCGGTGAGGAGTACGAGGGTATAGCCGTTGCGGGGCATTCGCCTCCTTAATCATGGTCAGACTGCGGATGGCGGGTCAGGATCGCTTCCACTGCACCGGGACTGTGAACCGGCTCATCGGGCCTTGCCCCGGGCATCCGGCACTGCCCTTCGAACAGGACACCCTCCTCGAGGATCACCACAGGGGCCTCGAGGTTCCCGAAGACACGGGCAGCCCCCTTGAGCTCTATCCGCGAGCTGGCGCGGACGTTGCCCACCACCTCACCCATGATCACCACCGATTCTGCCTGGATCGTGGCGTTGACCATAGCCTTCTCCCCCACGACGAGGGCGTCCGTGGTCACGATCTCACCATGGAACCTGCCGTTCAGGAGGACGGTGCCGGTGCCGGTAAAGCTGTACTTCCCCTCGATCTCGGAGCCTTCATCAATGAAGGCCATGATGCCCGTGTTCTTCGCCGACGGCTTATTGGTGGAGTTCCACCACATGGTAAACCCCCCGAGGAGCGCTCGTTACTTGGCCTGGGCGAGCGGCATCTCCTTCACCAGGTGGATTGCAGGCTTACCCTCCTCGGTCTCCTTGAGCTTGACGACGTTGCCGTTGAAGAAGCCACCCTTGGAGATCACGAGGGAATTGGTCTCGATGTTGCCGTCCACCCGTCCGCTGGGAGAGATTTCTACGCTCCCCGTCGCCACCATGTTTCCCTCGTACTCGCCGTGAATGATGGCGTCCACGGTCCGCACGTCGGCATGCACGGAGCCTCGCTCGCCGATGACGAGTTTCCCGCCCACTTTCAACTCGCCGCCGACCTTGCACTCGATCTCGATCGAGTCGGTGATGTCGAACTTTCCCTCGAGTCTCGCGTCACCGCCCATGACGGTCAGGAGAGCGGACAAGGACGACTGGTTACCGTTGCCCTGGAGCTCGGAAGGATCCTGTTTCGGGGCAGGGGAATTGGTACGTCTCAACATCATGTTCTCCTCCTTCTCGGTAGGTCCATTGGGAACCCTTTTGTACGGAACACCCGTATGCCGTCGATCTCCATCTGTCGCGGGCAAGCACACCGAAGACGAAACTGATGATCCCCGGAAAAGCGTTGATTGGGGTTGCAAATTTCATGCCTTGTGTCTGGACGCCCCAGTGGGGTGCAATTCGCCCCGACGCGGCGGTGCTTCCGTGGTACAATTTCATGCCGACGGCACTCTGACGTAGACCTTCTCTTTCCAGTGCGGCAGCAACAGGCTGAGGAGTGGATTCGGCCACGGTTGCGATAGGCGAACGGCTGAAGCGGGCGAGGTCGGTCGTCGTCCTCACGGGAGCGGGGGTCTCGGCGGAGAGCGGCATTCCCACCTTTCGCGGTCCCGAAGGTCTTTGGCAACAGTATAAGCCCGAAGACCTCGCCACCCCTGAGGCCTTCCAGCGCGACCCGAGACTCGTCTGGCAGTGGTATGACTGGCGGCGCCAGAAAATCGCCCAGGCGTCGCCAAACCCTGCCCACCACGCCCTGGTTCAGATCGAGCGGATCGTTCCCGAGTTCACGCTGGTGACCCAGAATATCGACGGCCTGCACGGCCTCGCAGGGAGCCAGCGACTGATCGAGCTGCACGGATGTATCTGGCGAGTCCGCTGCCAGGCGGAAAGAACCGTTCGCGAAAACCGCGAAGTCCCTTTGCCGATCATCCCGCCACGCTGCGGCTGTGGAAGTCTTCTTCGTCCCGATGTGGTCTGGTTCGGTGAACCCCTCTCGGTTGAAACACAGGTCCAGGCCTTTGCCACGGTGGAGTCGGCCGATGTCTTCCTCACGGTCGGGACTTCGGCCCTCGTTCAGCCGGCCGCCTCGCTTCCTATCTTGGCGAGGGAGCGCGGGGCATTCGTCGTGGAGATCAACCCCACCTCAACCCCAATTACCCCCTTTGTTGACAGTTATTTACAAGGCCAGGCCGGGATACTCCTCCCCCAGGTTCTCTCCATTCTGACAATGGGCTAGGCAGAGACCGTTAAAGTCAAGTATCAGAAGATCATAAAAAATACTTGACAGATAAGGCTTTTCCTTTTCTAATTCCGGCGACGGGCTCTCGGAGATCTTTTACATGACACGCGACACACAAACCGGTCTCGGCCTCGGCCTTGTCGCCGTACTACTCAGCGGCTGTGCCCCCATAGGAGTCGCCACGTCGATGGCCGGCAGCGCTCTTGCCGGGACGTTCTTTGTAAGAAGTCAGACCGTCGACCGCACCTTTGTCGCACCAATGCCCGAGGTCAAGGAGGCCTGCCGCCGAGCGCTCGAGGCAATGGCCCTCACCATCAAGCAGGAAGGGCCCCACGGAAATGAGTACCTAATTTTTTCCGCCGCCCCGAACCAGTACGAAGTCGAGGTAACCATAACCCCCATTACACCGAAGGCGACCAGGGTTTCGGTGAATGCCGATACCCTTCCGGAGCGGGATAGGGCGACCGGCCTCGAATTCCTCAATCAGACGGCCGCTGCTCTCTCCTCCCCTCCACCGTCTCAGGCCCTCGTCTCCTCCAACGGCACTGCCCGGTCGCCGACCACGACAGGACCGCTGCAACCGGGGGCGCACTCGGAACCCTCCTCGGTTCGACTCACCGCCAGGGCACAGACGCCCCACACCCCCAAGTCCCCGCCGGTGAAGCATGAGGAGACGATGAGGTTGAAGGAGGTCTACGAGGTCGCGATCGATGAATACATCCGGGGGGACTTTCCCGCCGCGATCGGGCATCTCCGCACATACCTTGCCGCCCAGCCCGACAGCGCTGAAAAGCCCAAGGCCCTCTACTGGCTGGGAGAATCCCTGTATAGCCGGCGAGAGTACACAGACGCGCTCCTCCAGTTCGAGACCATCGTCCAGGACTATCCCCAGAGCCCCGAAGTCCCCCGGGCCCTCCTGAAGAGCGCCCACGTGTACCGGCAGGTCCGGAACAACCGTCAGGCAGCGGCCCGGCTTCAGAAGTTGATCACGCAACACCCCAGATCCCGGGAGGCCCAGGTCGCGCGGGGACTGATCGGGGAACGGTGATAGCACACGGTTCGGGCCCGCTTTTTTCCCTTGCAATTTTTCCTCGCCGACAGTACATAAGTGGCAATTTCGCGGAGCCACGAGGCGACTCGAACATGGCGAGCATCCTCCTCCGCCGCCGGGGGCAGCGCCGGGTCCTCGCGGGGCACCCTTGGATCTACCGGGCGGACGTGGATGGAACCGAAGGGGCGCCCGAGAAGGGGGACGTCGTCGACGTTTACGGGGCCGGACGCCGCTTTCTTGGCCGGGGCTACGTCAATCCAGATTCCCAGATCTTCGGACGCCTGCTCACCCGAGCGACGGAACCGATCGATGCCCCCTTTTTTCGCCGGCGGATTGGGGACGCCATGGCCTACCGCCAGCGGCTCGCCATTCCCTCCACGGCGGTGCGCATGGTATACGCGGAGGCGGACGCCCTGCCCGGCCTCCTCCTCGACCGTTACGGGGATGTCGTGGTCCTGCAGATCCTGACCGCCGGCATGGAGCGGCTCCGTGGAGTCTTGCTGCCAGTGATCCAAGAGCTTTTCCATCCCCGCGGGATCTTCCTCCGGAATGATGCGCCCTCCCGCCTGCTGGAAGGTCTCCCCCTGGAGAAGGCCGTTCTGGGAAACCTCTTCGACCCGGTCGTCGCCATCGAGGAAGCGGACCTCCGCTTTCAGGTGGACATCGCCACGGGACAGAAGACCGGTTTCTTTCTGGACCAACGGGACAACCGGCTCGCCGTGCGCCCTCTCGCTCCCGGCCGAGAGGTCCTGGATTGCTTCTGCTATACGGGGGGGTTTGGCCTGCACGCGGCCAAGGCCGGCGCGCGGTCGGTGGAAGGGATCGACATCTCGGCGGAGGCGGTCGCGGGAGCGACGGAGAACGCCAAGCTGAACGACCTCTCGGATCGTTGCAGCTTTCGGAGGGGAAACACCTTTGACGAGCTCCGGAGGCTCGAAGAGGGGGGGCGCCATTTCGATCTCATCATCCTGGACCCCCCCGCCTTCACCAAGTCCAAGGAGGCCGTGGCGGGAGCGCTCCGCGGATACAAGGAGATCAACCTTCGGGCCATGAAGCTCTTGGCCCCCGGCGGGATCCTCGTGACTTCCTCCTGCTCCTATCATCTCAGCGAAGAGATCTTCCTGGGGATGCTGGAGGATGCGGCCGCCGACGCCGGAGCCCGGTGTCGAATCCTGGCGGTGCGGAGTCAGTCGGGGGATCACCCGGCCCTCCTGGGGGTCAAGGAGACCAAGTACCTCAAGTGCATATTCCTGGAGCGGCTCTGACGAGGGGAACACTGACGCGGGGGGTTGCATGGGCGAGATCGAGTTCGATGCGGACCAGTTAAGCGTTGTCCAGAAGGCCTACGACCTGATGGCCGAGGAGTACGACATCCTGGATGATCGCATCAACCCCTTCTACGTGAATGGCTACAAGGTCCTGGACTTTTTCGTCCAGAGGCTGATCTCATCCTGGGCCGGGCAAGTCGTTTTGGATGTCGGCTGCGGATCAGGGCTGCAGACGGTCCAGTTCGCGCCTCGGGCGAAGCACGTGGTGGCGATCGACATCTCGGGATCGCTGGTCCGCAAGGCCCAAGAGAAGCTGAGGCTGCGCGGGTTCAGCAATGTCACGCTCATCCAGGGAGATGCCACAGGGCTCCCCCTGCAGGACTGCTCGGTGGATTTCGTCTCCGCGTATGGGGATGTGATCGGCCACATCCGGGAGTACGAGCGGGCCATCGCCGAGATGGCCCGGGTGTGCCGCCCGGGGGGCACAGTAACGATCGAATACGATAACAAGTGGCACCTGGGCCTCCTCTTTCACCCCCGCGAACTTTGGAACGCCCTCACGACGGGGCGGCACGGGGATCTCCGACGGTGGACCTACGAATACCTGACCCAAGATTCAAAGGTCGATCTCACGTACAAGACCTTCACGTTTCCGGAGATGCAATCCCTGCTGAACCGGCACGGACTCGTCGTCACCGAGCGCGCCGGAGCGCACATCCTCTCCTCTCTGATTCCCGACCATGTCCAGGACCCCCCCAAGGAACGGCTCCCCCTCAACGCAGCTCTCGCCTGGACCCTCCAGGCCATCGGGCAGTGCGACTTTCGCGTGAAGCAACTCTTCCCCTTCTACACGCTCGGTTTCTCCGCCATCGTGGTCACCCGCAAACAGTAGCCGATCACCGATGACCGAATGAGACGTTCTTTGTGTTGACGGTCATCGGACAACGGTCATCCCTTCCCCTCATGATCCCTCTTTCCCGCCTTTTTCCCCCTCCCAGCCGAGCCGGGAGGCGATGGAGCTCCGGGCCACGTCGACCTTGACATTCTCGGCGATCTTGATCTTCACCTTGGTCTCACCGATGTCGACGATGGTCCCATGAACCCCGCCGGCGGTCACGATCTGGTCGCCGGTCTTGAGGGCATCCAACATCTCCCGGTGTGTCCGCTGCTTCTTCTGCTGCGGACGGATCAGGATGAAGTAGAAAATGATGAAGATGAGCAGGAGTGGGAACATCGCCTGGAAGAATCCCGCGCCCCCCCCGCCCCCCGGCGCCTCTGCCATCGCGTAGGCCACGTCGATCATCAGTCTCCTCTCCTCCTCGGTGGATCTGGATTATGCGGACGATTCCGCGCCCGGGAGCCGGGCCAAGACCTCCGCCTGGAAATGCCCGTAACACCCCTGCTCAATGGCCCGGCGGGCCTCCTGCATGAGATGTCCGTAATAGTGGAGGTTGTGCAGCGTGTTGAGACGAAGACCCAGGATCTCGCCCGAAACAAAAAGGTGGCGAAGATAGGCCCGGGAGTGATGCCGACAGGTCTCACACCGACACGACGGATCCACCGGTGAAGGGTCCCTGGCATACCTGGCCCCCTTGATGTTGAGCCGCCCCGTGCTGGTAAAGAGGGTCCCGGTCCGCCCGTGACGCGTCGGCATCACACAATCAAAGAGGTCGACGCCGAGGGCAATGGCCAGGAGGAGATCCCCAGGGGTACCGACCCCCATGAGGTACCGGGGCCGATCGGCGGGGAGCAGGGGGAGTGCGGCCCTGAGCACCGTCTTCATCTCGGCCTTGCTCTCTCCCACACTGAGACCGCCCACGGCATACCCGCCGAATCCAAGTCGGGTGAGCTCTCGGACCCCTCGTTCTCTGAGATCGGGAAAGACGCCGCCCTGGACAATCCCGAAGAGCATCTGATCGGTTCCCTTATGAACATCTCTGGAGCGCTCGGCCCATCTCAGGGTCCGGTCCAGGGCATCGGCAGCCTGCTCATGGGATATGGGGTAGGGGGGGCACTCATCGAGTGGCATGATGATATCGGCCTGAAGCGCCTGCTGAATGGCGATCGTCTGTTCCGGGGAGAGGAAGTGGCGCGATCCGTCCACGTGCGAATGGAAGAGGACTCCGTCCTCCGTGATCTTCCGGAGCGGAGCCATGCTGAAGACCTGAAATCCCCCGCTGTCGGTGAGGATCGGGCCATCCCATCCCGTAAAGGCACGAAGTCCCCCCAGCTCTTGGATAACGTCGTGACCGGGGCGGAGGTAGAGGTGGTATGTATTGCACAGGATGAGCTCCAGCCCTGCCCGCCGGACCTCCTGAGGGGAGAGAGTCTTCACCGCCCCCGAAGAGGCGCACGGCATGAAGGCCGGGGTTTCTACCGTCCCGTGGAGGGTGTGGAGTCGACCACGCCGGGCCCCGGACGGATCGACCGCGAGCAGCTCAAAGGTCATGAGATCTCCACATCCTCGAAGGTCACCGCGAGTCGGAAGGTCTTGAAGGTGATCGTTCCCGCGACGCCAGCTGCGGTGTAGCTCAGGTTCTCGGGGACTTGCTCGACCAAGACGATCCCCCGAGTCTTTTGCTTTCCCTTTCCCAAGTGCTTGCGGACCCAGCCAATCCGCTGGAGGGTTTCGGCCACGAGGTCCTCTCCTCCCTCCCGCTCCTCAGCCACCCTGACCACGACGAAGGCCCCGCTCTTATCCCGGGCCAATAGATCGATGTCGCCGACCCGAGTGGAATAGCCCGCGCCGACTGGTCTTCCCTTTTCATCGGTGAAGACGCTAAGTCCGGGTTCCAGGAGCTCTGGCTGCAGGCCCAACAGCCTTCGGAGCCCTGCCGGGTCCAGCGCGAAGACCGGGATGGGTGCCTCAGGCCCGGTCTGGACCGTCTTCAGCCGATCTGCCTTCCCCTCTGCCCTCACTCCCTCTTCCGGCCCCGCAGCCCCTTCTACTTCGAGGGTGTCCAACTCCCGGGGTGGAGCGGAACCACGCTCCCCCTCGCGCCCGGGCGTCGTCACATGGCCGCAGTTGGGACAGGTCAGTTGCCCATCCGGAAGATGGGTCCCGCAGAGCTTGCAGAGCATCATCCCCTCACACGATCAACATCGCGTCACCGTAGCTGTAGAATCGGTAGCCCCGCTGTATTGCTTCCTCGTAGCCCTTCCCAATGAGATCCCGGCCGGCGAAGGCACTGACCAGGATCAGCAGGGTCGAGCGGGGCAAGTGAAAGTTCGTCAGGAGCGCGTCCACCACCCGGAAGTGGTGGCCCGGGGTGATGAAGAGGGAGGCCGTTCCCTCCCCGGCCCGCACCCCTCCCCCGTCGAGCGCGGCATCCTCGAGTGCCCTGGTCGTCGTGCTCCCGACCGCCAGCACCCGCCGGGCTTCGCTCTTCGCGCGCTTGATGGCGGCCGCGGTCGGCTCAGGAATCGTGTATCGCTCTGCAGCCATCCGGTGCTCCTCGACCCGCTCAACCGTCACCGGCGTGAAGGTGCCCACCCCCACATGGAGGGTGAGGAAGGCGATCTCGAGCCCGTGCTGTTCCAGTTGGGTGAGGAGGGCCCGGGTAAAATGCAGCCCGGCGGTTGGAGCCGCGATGGAACCCTCCGCCATCGCAAAGACCGTCTGGTAGCGCTCGGCATCGAGGGTGTCCTCGCGGGTGCGCCCGTCGATGTTCCGGGTGCGCTTCACGTAGGGGGGGAGCGGCATCACTCCCATGCAGGGGAGCTGTGCGCGGATGTCCGGCGTCCCGTCAAACTGCAAGAGACGGTGTCCCCCTTCGCGCCGATCGATCACCAGGGCGCCCACGTCCGCCCCAAAGCTCAGCCGTCGGCCCACGGGGAGCGACTTGCCCGGCCTCACCAGTGCCCACCACCGATTCGGAGACTCCTCCTCAATGAGCAAGACCTCGGCCTTTCCTCCCCCTGTTCGCCGCCCATAGAGTCGGGCCGGAATCACTTTGGCATCGTTGAGGACGAGCAGATCCCTTGGCCGCAGCCACAGGCTGAGCTCGCGAAATCGCCGGTGCAGAATCGCCCCATCGTCGCGGCGGACCACCAGCAGGCGGGAGGCATCCCGCTCCGGAATGGGATACTGGGCGATCAGCCCGTCCGGCAGATGATAGTCGAATTCACGAATGTTCATCGTGCATGGTTCAGGGTTTATGGTGAGAGCTGGTGACGGATCACGGTCACAGCCCACCATTAACACTCAGGCTTGATGGTCCTCCACGGATGGAATTTTCCACGAACCATGAACCGTGAACTACCCATCAGGGAAGGCGTCGGAGCTCTGCCAGCGGGAAATAATGCTTCAGGATCTCTGGGTAGCTGTAGGCGAGATCCGCCATCCCCTTGGCCCCCCACTGGCTCAACCCCACCCCGTGCCCCCACCCCTGACCGATGAAAATCATTTCGCCCCCGTTGGGGTAAATGGTGAACCGCGTACTGCGGATCCGGTCCGGCCCCAGGATCTGGCGAAACCGCTTCCCGTCGATGTCGAGCACGCCCGCGTCATCCCAGATCCGGAGCCGACTGACCCGGCCGGACCGGGTCCGTCGGGCCGTTTCGATGCGACGGATCTCGCCCAACCGCCAGCCGAGCCGTTCGACGAGGGCCCGCCGGATCTCGGAACGCGGGATCGTCACCTCCCACTGATGAGTGGGGGCGCCAGTCGAAAAGGGATCTTGTGTGCCGATGATGAACGGATACTTTTTCTCCCAGACCTCCACCGCATCCTCGGTCTGCCCGCCTGAGTCGGCGTGGTAAAAGGCCGGGATCACCTGTCCCCGGTAGGTCAGCACCTCTCCCCGGGTTGCCTGAACCGCCAGGTCCGATCGGCGGTCCTCACCGCTCACCCCCCGGTAGAGCTGAGAGGCGGTCGTGGCATGGAGATGATACGGCGCCCCGGGATCCACCAGGCGCTCGTACAGGGCATAGGTCCGGGCCACCACCGCCTGGGCCCGAAGCACCTCAAGGGGCCACTCGGGGTTGGCCTCGATCTTCATTACCCCCCGGACGTACTCCTCGAGGGGGACTTCGTTGACGACCCGAAGACCTTCCGACGTATTCCAGACCTCCACACTCCCCCGGTAGGGTCTCCCATCGATCCAGACGAGACCTGCATCCGGCCGCAACCTGAAGGCGGTCCCCGGCCTTCCCTCCCAGGCCAATTGCACCGCTTTACCGGGGGGGAGGACCTGCACCACGGGGCGCTCGATTTCTTCGAGGCGGGACAGTCCTTCGGTCTGCAGATGAATTGCAGCGACCCCTTCCTTCAAGAGGACGCGGACCGGCCACTGCTCTGCCCAGCAGAGCCCTGAGGTGCAAAGGAGCAGGATGCCACTGATGAACCAGCTGCGCATCGACTGCCTCCCCTTCACCGGCGGCCGAAGAGGGAAAAGATGAGGGTGAGCAGGATACTGATCAGGATGGAGGTGGCCAGGGGGAAGTAAAAGGTAAAATCCCCTTTCCGGATGTAGATATCGCCCGGCAGCCGGCCGATGAGCGGAATTTTCCCCACCACGAGGAGGAGACCTCCGAGGAGGGCTAACACGATGCCGAAGAGAACCAGGAGCTTGGCGAATCCCTCAAACCCGAACATGCTCGTCGCGTTCTCCATGCACCGCCCGCAGGACCGACCGCAGTATATCACCCTGAGCCGGAGTCTGTCAGTCTGCCGGCCCGCCCTCAGTTCCCCCCCTCCCAAAACTCCCCTTGCGGGCGCGCCCTGGGCGGGATGCCGAAGTGATCGAAGGCCAACCGGGTCGCGGTCCGGCCCCGGGGAGTTCGGGCCAAAAATCCCGCCTGGATCAAAAAGGGCTCGTAGATGTCCTCGATGGTATCCTTCTCTTCGGCGACGGCCACGGCCAAGGTCTCCAGGCCCACCGGGCCCCCATCGAACTTCTCGATGAGGGTCTGCAGGATCCGCCGGTCCATGTCATCCAATCCCCGCTCATCGACCTCCAATCGCTCCAGGGCCATGTGGGCGAGTCCCTGGGTGATCACCCCATCGCCCAGCACCTGGGCGAAGTCTCGAATCCGCCTGAGCAGCCGGTTGGCGACGCGTGGCGTTCCGCGCGACCGACCGGCTAGCTCGGCCGCCCCCTCCGGACTGATCTCGACCCCCAGGATCTTTGCCGACCGGAGGATGATCCGGTGGATCTCCTCATCGCTATAGTAATCCAGCCGGTGCAACACCCCGAAGCGACTCCGGAGGGGGGCGGTCAGGAGGCCCGCCCGCGTGGTGGCTCCAACCAACGTGAACCGCGGGAGGTCCAGCTTGATGGTCCGCGCGTGGGGGCCCTGGCCGATGACCAGGTCCAACTGGAACTCCTCCATGGCGGGATAGAGGATCTCCTCCACCACCCGGTTCATCCGATGGATCTCGTCGACGAAGAGGACGTCCCGGTCCTCGAGATTGGTCAGGATGGCCGCCACATCCCCGGGCCGCTCCAAGACCGGCCCCGAGGTGGCGCGGATCCCCACCTGAAGCTCCGTCGCGATGAGATAGGCTAACGTGGTCTTGCCGAGACCCGGGGGGCCGTGAAGGAGCACATGATCCAGAGGCTCTCGCCGGGCCCGGGCCGCCTCGATGAAGACTCGCAGGTTCTCCTTTACCTTCTCCTGACCGATGTATTCGTCCCAGATCTTTGGTCTGAGGGTCGGCTCCCACTGCTGATCCTCCTCCAGGGGGCGACGGCTCACAATGCGATCGGTCATGGCCTATCCCTCGGCGTGCTCGGCGAGTAGACGTAGCGCCCGCTTGATCACCGTCTCGAAATCCTGATCCCCGTCCACCGTGCGGAGGGCTTTGGCTGCCGCCTTGGAGGCGACGGGACGGCTGTAGCCCAGATTGAGCAGCGCAGAAACCACATCCTGCAGGACCTCCTCGCTCGGGTCGCGCCGAGGTGCCGCAGCCGCCTCGACCGGCTCGATCAGGGACTGGACCTTTTCCTTGAGTTCCAGAATCATCCGCTCCGACGTCTTGCGCCCCACGCCCGGGATGGCGCTGAGTCGCACCAGATCCGCCCGTCCGATGGCAGCAGCGAGCTCCTCCGCCGTGATCCCGGAGAGGATGTTGATGGCCAGGCGGGGCCCGATCCCCGTGACGCCCCGGAGGAGGTCGAAGAGGGCCCGCTCCCGCTCCGTGATGAAGCCGTAGAGATGCAAGGCATCCTCCCGGAGGTAAGTCGCCGTGTGGAGGAGGACCTCGGTCCCCTCGTCAGGGAGCCGGTAGTAGGTGGACAGGGGAACAAAGACGCGATACCCCACCCCATTCACCTCCACGATGACGTGGGCGGGGTCCCGCTTCACCAACTGTCCCCTCAGCAGCCCGATCACCGGTGCCCCCTCGAACTAAAAAAAAGGCAGGATGAGAGTAAGATCGATGCGCCAGCCATCCGCCTCTCGGGTCATCGGATAACTCCGGACACCCGGGGTGCACTGAAAACGGGGAACGACGCGCCCCGAAAATTCTAGACCGACCTTCCCCGTCACCACGACCAGCTCGGGCGAACGATAATCCGCCGAGGTGAGTTCAAAGGTGGTGTGACAGCAGGTGGTCCGGCAACCGAGAGCCTTCATCCGGCTGATGAATTCCTCCCGCGTGAAGAGGCGTCTCGTCGTCGTCGTCCCCCGGTCGTAGATGGCCCCATAATCTTCTACATGCCACAGATTGAGAATTTCCACCAGGGCACCAGTGGCCGCCGCCGCCCGCTCGACCTCCTGCGGATCTGCCGCCCCCATGAGTACCGGGAGGAGCAACAGTAGGCTAGAGAGTCGCCAGCCGCTTCTGAAGACGCACCCCATGGATATGACAAATGGCTAACGCCAACGCATCTGTGGCGTCGGTGGGGGGCATTCCCGAGATTCCCAACAGCGAGGCCACCATCCGCTGGACCTGCTCCTTCGACGCTCTCCCGGCGCCGGTCAGCGCGCTCTTCACCTCCAGGGGACTATACTCAAAGACGTCAAGCCCGCCGTCGACCACGGCCAGAAGGGCCACCCCCCTGGCGTGACCGAGCTGCAGCGCCGTGCGGACATTCTTGGCAAAAAAAAGTCCCTCCACGACCGCGCATTCGGGCCGATGCTGCTGAATGATCGCCTGGAGGGCCTGGTGAATCGCCTGGAGTCTCAGCGGAAAGGGCCGGCGGGGAGGGGTCGCGATCACGCCGTGCGCGATGGAGATCAGAGATCGGTTTCGCACCTCCACCACGCCGTAGCCGGTGATGGCCGTCCCGGGGTCGATCCCTAGCACCCGGAACCTAGTGGTCACCCCCTGCTCCATGTGCTTAGGTTGTCAAAGCCGCCATGATCTCTTCAGGGATATCAAAGTTGGCATAGGCGTGCTGAACGTCGTCGTGCTCCTCGAGCCCATCCATCAGACGGAGCACCTGCTCTGCCTCCTTCCCCTCGAGGCGGACCGTGGACTGCGGCAGCATGGTAATCTCGGCGTGCTCGAGGGGGAAGGATGCCCGCTCCAAGGCCCTCTTCACTGCCTCGTAGTCCCTTAACGCGGTGACGACCTCGAATGTTTGCTCTGCGCTCCGGACATCCTCTGCACCTGCCTCGAGGGCCACCGCCAAAAGTTGCTCCTCATCCAGCCCCTTTCTCGCAAGGTGGATCAGGCCCTTCTTCTGGAACATCCAGCCGACACAGCCTGACTCCCCTAGGTTCCCCCCAAAGCGAGAAAAGATCTTGCGGATCTCCGCGGTGGTCCGATTCCGGTTGTCGGTCACCGCATCGAGTAGCACCGCCACCCCCCCGGGACCGTACCCTTCGTAGACGCACTCCTCGTAGGTGACCCCTTCCAGTTCCCCGGTCCCCTTCTTGATGGCCCGGATGATGTTGTCCTGGGGCATGTTGGAGGCCTTGGCCTTCTCCATGGCATCCCGGAGGCGATGATTCCCGGCCGGATCCCCCCCGCCGGTACGGGCCGCGACGGTGATCTCCCGGATCAACTTGGTAAAGATCCGCCCCCGCTGGGCATCGACCTTCGCCTTCTTGTGTTTGATCCCTGCCCACTTGGAGTGCCCGGACATCTCGAAGCCTCCTCGCCCGAAAAATTACCGAAAAGCCGGCCGCCTGTAAAGGGAAATCCGGAGAAATCCCCTTGACAAGCCGGAGCGGTGGTGGTAACTAGAGTACCACATCGTTGGGAACTCCTTCAAGGAAGACGGAGATGGATCTGAGGCATCTCTGGAGTTGGTGGTTTTACTTTAGCGGCGTCTGCCCTCCGATCGGCGGCGCCTGACCCTTTTATCGTCGAGGATGGCCGCGGGGGCAGGCAAGCCTCCGTGGCTTTTGTATCTTCAGGGCCACGGTGATCCCGTGGCTTTCTCTTTTGGAGGAAGGCGATGATTATCGTGATGCAGGCAGGGGCGCCGGAAGAGGAACTCCAGCAGGTCCTCAGGCGCGTCGAACAACTAGGATACCATCCCCACCTGATCCGGGGGACCCAGCGCAACGTGGTCGGGGCGGTGGGCGATGAGCGAGGCAAAGCGAGGCTCCAGAGCCTGGAAGCGCTGCCGGGCGTTGAAAGCGTCGTTCGGATCCTGCAGCCGTTCAAGCTGGCCAGTCGGGAGTTTCGACCGAAGACGGTGGTCAAGATCGGCGAGGTCGAAATCGGCTCTGACCGTCTCGTGCTCATGGCTGGGCCCTGCTCGGTGGAGAGCGAGGGCCAAATACTGGAGTGCGCACACGCGGTCAAGGCGGCCGGGGCCACCATCCTGCGCGGGGGTGCCTTCAAGCCACGGACGTCACCCTATAGCTTCCAAGGACTCGGCGAGCAGGGACTGAAAATGCTGGCGCTTGCTCGGGAGACAACCGGCCTCAAGATCGTCACCGAGGTCCTCAATTCCCAGGATGTGGAGCTGGTGGCCCGGTATGCCGACATTCTCCAGGTCGGGGCGCGGAACATGCAAAACTTTGCCCTCTTGAACGCGGTCGGCGAGGTGCGAAAGCCAGTCCTCCTCAAGCGCGGCATGTCGGCCACCATTCAGGACCTCCTGATGTCGGCGGAGTATATCCTCTCGCATGAAAACTACGACGTCATCCTTTGCGAGCGTGGGATTCGGACCTTCGAGACCGCGACTCGCTTCACGTTGGATCTCAATGCTGTTCCTGTCCTGCAAAAGCTGACCCATCTGCCGGTCATCGCGGACCCGAGCCACGGAACGGGACACTGGGAGTACGTGACGGCCATGGCACGGGCCGCGATCGCCGCCGGGGCCGATGGCCTCATGGTCGAGGTCCATCCCAAACCTGAAGAGGCGTTATCCGACGGGGTGCAGTCGCTGACCCCCGCCCGGTTCCAGGAGCTGATGCGCCAGCTCGACCCGATCGCCAGGGCCCTCGGCCGCACATTATAATCTGCCAACCAACGAGAAGAACGAGAACACACCATGACACTGCAACAGGCGAAGGGAGACAAGCGGCGCTATTCCAGATGGGCGGTCGGTCCCAATCTGTTCAGGCCTGAATACGTAAACCGCGACGATGAGTGATCCGAATGGCTCGCTCGTCGCGAGGAACAGGCTTTCGCGCATGCCTCGCCGAAGGAGCCGTGGGGTGGAGACCAGGAGAGAGGCGGCATCGCTAGGCAGGACTGCTCGCGGCGATTTCGCTGAGGAAACATCGATATTGCATCGGCCCGGTGTCCTCTTCAAAGCGCAAGAATCTTATCCCGTGGAGGAAGCTCCCGTCATCCAAGGGCTGGGATCGCTCCCACATCACGGCCCCCTCAGCCGGGACAAGCCCCTTGGGAAGCTCCAGCCCAAGGCGAAACACGGCCCCGGTTGCCAGCTTTTTCGGCAGCATCAGCAGGAGGCCCCCGAGACTCAGGTTCCCCGTGGTCCCTACGACCTCAGCATCTGTGCCGAGGACGCACCGGACGGGAACCCGAGCCCGAAACCGCGGATGCAATCGCTGACTGGGGCTGCGCCTTTCGGCGCGCTCCAGGGCCATGCCGACCACCTGAAGCAGGCTCTCCGCCCCAATGGGCTTTGCCAGAAAGAACTCCGCCCCAGCCCGAAAGGCTCGCTCGGTATCCGCCAGGTCATGCGAGTCTGTGACCCCCACCACGGGGATATCGTGCAGGACGGCATCTCTCTTGAGGCGCTCGCACGTCCCGATCCCGTGCACGCCTGACATCATGATCCTTAAGAGGATGATGATGGGCTGAGTCTTTCGGGCGACTTCAATCCCTTCCTGGCCCCCGAAAGCCTCAAGGACCTTGTAGCCGGCGCCAGTGAGCACCGATCTCACCAGCTCCCGTACGACTTGATCGTCGTCGATGACGAGAATGGGTCCTGTCCGCACTGCGTCCTCGCTGAGCATGTCGAGCGACCTCCGTGCAACCCGGATGCCAATCAGCCTTTTCGACCCTTGACATCCCTTTCCCAGCGGGGCATACTTACGCAAGGAGATGCGTGATGGTACCGGGGTAAGCATAGCTCCTGTGTCACCCTCGTTGGCGCTTCAAAAAAAATTCCGACGCCTTCTCGGGCGAAGCGTAGCCTGGGGAGGCGTTTCCCTTGTCAATGACCGACGACCTCCAGCCCTGCCGCCAACATAGCTCTTGCATTGCGCCTAAGCGGCCAAGAGTGCATCACGAGGGAGACTATGCGGAACCGGCCGATCTTGGTCATTGACGACGATCCCCACTCGCTTGAGCTGGTCAGTGCTATTCTAGGCGAAGCGGACTTCGAGGTCCTTTCGGCCGCCGATGGTGCGTCGGGGATCGAGCTGGCGCGCACGGCACGTCCTGCTGTCATCATCCTGGATATGATGATGCCCGGTATCGACGGCATCAACACCTTGCAAACCCTGAAACGAGACCCTGTAGTCAAAGATATTCCGGTGATCGCCATCACGGCCTCATCGGACCTGACATACGCCGAGAAGGCCTTTCGGGCGGGGGCGCTCTTTTTCCTGCCGAAGCCCTTTCGTGCCGCGAGCCTTCTCCGCGTCGTAGAGTTGGCCGCGGAGCGTGCGGAGAAAGACACCCCGATGCAGCGCCGGCGGCGGCATCCCCGTCACCCGGCAGAGATTCCGGTTTGGTGCTTCGTCCGCGGCGATGCAGGAACGACCCGAGGAGTGGTGGGGCACACGGGCAACGTGAGCCTCGGCGGTTTATCGGTCTTGCTGCCAGAAATGTTGGCGGCAGGAACACCCCTTCGCCTCGGGCTGGGACTCCCCCAGGGCCCCATCACCGCCAGGGGCACTGTCGTATGGCATGACCCCCAGACGATAGGGGGCGAGCGATTCCACCACGGCCTCCGGCTCCTTGGATTTGCGGAGGATGAGGGGCTCTCACAGTACAGACACTACCTTCGCCAGATAGCGGCACCCTCTGCGCAGTCAGGGTGACGCCGACGGCCCCGCAGGTCCCCTTCCTGGACATCACCTCACCAATCCTGTTCACTGCATCTCGGCACACGCATTGCAGACCCAAGGTCCGTCCCTTGACAGCCCTCATTCAGTCGTGGATACTCGGGCTTCTATCCGGCAGACCCGTGAACGCCCGAGGCCGAGTCACGAGTATGACTATGCGGAATCGTCCAATCCTCGTTGTTGACGGCGACCCTCAGTCCCGCAAGCTGGTCACTGCCGCCCTCACAGAAGCGGATTTCGAGGTGCTCTCTGCCCCGGATGGCTCGACGGGGATTGAACTGGCCCGGAGGGTGCAGCCCGCCGTCATCATCTTGGATATCCTGACGTCCGCCACCGACGGCATGGACACATTGCACGGCCTGAAAGGGGATCCCGGTCTCAAGCATATTCCCGTGGTTGCCATCACGGCCTCATCGGACTTGACGTGCGCCGATAAGGCCTTTCGCGCTGGGGCCCAGTTTTTCCTGCCGAAACCGTTTCGTGCGGCGAGCCTGCTCGGTTTGGTAGAGTTGGCCGCAGACCGGGCTCAGAAGGAGATCCCAATGCAGCGCCGGCGGCGGCATCCCCGTCACCCGGCAGCGATTCCCGTTGCGTGCTTCGTCGCGGACAATCCGCACACGACCCGGGAAGTCATGGGCCACACCGCCAACGTCAGCCTCAGCGGGCTGTCGATGTGGCTGCCCGAAAGGCTCGACCAAGGGACCATCCTCCACCTCAAGCTGGACCTCCCCGGAGGCCCGATTACTGCTAAGGGCAGGGTGATGTGGCAGGATCCCAAACAGGCGAGAGACGGGCGATTCCACCACGGCGTCCGGCTTCTCGGGTTTACGGAGGAGGGTGGCCTCTCACAGTTCAGACGGCAGCTCAGTCAGCTCGCGGAGGAGTCGACCGAGTAGGGGAAGCGCCCGTAGCAAGATGCGCCGGGTTTGAATCGGCTGGAGCGACACCGGGGGCAGGGGATCGGGATCGCAGGTGAGCAGCACTTCCGCAGATCCCTCAGCAATCGGGTGGGATCACTCCCAGGATATGCGGGGCGAGCCAGTTGCTCAGCTCGGTCAAGCTGCAGAGGTCATGAGGGGTGAAGTTGGACCCAGCCTCTTCCGGGGATTTCCCCTTCCTGCTCACCTGGATCACCCCGATGGGCTCACCCCCGGGGGTGAGCAACGGGGCAGAGACCATCTTCTGGATCTTGAGAGGCCTGTGTGCCCTCAGGTTGATCCGCTCGTAGATGTCCAGGTGCTGGATCTGGGAGACGTGGTTGTCGATCCTCCCTTTCCTGGCCCGAAGGACCTCCCCGGCAATGCTCGAGGCGCTGAGGGGGAAGCGATTCTTCTGATCCCCGTAAAAGGTGAAGGGGTAAGCAAACCCGAGCATGAGACCTTGATCCCTTACCAGGAGAATGGCGACCTCATCCTCCCTCACCGAGAATGCCTGGGCGATCGCTGGGCCGAGGCTAGCCATGAGCCGCTTAAATAAATCCGCGGACGGCGGGCCCCCTTTTCGCAAGACATCGAGTTCACGCCTGACATCGACGGAGATCTGTTCGATCACCCGCCTGATCAGCGCGCGCCGCTCAGCTGCTTTCCCGTCAGAAGGAGCCTTTTCTTCCGGCGCAAGACTCATGTCATCCCTCTTTCACCCTGCGCCTTCCGGTCCCTCCACAAAACGCCACCGGAGAGTCAGCGGATGCGCGGTCACCCGAGAAGCGTTTCCCTGCAGAATGTGTGCCATCAAGACTCCTATCGAGGAGAGGATGCGGTCTCGGTCATCTCACCGCATGGACGCCTGATGAGCCACCCGGTCCAGAGTGGGGGCGTTGACTCTGTACAGGCTTCGAGATGGCGAAATCGGTAGCCCGTGAATAAATGAGACGCTCGACAATGACACCATGATGGGGCACGGGTTCATGCCACGAGGAAGACGCCAGTGGCGTTCCCTCCTCCTACGATGGCTGCCCGTAGTATTGATTGTGGTGGCTGGCTTGCTGTACATTACCAGGGTGCCCAAAAGATCGTACTCGGGTCCCTTCCACCCACTATCGGAAACCGAGCGGGTATTGGAGAACCGCCTCAAGAAGCACGTCGCGGTGCTCGCGGGCGAGATCGGCGAGAGGAATCTCTGGCATCCCAAGGGCCTCGAAGCTTCCGCCGACTACATCGCACAGGTCCTTCGCGATCTGGGATTTGAAGTGCGGAGACAAGAGTTCACGGTCACAGGGGCCGTGGTCAGGAACCTTGAAGCCGCACTGGTCGGGGCCTCCTTTCCGAGAGAGATTGTTGTGGTTGGGGCCCACTATGATTCGGTCATCGGCAGCCCCGGTGCAAACGATAACGCTTCCGGTGTTGCCGGACTCTTGGAGATGGCCCGCCTCCTTGCCGGTCGGCCCCTCTCCCGAACGGTACGGTTCGTGGCCTTCGTCAACGAGGAGCCGCCTTTTTTCCAGACTGACCACATGGGAAGCCGTGTCTACGCGTCCCGATCGCGTCAGAGAGAAGAGCAGATTGTCGCCATGCTCTCCATTGAGACCATCGGGTATTACTCCGAGGAGCGAGGCACTCAGCGATACCCTTTCCCTTTCGGTCTTATGTATCCCGATACCGCCAACTTCATAGGTTTTGTCGGCAATATTGCGTCACGCGATTTACTGCGCCGAGCCATGACGACATTCCGTGAACAGACGGACTTCCCCTCGGAGGGCATCGCGGCTCCGAGCTGGATCACGGGGATCGGATGGTCGGATCATTGGTCCTTCTGGGAGGAAGGGTACCCCGCGCTCATGGTCACCGACACTGCCCTGTTCCGATATCGGTACTACCATACGGCGGACGACACACCAGACAAGATCGACTATGCCCGTATGGCGCGCGTGGTGACCGGAATTACTGGCATCGTGGAGGAACTGGCCGGCCCCGATCGGGGTCACATGTAGGGAAGCAGGACGTGCTCTATCGCATATCAGCGGACCTGGTTGTCGCGATGCATCTCGCCTTTGTTCTGTTCGCAGTACTGGGGGGGTTCTTGGTGGCCAGATGGAAACGCTGTGCGTGGGTACACGCCCCCGCCTTCCTCTGGGCTGCATTCATCGAATTGTCCGGTTGGGTGTGCCCCCTGACGCCCCTCGAGAACTGGCTCCGCAATCGAGGCGGGGCGAACGGTTACCGGGCCGGCTTCATCGAGCACTACATCCTCCCCGTACTGTACCCGGCCGCGCTTACGCGCCAGTTGCAGATCGCCTTAGGTCTCCTTGTCATCGCTGTCAATCTGGGGATCTATGGCTGGCTATGGCGGCGCCCCCTGAAACACAAGATGTGAGGAAAGGTTTGCGACACCGGACAGACCGCACTTCCCGTTGCGAACGCCGTGGTTGAGCTGACCGAGCCCGGGGCGTTGAGAGAAGACCAGGCCGAGGAGAGCAGATGATTGACCGGAACACCATCCCCCTCATCCCACGGCAGATCCTGTTCGGCAACCCGGACAAGGCCTCTGTACAGCTCAGCCCCGATGGGACCAAGATTGGCTACCTTGCCCCGGTAGCAGGCGTCCTGAACGTATGGGTCGGGCTTGCCGATGATCCCGCAGCGGCGAGGCCGGTCACAAGGGACATTGAACGTGGCATCCGCTTCTACGATTGGGCCTATACAAACAACCATATTCTCTTCATCCAAGACAAGGGCGGCGATGAGAACTGGCGGCTGTACAGTGTAGACTTGGCCACCGGCGATGCCAAAGATCTCACTCCCCTGGAAGGTGTGCAGGCCCGATTCCAGGGGATCAGCCCGCAGTTTCCGGACGAAATTCTGGTCGCGCTCAACGACCGCGATCCCCGGCTTCACGATCTCTACCGCATCAACATCGGCACGGGGGAGAGGCGTCTCGTGCAGGAGAACGAGGGGTTCGCTAGCTTCGTCACCGACCGCGACTACCGTGTTCGCCTTGCGGTGCGCGTCCTGCCGGACGGGGGCAGTGAGATGCTCAGGGCGACCGAACACGGAGGGTGGACACCGTTTGCACGCATCCCCATGGAGGACACGCTGACCACATCCCCGGTCGGGTTCGATAAGGCGGGCACGATTCTGTACATGATCGACAGCCGCAACCGGAACACCGGGGTGCTGATGGCACTCGATCTTGACACCGGGAAGCAGACCCTTTTGGCCGAGGATCCTCGGGCGGACGTCAGCGACGTGTTGGTCCATCCAACGGAGAAGAGGGTGCAGGCCGCCGCGTTCACGTACGAGCGCAAGGTCTGGCAGATCCTCGACCAGTCCATTGCGGGAGACTGGGCCACCCTGCGCACGATTGCCACCGGCGATGTCGAGGTGGTAAGTCGGACCCTCGACGACCGGTACTGGATCGTCGCCTACATCATGGACGATGGCCCGGTCCGCTACTATCGGTACGACCGTGCGGGACAGAAGGCACGATTTCTCTTCACGAATCGGGAACAGCTAGAGGGTCTGCCTCTGGCCAAGATGTACCCCATCGTCATCACATCGCGTGATGAGTTGAACCTGGTCAGCTACTACACACTGCCGCCGGGAAGCCACAGCGATGGCGACGCCAGGCCTCACGAGCCTTTCCCGACGGTCCTGGTAGTACACGGCGGACCATGGGCGCGCGACACATGGGGCTACAATCCGTGGCATCAGTGGCTGGCCAACCGCGGGTACGCAGTCCTGAGCGTGAACTTCCGTGGGTCCACCGGATTCGGAAAGGCCCTTATCAACGCCAGCACCAGCGAGTGGGGCGCCAAGATGCACGACGATCTCGTCGATGCCGTTCATTGGGCCATCCAGCACGGGATCGCCGACCCCCAGCGCGTGGCGATCATGGGAGGCAGTTACGGCGGATACGCCACCCTGGTCGGCATGACGTTCACTCCAGAGACGTTCGCGTGCGGGATAGACATCGTGGGTCCCTCGAATTTGGTGACACTGCTCGAGTCGATCCCGCCGTACTGGCAGCCTCAGGTCGACCTCTGGACCACCCGCGTGGGTGATCACAGAACAGAGGAGGGTCGCGCGTTCCTCACGAAGCGGTCCCCCCTCACCTGCGCGCACCGGATTCAGCGACCACTGCTGATCGGCCATGGAGCCAATGACCCGCGGGTGAAGCAGACCGAGTCCGACCAGATCGTGCAGGTGATGCAGGAAAAGGGGATCCCGGTCACGTACGTGCTCTACCCTGATGAGGGACATGGCTTCGCACGACCGGAGAACCGCCTGTCATTCAACGCCGTCGCCGAGGCATTCCTCTCCGACTGTCTCGGCGGCCAATATCAGCCCATCGATGATGACCTCGAAAGCTCGAGTATCACCGTCCCTGTCGGAGCCGACCAGGTCCGTGACTTGCCGGAGGCTCTTTCGACAAGGTCACACTCGAACGCATGAAGAATTGCATGTCCGCCCACCCTCCTCCGCCAAGTGTTCCGCATGCAAGGGGGCCCTGGAATCCATGCGTGAATGCGTGAGCGCGGACCGATGCGGTATGACCCTTGATCGCCGCACACAACTCAAGTATTGTGGTGCCGTCGGCTGGAGCACCACCCGCGCGCGTTCGACCCTGAACCCGTGAGGCGAGTCCCGCCATGGCCTACAAGGATTTCGTGAACCCCGACCTGGCCTGGACGCCACGACAGCTCCGCGAGCGGATCGGAAACCACAAGGGAGACGATCTGATCATCATCGACACGCGGCCCGCTCCGGACTACTGTGCCGGCCACATCGAGGGTGCCGGCCACTTCGACCTCTACGGCGTCTCGCTGAATGACACGCGGCCCGAGGCCCTTGCCGCCTTTATCTGGACGCTGGCCTACCTGATGGAGATCCGGGGCGTTGACTACGACAAGACAGTGGTCTTCTACGAGTGCAATACCGGGTTCCGCGCGGCCCGCGGCTTCTGGTTCCTCGAGTACCTGGGCCACGAAGACGTCCACATCCTGGACGGGGGGATCCGTGCTTGGAAGGGGGCGGGATTTCCCCTGACGCGCGAGGCCTGGCCCATGTTCGGAAGCGCGCCGGACATTGGATCAAAGGCGGGAGGTCGGATCGTCCGCACCGGATTTTCCAAGCATCTCAAGAAGCCCGTAGAGGACCGTCTCGCTACGGCGCAGTACATCCTCAACCACCTGAAAGACCCGGATGTGAAGATTCACGACGCACGCACCGAGGCCGAGCACTACGGCGAGCACGTACGGGCCGCCCGCGGCGGAACCATCCCGGGCTCTATTCACCTCGAATGGGTGCACTTCATCGGTCCCGATGGGGCGCTCCGGCCGGCCGCCGAGCTCCGAGAGATGCTCGCGAGACGCGGCCTCACGCCGGACAAAGAGATCGTTCCCCTCTGCCACGGAGGCTACCGGTCAGCCCACGCCTATCTTGTCTACCGCCTTCTCGGCTATACGCGCACACGAAACTACCTCGGTTCTTGGAAGGAATGGGGAGACCGGACCGACCTTCCTATCGAGATCCCGACACGCTGAGGCCGCATCCGCACCGCAGAAAGGGACCCTCCTCCGGACGGAATGCCAAGACGTCACCACCGCGGCCCCGCATGAGGGGCAGGGAGGTAGTGGTTTGACACCGTCGCCGCAGGCCGATAAAATGCATAGATAGGCCCCGTTCGGGCTCCGGTTGGCAAACTCTCATAGACAGACTCTTCTGAGGAGCCCGATAACCGGACACCGGGCCGAATCAATAGAAGCTGCCTGCCCATGAAGAACGCGGGGTCCA
>Ga0209001_1000029_pt1 | contig 29170 bp, 96 predicted proteins | sample Rifsed13ft2_FD_184006 | JGI IMG/M metagenome (GOLD analysis project Ga0209001, IMG submission 184006) | Soil microbial communities from Rifle, Colorado, USA - sediment 13ft 2 (SPAdes) (version 2) | ecosystem: Environmental > Terrestrial > Deep subsurface > Rock core/Sediment | place: Rifle...
CAATTACCATCAAGTTCCGCAAATGTTGGCGTATGTGTAGTATGCTCTAATCCAGAATCAAAATCAAATAACATAGGGCTTGTTACTAATATAGCACTTCCTACTCCTAGAAGAAGCATGATTAAGACTCCGTCCATCCATTCAGCATATTCTTTTCCGTACCAAATAACCTCATTCATGTTTAAGCAATCTCCTTGTATTCTATTATTTCTTTGAGCACTTTTCTTACGTCATCTATCTTTCCTTCTACCTTTATCTTAACATATAAGTTGTTATTTTCAATAGCTTTTGTCTTTACTTGTAACTTAACATCTGTTATCATATCTCTAACCCCTTTAATGTGTCCTTCAAATCAATTATGTCTAGTTTTAAGTTTTGAATTAACATGTCTCTGTCTTTCCGTTCGTCATCTTGTATTTTGACTAGATCCCATACCCAACTATTTATTTTTTGCCCTAATAACTCTCTTTCTAATGGTGTCATTGTTCAATCATCTCCGCAAATGTAACTGGCGTGTAATGTTTGCAATCATAACACCGATCAGTTTCCCATCGTTCCAATAAGGCACTACATTTCTCACATAGTCTTATTCTTATTACTGGTGTTCCTTCAGTTATGAATTCCATTAGTTGCCACCTGAACAAACTTTCCATAACCATTCAGCTATCCAATGAAATATATTCCAAGGATCACAAAACCACATTTAAAGTTCCCTCGTACAATATTTACATTGGAATTTCTTATAATTAAAATTAATATTCTTTACCCATCTACTACAATCCTCACAAAATACTTTATCGTTAATAGATATCACCGTTTTTGTTTTTATCATTTAATATACATCTCCGTTTTCCACAGCCTTTCTATCCTCATACTTTGATATTCTTCTCCTATATAATTCTAGCTTTGCCCCTTCAAGTGCTCCTATAATGTCGTTATAAGTTTGATATGATTCGTCCTTATCAAGAATATATTGCCCTATCCAATATGTGAATAAATAGTTTAATTCGCCAGCGTTTGTTGCACCATTTACTAAAACATCGGCTTTTCGTTTTTCGTCAATGTAAGGCATTAGGTATCCTCATTGTATACAATAACACTTTCATCCATATCCATAAGATTTTGATTTACTTTGTTAAAGTCGCTTCTAAATGGATGTTCTGGAGTTACATAGAAGAGTTGTTTGTATTCTTTGGCTATTTTCTTTAATTTCTTCTTATCTGCAGTTATATCTATATCACCCCACCAAATTTGTTTTAATTTCTTATCAAATATACATGCATTAAAATAGACTATGTTATTAGGATGTGCATCTCTATATCTTGATTTGGATAATCCTATCAATCTTCCTTGTGATCCTAAATTTGTAGTTATTAATTCCTCTAAAGTCATTTTACCCTTATCCATCTATATTCTAGATTAAGAAATATAAACGTAGCTATTGAACCAAATATGTATAAGAATAGTGTTACAACCCACGCCTTTTGTGATACAACCAAAAGAGCAGTTCCCATCCCCCATGTAATGATTAAAATAATTCCAACTAATAGAAAGAAGACTGTTTTTTCTCTTATTCCCATATTATTAATCTCCACTCCATTTTCCTTTAGGATGTGTTTTTGCTTCTTCAAGTATTCTCTTTGCAAAGTAATAAGCATTGCCTACTGTTGGTCTCCATCCATCTCCTCCTTCTGGATAGTTACTAAAGTTATTATAATACCCGTCCAACTGTTCCAAACATTCTAACATTGTTTCTAATCTCTTTATTGTTCCTCTTCCAGTTTTACCGTAAAGCCATCTTAACCCGTGTTTCTTGTCCAAGTATTCATAAAAAGCCCAACCGTGATTATATGTTGTGTAAAGGTCTTTTCTATCGTTTGCATGTCCACAGCATTTACATATAGTTTGTATTTCGTAATCGTACCCCATTATACATCCTTTCTCCGCATTGCGTTTTCAAGTCCTAGTCTATTAACTAGATTATGTGTACATTTGTAATCACAGTAATAAATTGTATCCATTGCCGTCAAATCCTCTGCACAATCTCTACATCGTGGTAATATAAACCCTATGAAATTATTATACATTATACTCTTAAACTCCTAATAATGCCTAGTATATGTTCATCTAATTCCTTATGCGTAAACTCCTTTCCACAGCCTTTACATTTTGGCTTTGGATGTCTAGAATGTGGTTTTTGTTCTATCATCTTATTCCCCTATGCCAATCCATAGTTATATCACATACTTTTCCGATTGTTGGTATAAGAAATATACCGCCTATTATCATAAGAATTCCTATATACCAGTATGTTTCACAACATAGATTAGCATAACTAAGAAGTAATACTAAAATTCCACCACCAATTAAGCCAGCAATAATAGTTATTCCATAAGTAGCAAATATTATAAATCCAAACACTTCTACCATATCTTTTTTATAGGTCAAGGTTTATACACTCCCGTATAATCAAGTGGAAGACCACAATGTTTTTCTGCTGTGTATCGTGAACTTAATCCACTTTGATAGAATGTAACACAATCCATATGATCTAATAACGCAGTTTGTTTTTGTTCTTCTTGTAATATCTTCTCTAATAATTCACAAAAATAAACCCCACATGATACTTGAGCATCGGCTTTTGGTGTGGATGCTTGTATTACAAAAATCATAGATATTCCTAGAAGTACTCCTAACCCACTATAAATAAAAAAGGTTTTCATTATGATGAACACCAACCGCCTACAAAACAACCTTCACCTTCAACGCTTTCGTAAAAGACGCCTACACAAGCACTCCATTTATCCTTTTGTAATTTATGTATTAATTCTTCTGCACGTTCAGGTGTTGCTACCTTTTTATCAGCCCATTCTATTTTGTGTCCTTTGTGTTCTGCTATAGTTCCTGTATACCCTGCCCTACCATAATCAAGTACCGCTTCTTCTACATCGGCTTTGAATAGTTTTTCTATTTCTGCTTTGGTATGTTTTCCTTCATATGTTCTACTATCAAATTCTCCACCCATTAAAACATCACCTGATGGAATGGACAATTAGCTTTTTCCTCTATTCTATGATTCCATCCATGACCCCAATTACAGTTTGGTTCCTTATCTGGATTAGTTGTAAATCCCCATTCACACGTACATCCGTGAGATTTAGAATGCCATTCTTCTGTGTAATAACCTTCTGGATCTGCGGGTGAACTAAACTCTTCCGATCTTTCATGATTAGGTATAGAGCAACTCATTTCTTATATCTCCTTATCTTCTTCTTAAATAAGGTTGGTAATATAAAGCTACCCAACTTGTACATTTTGTTCCTAAAGTGGCATGTACACAAACATTCGCCATCACACATGAAGGAACCGTGTATATATAGGTTGCAGTCATTATGATCCATTGCTTCTAATAGACTTGATATCTTGGGTAATACATTATTACATACTTTAGTAATTGCTATTTTCCTTTCCTCCGCGTTTCTAGGCGTAATATGATTCTTCACTATTTCTCCTGCTGTCATATCTTTAATTTGTTTCATTTATTCTCCCTCAATTTTTGGAAAGAATTTCAATGTAAATCCATATTCCTTTTCCATGAATCTATTTATTACCTTTCTCCACCAAATGATATGTGCTTCGTTCCACTTTATTATTTCGTTTATCATGGGTAAATGCTTCCTTGTCCATTTTGATATATTCTAATATGAACGTTATCACCCACAATATTATGACAACTATCATCATATCTTACTCCATCTACAAGAACTATACAATATGTATATCCACGTTGTACAAATGTACCTATTACAGTTCCTTCTCTTTGGATGCCTTTATCAACAAAATAAAACCCTAATGCAAGTACTACTATAATACCGCCAAGAATTAAAAATAGTTTTGTTGAGTCTTTCATTTCATATCACCATAATAACTTGTTTTTTGTTCGTGAAATGATTGTATAATAACCAGTTTACATTTGTTACAACCGCGCAAAACAACTCCTAATCCACAAGGAATATCTATTGCTCTGCTACCACATTCGGGGCAATTATCATCAGGCATTTTTTCTTCCTTTAATTGTTTTTTTACAACTGGTTCGTAACTTTGGATCTCCTTTCCAATCATCATCATTTTTTTGTCTTTCCCACCATGGTTTATTATCAACTGCTAATATCTTAAACGGTAAACTGACATGTTCTAAATTTCTAGCTACAAAGTAAGACGCATCTGTATTGTTTTTTGCATCCATTTCTATTTCTACTGTTACAAAGTATTTTCCAGTCATTTCTCAAGTTCCTCTAGAATCTCATGTAATTCTTCAATTATTGATGATACACAACTATCACCATAAGGAACGTTTTTTGCTATATTTGAGTTAATGTGATTCTCTATTAACTCTCTTAGTCTACGATATTTCTTTGCTTCATATATTACGTCAGCCAAACTTACTTCACCAAATGCTCTTAACAATTCGCCTTGCCAAAATATGAGATCATCTGCATTACGCATGATCTCTTTTTTAATTGCCTTTGCTAGCCTTTCACTTTTTAATGGAGTTATTGCTAATGTTACTTCATCACATCCATTTACATCGTGCCAAATGCTGAATTTTTTTGGATCTATCGGATTTACCTTTAAGTGTTTTCCTTTCTCAACTTTTACTGGTTTATCAGTTAGATAAGCCTTATCTCCACATGATAGATTAAGCGGTGGTGCATCAATAATTCCCATTTTATTTCTTCTCCTTAATATCCCAGATCAGTAATATAAACCATATTACTGCACAAAGCCAAGCTAGTATCATAATCAAAGAGTCATAAGCATTTATATTTTTCAAATAGACACTAGTATCAAATAATGCAATACCAGTCCAAATAATGAAAAGAATTAAATGTGTTGTAAAAAGTATATTGTTTTTCATGTTATATTACTCTCTACTCCATACTTTTTTAGTTTGTTCTCTATTTCCTTGAATTTTTGTTCTTGAAACTTGTAAAACGCATTTGCGTCTTTTTTTGATTTAAATCTAGCATGTGATGTTCTACCTATGTGTATATAATACCATAATAAATGAAATGCTATATATTTGTTTTTTAAATCAATATGAACTCCTAAACTACAGCAATAATTGTTTGATGTCACTTTATGAATATCTAAATATTTTCCTTTCACTTTAGTGACACCTCAATAGCTTTAATTGTTCCTTCAATAGACCATAATGCACCAGCGATAAAACATAATAAAACAATTTTAATGATGTTAGATATCATTTGTTAATCTCCCCTTATGTGTATCAAAATATTCTTGCCATAAAAGTGCAATAACATGATTACTTGGTGCTTTTAATCTTGAATTTAATACCCATATATCTGTTAATATATTACCATCCCGATCATAATATTTAAAGTAACTCATTTTTTTTCTCCGTATGAAGTCCTATTACAAATTCGGGTGATTCAACAAGCTTAACTGGTAACTTATCAAATTGTTCTGCCTTGTATTTCCATTCAAAGATCATATTAACCAATTCAGTCATTTCGTCTATATTACCATAACTAACGAACCTAACTCCCCAATCATCTTGTCCTACGTTAAAGTGAACATAGTCTTTACACTTTGGTAAATATATTTTTAGCTTTTTGAATGTTTTATCATTACATTCTTCCAGTTCTTGTTTTGAGAAATATAATGGTTTATTCACTGATACTCGACTATTCAATATTAGCCACTCCTCCTATATGTTCTACCGTAGAATATGGAATACTTTCTTTTACCATTGGTAACGGGTCTTCAGGTATTTCATTACCCCACAAATCCCATCCTTCTACCTTTTGCCTTGCAAATAGTTCAATTCTAGGTATATCTCCCATTAGTTCAACTATCTTGGTTCTAATAATGTCCGGCTTTTTCGAATGTCCTTCCCTTGGTTCCATGATTACGCTTGATACAAAATTTGACTTGATTTCAGGTCTGCCTTTTATCGCCAATAAACAAACTTCACTATTTGACTTTGTGTAATGTCCAATACCAAAGAATGGTTTGCCATCATTTTTGTTTAATTTTATCCACACAAATCCGATGGTCTTATAGGTAAATCCCCATGCCTTTATTACATCTAATGCCTCCTGCAGATTTGGAAAGGTAGCCCACATAAAAAGAATGCAGTTCTCATCCCTTATGTTATGGATAGGCATGTTCTTGATATCATGTAATTCCATTGTGTTGTAGTGAACAGAAGCTCCACCACTTAGTCTAGGATGTTTATCCCTTTTATCCCGATAAGCCCATGGAGGATCTGCATAGATTATCTTGAATTTCTTATCTGGAAATGGTATCATTTCTTTACTCCTAATCCATCTTGTGCTACCTTTATCAATGAATCTAATAATGTAATGTGATATTGTTGATTTGCTATAGAGTCTTCATGCAAAGCTTTTGCATGTCGTATAATAAGATTGATTAATACACTATCTAATGGTGGTAATTCGACTTCAATCATTCTACATATCCTTCTGACTTACGTTCAATCGACCCGGAGTTATTACTGCTAATCCACCAGTTCTCGGAATGTAAATATGGAAATTATGATCTAAGTCGTTTAATGAGTTTCTATCTAAGAACCCTTTTAAGATATATCCATTTGTTGGATTTATCTTCTTTATGAATTGAACTCCTTTAGCGTGAATTCCAAGTACATCTCTAATGTTTTCTTTTGTTGCCTTCATTAGTTTCCCCACCCTAAAAATTTATACATTTCTGTAATGATAAAAGTTATCATAATAACTGTGAATGAACCAATTCCCATTAATGTTATATCAGATCTTTCAGTCATTGTAATTCCTCAAAGTCCTTTCTTATTTGTTTTGCTATTGTTTGCTTAGACTTTTTATTGATGTTTGCCCTGTTAATTTTATCAAATACCATCTCAACGTATCTAGAAGGAACTTTGTATGTTTGTTCTAAAATATTAGATATAGTGTAACTTCTTGCTTCTCTTGGTTTACCTTTTGCTCTTAAGAATAGTTCCCCTAATGCACAACAACTTCTTATATGATTAGTCCTAGAATTAAAATCAACCCAACAATATTTTGTATTCTTATATTTGGGCTTTTCCAAAACAGTGCATATCTTATCTAACCACGTTTTCATTATTAATACCTCTATACCTTACCTAATATAAACCTACTATTTTTCTTCTCTCTAAGTTCACGCTTTAATTCGTTCAATGCTTTATCAAGTTGTTGTTCACGCCAATAAACCCAATACGGTCTGAATCCTCTTTCAATAAATCCAAAAAACCTAACTAGATCATAATAAGCCGAATTACTATGTGTTCCACCGCTTCTATATCTTGGGTAATAAGTACTCATCTTTTCTTTTCTTCTTCTATATTCCATTATGCTTTCCCTGTATTGTTTTTCTCCCACGCCTGTACTGCATTGTGGTACATAAAATTCATGCACAAAGAGCGAATGAGCACCTCTATCACCTTCACTCTTAAATCTTTTATCACACATGTAACAAGGAAATGTTATTGCAATATAGTCTAATCCGTTATACAAGTCATATTCCAGCCATTTTCATAAAGTATTCATTTATGCCTATGACTTCAAATACATGCCAAACAAGATTTCCATTTTCCATTATGGCTGTTCCAATATATTCCAAGTTTTCTCTATCTATTGGATGTCCTGTTCCATATATCCTTATTCCTCTTTTTATTAATTGGTTATGCGGAGTTACAATAGCCCATAAACAAACTTGATTATTTTGTGTTTGTACTGATATGATTTTTGCTCCTTCGGGCATTTCTACTACCTGTTCATCTGTAATCTCCAATGGATATTTGAATATTTTCTTAGTCATTTCTTATTCTCCAATAAACATAGAGTTTATTACCCTTTATAAACCAACCGCGATGTAATTTGTCAGTTATATTTGATAATAATGATTCATGAGTATAAATTATTTCATATGCGTCTACGTTTTCATGCTTACTATTGTTCTTGGTTTTTACTATATCAACACAATTATTTACTGCCAAGTCTAATATTTCGTCCTTCTTTACCAATTCTTAAAATCCTCTGGAATATCTTTAGTAATGGGAGCAATAAATATCTTTTCACATGAGCCACGCGGGCGTTTTACTTTAGTAAGATGACTTTTAATAGCTTCTATTAGCATATCTAATTCATATTTGTTTACTTTCATTAACCTTCTTCCCCACATACGTCACATTTTCTTACATCCATTATATCATGTCTAACTTTGAATTGTCGCATTCCTATACACTTTCTACAATACTTAAACATTATATAATTCCTCACTTTTCAAAGTTTCAAGACTCTCTTTGGCAGAATTTAACCATGATATTTCATTGTAGGCACTTGGACATTCTTTTTCATATTTTTGAATAACCCACTCTAAAGTCATAATAGCATCATCCATTTGAGATTCTGGATCTGCTACTAGATTATATTGTTCATCCATAAACTTTCTAAATTCTTTCTTGGTTTTTTCTTTCATTTTCCTACCCACCTATTTGAAGCGTGTTCATGCGTAGTTCTATTTACTAAGAAACAATTATGAATTCTGTGGAACCAACGCTTATACCATTGTTCTTCTATATTACTATCAAAATAATCTATCACTGGTTCATTACAATCAAAACAATACCAAGTCCAATTACTCATAGTTTAAATCCCTCGCTTGCGTGATTAGATCCACATTGATCACATAATATATGTTTTTCGTCTGGATATACTTCTTCCACTTCATTACCACATGCTTCACATGATGGATTAGCCATTCCTTATCTTCTCCATACATTTTCTACAATATGCAATCAATTTGTAACCTTTGAATCTCTTTTTACACTTGAAACAAGTATACATGTTATAACCTTTTTCTTTATTCATTTATTTCCCCTATCTTCCCTGTAGCTATTTTTGATAATAACCCATGAAGCCTGTATGCTTTATCCTTATGAATCTCATATGTAACTCCTTCTACTTTAATGATGATAAAGTCTTTAGTCATGTTTTTTTAACCTCTTCATCTTTATTGTTTTAAGGTGTTTTGCTATTTGTTCAAATGTAAACCTATGTGCATCATTAAGATGTGTGATTATTGCACTAATCTCACGACTTAATTCACAACAACATACTGGACATTCTGGAAACTCATATCCACCAAGACTGTTTTCTAATCCATATGCCTCAATGATATCACTAAATGCTGGTTCTGTTATAGCACGAGGGCTTCCATCTACCCAATTCTCTTCTTTAAACAACTTTTTTTCACACGCGAGTGCTCCTAATGCACAGTAACCATTAATATCTCCTATTTTTGCATACATATAACTAATTAAATTACCAACTATCTGATGTCTTGTCTTCTGAGACTTTACTAATACTTTGATTAATTCGGCTTTAGTCATATCTTTATTTTCGTTACCATCCCGAATATACGTTTTACGGTTTTGACATCAATACCATAGTGTTCAGCTACGGCTTTTCTTGCATCTTTCATATTAGTAGAACCTAATTGTATTTCAGCTTTAAAATCATAAATCATTTTGTTACTTCCTCGGGAAATGTTGTTTTTAAGAATTCTATTATTTCTGGATATGTAAAGCCATTATCATTTAAAGCCACTATCCATGATGTTAAGCCAGTATGAAGATTCTCATAAAATATTTCTTCGCGAATAGGATTAAAATCTGGCAAATTAGATGCTATAAATTCATCTGGAATTCCAATCTCCTTTTGCTCCTCACTACGTAAGAATACGTAATTAGTTGGCTCTTTTCCTCTTATTTGGCAATTAATTTCTCCTAATGCACACTTTCCATCAATAGTTACTGTACCATCCATATACATAGTTTTTCTAATTAAACGTCCTTTAATCTGTGGATATTGTGGGTGTTCCAATACTTTGCATATATTATCTAACCAAGTCATTAGTCATCCCATCCGTTATCTTGATCTGGATCTACAAAGTCTTCCCAACTCATATCAGGAAAACATTTTTGGCATGGTAAATCTGCACCATCTTCGCCTCTAGCATAACAAGCTATTCCTTCTCCACCACATTCTTCACAATCTTGTTTTGCCATATCTGCGAATGTATTCATTATACTCCCAACTCGTTTGCTTTGCCATGAACATCGATTAAAAAGTCCATAACTTTCTTTTGGTCACTTGCTATTGCTTTCCAGTTTTTGTTATGTGCTTTACACATGGTGATCCTATTTCCTTTCATAGCAGTTGAACCGCTGTATTTTGCTATTACAATTTTGTTATCTAATACAATACAAAAATCACATACGTTTGCTTTCATTAAATATTCGCCATCCCATTTCTTCTTGCCAACTCATCTTGAACAGCACTTCCATGTTTAGAATCTGCAAGATTACTTACGTTTCTATCTACTAGTTTTAGTGCAAGTTTGTAGGCTTTGCTTCTATGATCCATTCCAAATTCAACTTTAACGAATTCGTGACCCAGTTGCTTTTTTGCCTCAACAGCTTGATCTAGAGTCATTGCATTGAATTCTTTCACGCTTGTTTGTTTCATGTTATAGGTATATACTAAGGGGTATATAAACCCTTGTTTGTTCTTTTTTACAAACAAATGTTTAGATACCTTTTATGTATAGGCATAGTATACGAGGCGGGCTTCCCAGTCTTGGAGCATGATACCTCCGATTCGTCCCCTATCATGCCTCGTTCTCTTTTATAAACACTTCTTTCCAAAGCATTTCCCTTATGTGACAAAACCTACATACAGTTTCAAAAGACGTAATTGGTTTCTGTGGTTCCCTTTCTACATCAGCTTCAAGTGGAATTGAAGAATCTATACTAAGTATGTATGCTTTTATATTAAACTCATGATCACATTTCAACCATTCATCTATCTTATGTGGATCATGCCCTCTATTCTCAAGTTCTTTACGTATCTCTACTTCACTTTTCAATTTCAAACCTCGCAAATTTTACATTATCTAATTCTTCAAAAGTAACACCAAAGTCTTCGGCAATTTCCTTCATAATGCCATCAAATTCAAAGTTCTTTATTCCAAAGGTCTGTCTAAATAAGTCTGATAAATGCTTCTCATGAATGGCAAACATCTTTAATATCCTAAGAAAGTCCTTTTTCTTTAGTGTAATTGTTTCTTCATTACCTGTTCCTTCATCAGTCATCATACTGTTGCCCCTGCGTGTTCATCACAATCAACAAAATACACTGTTACCCCTTGTTTCTTACCTTCTCTTAACATTTCCTTTTCATCAAAGTTCTTATAGGTCTTTCTTAAACACTTTAAACATGTACCAAATTCCGTATCATTGCCTCCCCTTTTTACTGACTTGTACTTTAGGTCTTTGAATGTAGTAGCCCAGTCTAATGTAAATTCGTCTTTAGTCATAATATCCAATCACCGTATCTCTATACCAAAACAATCCACTCCATTCCCAATTTCCTTTCTTATACTTTTTCATTTATAACAAACCTCATCGTGCCACATTTTTGCGATTTTTTTATAGTCTTCTATAGTTAGGTCTTTGGTTCTATACCAAAAATCTTCCCTTTCCACAGCTTCATTAATCTCTTTTAAAGAGCATTTACAACTATAAACCCAATCACATCCACAATTAGGACAATTACTCATTTTTTTTTACCTGTTTATAACATCTAGGACATAATGATTTATTATTATAGAACTTTATATTACAAAATCTTTGCATGGTTTCGTTTCTTCTTGTTTGCCAAAGAACTCGTTTACAATAATCACATTCGTTCCATCTATCCCTTCTACATATAACAGTAAGTCCGCCTTTTTCATCATGTGTTGAAACACTACAAAATTCATATTCCTTTTCTATATTATCAATCATTCCTCCATTTAATACCGCGTGCTCAGGTCTTGTTTCACCGCCAAGTTTTTCTACTATACAAAACTCAAAGTATTCACTATCTTTATTTGATCTAAACCATGAAAACGCCTGTCTTCGTTCATGTTTGCGTCTTTTGCTTTTTTTACTTAGAGGATTCAAGCATTGAAGGATGTATTGTTTACTAACTGGTTTGTGTTTTATCCCCATATTTATCTACCATGTTCCCACCTTTGAGGTCTCTTCATCATTATTTGGTGTATCTTTCTTATCCAACTCTTTTAATATATTTGTGATTTTTTCATTTATTCTAAGAAGGGCTTCATATGCTCTTACTGGTTCATTATCTCGTAACCATTCTATAACAGCGTGATTTTTTGTAAGTAATTCTTCTATTTTAGTTCTTATTAGATATAGTTCTCTATCCATGTTTTTCATCTTCAGTTTTTCTTATATGTTGAACTAATTGTGCCACAAAATCTATATCAAATACTTCATGTAGTTTTGTAAATGCCATTTTGATTTCATGTCCGTCAGATTTCCTTTTTACAGTCAAAATAAATTCATATTCTTTTTGTATATCTTCATTTATTTCTTGTATTGTTACCATTATCTAATCTCCCTGATAAAATATTGTACATAGTATTCTTTCTTAGTATCGTAATATATATGTTCTTTTCTATCTATGTAATACTTGTGGAGGTTTCCTTTTTTATTCATCATTTTGAAGAAGCTACCAACTATTAGGTCTGAGATATGATCTACAGTTAGGTTTTTATAATAAATGTATTGACCTTTATGTCTTCCACATTTCCTTAATTTCCAGAATTCTGCCGTATAACTCATATCCTATTACCTATCCTCGTAATATACATTAAATGCTGTTTGCATAATGATAAATCAGTTTCCTTATCTCTTGGCGCTATTACCATAGTAAATTCATCATCACAAAATCTACACTTCATTTAGATATCACACATTTGTATAATTGTTCCCAAGTCCAAAAGACTGTATCCTTAATGTGGTTGTTTTCAATGTATATCCACGTTAATCCTTCTTTTGATTCTATCGTTTCTATTGCATCGCAGTATAAATCCATGCTATATTATACAAAAAGGAAGTATTTAACCTATTAGGAACAACCACAAGCTTTTTTAAAGTCTTCGAATGATTTCCAATCAGGTATTTCTATTGGTTGCCTGCGTTTTCTTGGTCTTGTTATTTCTTCTTTCTTCTTATCACAATTAGATTCTCCCGTCATGCTTTCCCATGCTCCATGTGCCAATGTTCCACATTCAAAAGGATTAGTCAATGCTTTCTCCTCCACAAGAATCACTTATTCTTTTTCTGGCATCAAAATCACATCCATCTACACTATTACAATTAACTCCCCAATCTGCCGTATCTCTTCCGCATTTCTTACACGGGGGATAACAATACTTACAAGAATAGGTTCCTTCCATTATTTGATTTAGGCACTCATGTTCAGCATATGCTACTGGTGTCATAATCCAATCAATATACCACTTGAATATCTTAATACGCATCATCTACCACATCTTGTATATCTTTTGGATTTCCTTTACATTGTCCTTTATGCCCGAATTCTCTAGTACAACGCATTCCATATGTTGGGTGTCTATTCTTACATCTTTTCATTTAGGTCTCCCACATGCTAGCCAGCCTGTAAATAAAAATATTGCAAATCCAAAAAATACCCATTCAATCATTTATAACTACCTCCTATAAAATGTTCTTTATGATCCTTTTCAAATTCATATCTAAATATGATATCTATTTCTGGATCATTAATAATATAATTCCAAATTTTTTCTTTTGTTTCCTTTGTAAGTCCTTGTAGCTTTTTAGAATGGTGTTCACACATATCTAATGCAATGTTCTTATAAAGTGGATATGTCCACCATCTTTTTACCTTTTGCCAAAATGTTAGTTTAATCATCAACACACACTCCATCCACATTTAAGACATTCGGCATATATAGGTATTGGCTTCTCTTCTCCATCATAATCATATCCTAGTTTGCATTTTGCCCCACATTCTTCACACATTATTTTAGTTTTCATTTTTATGATATTCCTCACTTTCTTCTTCTGTCATTCCTGCATACCAACAACATACACAAGTCATGAGTTAATCACCATCACATATGCATTGGCATATCTTACCTAATAAATTTGTTCCTCCTCCATAACAATGATGCCCTTCAAAACACTTCTCACATAAATGAGGCATTTCTATACGTTCTACGTCTTTTCCTACTGTGATTTCAATTTTCACTTTTTACCACTTCTCCTATATTATTATCTCCTATTTTACATTTTACCCAACATATAGTCCATTCAATCATGGTTTATTCACCGCTTCTTTCCAGTGCTCAGGTGAACAATAAGGAAAGTATTTGTCTTCTGCCTTGCTTTCTTTGCACTTGCTACACTTTAATGGATTATCTATTTTTTTAGCCATTTGAAATAATCACCATCTGGATGACTCCATACTTTAGAGCCACCCCATAATATATGTTGTGTTTCTTTTTCATGATCTTTTCTGCTATTTTCATCCCATGTAATAAAGTTACAATTATTACATTCCCATCTATATCCCATTATGCTCTACCTATTACAACATCGGTCATTTTAAACAACTCGGTCATTAAGTTGGCTTGTTCTATTGCGTCATCCAAGGCATTATGACTGTGTTTTCCCTCCCATTTAATTATATCTTTTAACTTCTTCTTAACTGTATCCCTCATATCGCATTTTAATACACACATGGCGTATGTCTTAATATCAAGTCCCGCGGATGTTCTGCCAAATGGATCTCTTCCAAGATATTTTAAGAAGTATTGATGAACAAATGCCATATCAAAACAAAGTGGAAATCCTACAAAAACCGGGCGTTCATGCTTCTCTATCCATTCCTTGAACTTGTTAAGACTATAAACTATATCCATACCATTTTCCTTCATAGATTCTATAGTAAATCCACATACGTCAACTGATTCTTGTCTATAATTATCTGTAAATGGTTTTAATTCTATATAGAACTTATCCTTTACATTGCCTACAACACATGCCCCTATACTAGCTATATTATCTTCCCCAACTATTAATCCAGTTGTTTCTATATCCACGGAAATATATGTTTCAGTCATTTCTTTGTCCTTCTTAAAAGTTCATTCATTAATTCTCTATTACTGTAAAAACATAAACATGGATCATTTAATGATTTACATGCTTTACATTGCTCACTCATTTCTTTTCCTCCCACGTAGATATATTTATTTCTTTGCATTCATTACCACATATCGGGCATTTATCATTTGGTTCAAGCCTATCAGGTCTGACAAATTCATAATCACAACGTTTGCAATAATACCACTGTCTATCCATTTTCTTCAAATTCCTTATACATTTCATCTAATACCTTATCTACGTCAAACTGGCACATTCCTGCCTTATTTCCGCATGGACAAAACTTTGATTTATGACACATTTTCCTCACTTAATCTTTTTCGTAGTTCTTCTTCCTCTTCTTTTGTAAAGGGTTTACCAGCTTCACCAGCTATCTTGAATTGTACTATTCTCCAGTCTGCTTTGCTTTTTTTCTTCATTTTACCTTCCCCTTGTATAATGTGTTTGGAACTTGTTTATATTCATCACATACTACTTGCGGTATTTGCATTGGATAATAAATACCATTTCCAGCATACATTACTATCCAAACAGTTTCAATATGATCCTTTACACATTGATCTTTAAACTCTGGCTGTTCATAAGGTGGCACGAATAAGATAATTAGAACAAATGGTGTTATTAGTACACATAAAATAATAGCTAATTTCGTTGTATAATTCATTCCTTCTCTCCTAATATTTTTTGAAGTTTCATTAAATCTTCAATACATTTTACAGTTTTCGTTATAGCGTCATTTGACATGTATTCTTTATCTTCTGAAAATGAATCTCTAATATGTTGTATAATTAAATCAAATGGTAGTTCTCTCAACCTGTTTACTATCTCATTATTACTTAGTATTGCTGATTTAATATATTCTAATTTAGAAGCCACACTATCGGCTTTTGCTCCAGCCTTTTCTTCATTAGAATATGATTGTTGTATTAACATATCAAGATATCCTTCATTAATAAATTCTTCATTCATTCGTTTTTCTTTTCTATATGCTTTAATTTCATCCAATATTTCCTTTTCGGTTATTCGTTTTTCAGTCATCCTTTACATCCCTCAATTTGTTGTTGAAGTGTATCAAATTCAATCTTCAGTCTTTTATGTGCTTTCTTATATAATTCAAAGTCTTTTGCCATTTGGTTTTGTTCTATTAACAATTCGTTGATTTTATTCTTTAGTATTCTTAAACAATTCTCAGTGTCTATATTATGAACGCCTACCGTATAGAAATCCTCTATTGGTTTTATTTTCTTATACTCGTAAACTGTATCCGATTTAACCATATTTGCTTTCCTCTATTATTTCATCAATAATCTTAAGAAACATGGCTTGATGTACGTGAGATTGTTTTCCTTCAAAGTATTCAATTTCCTTTTGTATTGCTTCCCTTGATTTTTCAAGTCCTTTCTTTATCTTAAGTGCCTGTATGATTTCTTCTTCTCTATGATAATGACCGCTAAACATGTAGATATCTTCTTTAACCATTTTTTTTATCCTCTAAACTCCTTCTTTTCTTTTCTTTCCCATACTTTGATTTCTTTCGACATTAATTTGAGAGTTTGTTTTACATTACCGTTCATACTATGATTCATTATCATATATTGACAAGCTCTACAATGAGATAGATGAGATTGTTGTGATGCTATTGCTACTTCGTCTTCCATTATTTTTTCTTCCTCTTGCTATCTAATGCATATGTATTATAGGTAAATCTTATTGTTCTCTTTCCATTGTGGAATATTTCTTTTCTCCACGGTTCCATTAACACTTCTTCAATTCCATTTTCTAGAGAAAAATCATCTGGATATACTCTTTTCTTTAGCATTTTATTTATGATTGATTTTGTATAACGTAATGTGTGCCTCATTGATTTTTCGCTAGCTTCTAATTTACAAGTCATTCGCAATACCCCATTTTTCTACAATACTCCCAATATTTTTTTATATATTGAAGATTTATTCCTATTTTGCCAATAGTGTAATATATCATTTTATAAACCTCTTCCCAAATATCTTTTCTACTAACGTGGATTTTTGGTTCATTCTAAACTCCAAGTAATTTAAAAATGAATCAGTATGCATTGGTGGTTCATACATCCTTCTTTGTGTTGGAGCATCTATTACATGTGCACCAAGTCTGTGTGTCCAAACTATGCCATTGCCGTCTTTTGTTGAATATGATTCTGCTATTGTGGGTCCTTCTGCTAATTTCTTTTTCATTTTCCACACGTCTCAAAATGTATCCGTTCTTCTTCACTCATGAACTCTTTTGGTACAGTAACAATACGGGCTTCTGTTTCAGTTAATACAACATAGATAAAAATCACATTTTCGTCAATATCATATTCAACTTCATCTACCTTCCAGTTGTCTGCTTGAATTGTTACCAAATCGCCTTTTCTTGGTATAAATTTTAATTTTGGTTGACCTAATATCCTACATTCCCAATGAGGAATATGCATTGAGTTGTCATCCCAATATCTAGAACGAATCTCTATTTTACTCAAGTAAATCCTCTATTTATAAAATCAATTTTCTTTTGAATAAAATCTACTATTTCTTCTCTTGTCCATTTTTCACTAATTGATTGTTCAAATTCTTTTTTTAGTTCATCCAATACCATCTCAGATTCTGTTATCATTATTATTCCTCTGTTAAATGGCTCATATAAACCTAATCCACTTTATCCAATACTTCACGAATTGTACTGGCATATTCTATATCTATTCTTTCCAAATTTGGCAATTCATCCTCAAATGTGCTTGCCCTACATATACATTGCTTATTATCGCATTGAATGGCATGATCTATTAGCCAATGAGTTATGTATCTATAACTTCTAAATAGTTCTATCTGATGTGGAGTGAGTTTTACATCGCGTACTATTTTGTTTCTTCTACTTTGTCTTTGGTTCATTTTAACACCTATGAACACGCATTGGACAACCGGCTTTATGTTCTTTACCAGTGCTACCAAAACAGTTACTATATTCTACCCCACAATAATGACATATCATTGCTCTAACCATATTACTTCACCATACTATCTAATACCCTACCTATAATCCTTTCGACATATTCGTTTAAATATATTTGACCATGATAAATGTCGCCAGCAATATCGGCTTTAAACGTTACTATATCACCTTCAATCTCCTGCCTAATATTTCTAATCGCGAAGATTGTACCATTTGGAGTTTCATGTATCTCTATATCTTTAGAATGATCTATTGTTGGTGTATAATAACCTTCTTCATTCATATAGCCATCCTCTACCATTACAGTGTCCACATACTTGTGAATCATCTAATCTTTCTTCCCTTGTAAAATAGAATATTCCCTTACCTTTACATACTTCACACATTGGCAAAGTATACATATTGTCTAAGTAAATTTTTGGTTTTCCACCATGATACATCTCAACGTAATAATCATTCATATTCCTTCATACACTCCCATTGTACATCATGCTGACATATCATTGGTTTTGGTGCTTCATCACCCTTTACCATTAATATGAGACGCTCTGTATACATTATTTTATCACATTTCTTATCATGTTCTACTATTGCATAATAACCAGTTTTGGGTATTTTATCCCCGTTAAATACACGAATAATCTTTTCTGGAAAAAAGAATTTCCATTCCTTATAATGATTTCTTTTGAAGCATTTTTTATGATAATCATGCATTGTTATATCTTCTTCTAATCCAGCACTACATTGTTGTTGCCATGAAAATATCCTCTTTTTACAACCATTACATTTTTTCATTCTTCCTCACAATATCTTTTATATGCTTCTGGATAATGTTCTATAGCCCATTGTCTTTCCTCGTCAGAACATATACACGTTATATTGTCACAACCAAAACAAGCTTTCATTTTTTTACACCCATTTAATTTCCCCAAGGCTTGTTAATGCAATTAACCATATAACCACAAGAAGAAGACTACTGATAATAAGACATCCTAAGAGTTCTTCTTTCTTCGCTTGAAGATTTAGAATTAGGAGGATGATATGAATACCAATAAATCCTATCCATCCTAATATTGTAATAACTAAGGAATATGCTATTTCAATCATTTGATGTTTTCCCTCCTATGTAACTCTAAATGACATTCGGTAGAACATAAATTCATAACCATTATTGAGCAACCAGCCATTATCTTTTTATTCCCACAAATAACACAACTCATAGTTCCACCGCCTCGTCTAACATCTTTTGCAACTTCTTATTACCTTCTGCACTTATCCATACATATGTACCATCACTGCATAACATGATTTTGTTCTCTTTTACTAATAGGTCTATTTGATTCATCATTTGTGTAAATGTTGTTTGAAATTTATTTGGATATTCATCATCTATTTCTGCTAGCTCCCACCAAATGTCCTTTGGTGTCATCTCATGATATTTCTTTAATAATGATTCAACTGTGTTTAGTTTCATTATATATCTACCTCTTGTCCTTCTGTATGTGTTTTAAACATCTCTTCTGATTCATCTACAATATCAAAATGACGTTTTTTCCATTTTCTTTCAATCATTCATAATCGCCTTTATCGCTTCTTCCATATTCTTGTATGTTTCGGCAATTTCAATTTTCTTGCCATTAATTATTCTTGTTTTCATTCTTATCTTGCCATATCTTTACTAATTGGTTATAAAAATCTTTGGGATCTATATGTGCCATATAACGCCTGTAATAGTCTTCTCGCCTCATTGGATTACTCATATTTACTGGAATTGGTTCATCTAGGAATTCTTCATATGTTTGCATTATCTACACCTATTTTTTGGATTATGATTATGCAAATATATTAAAACCTCCATATAACATTTCTCACATGGTTCCTTTAGTGAAACACCATGATCACAATGAGTTAATTCCAATTCCTTCATCTTTTATCCCACCCATACGGCAATAATTTCTTGTCAAATGGTAATGGATCTGGATTTATTATATGACAAAACTCACCAAAGATTGCATTTCTTTCTCTGTTCATACTAGTTAATAATCTCTCTTGTCTTTCTATTGCTTCATCTAATTCTGTGTATCTTTTTTGTATTTGTTTTACTCTTGCTTTTTCTTTCTTGGTAAATTTAGTTTTCATTAATATCTCTCATTCCTTAAAACTTTTATTGCATATTCCCTGTTTAACAAATAAAGTGGTTTCTTAACTGTAGTAATGCTTCTATCCGTATGTACTTTTATCTTTGGCAATCTTTTCATTTCTAAAACCCCCTTTCTTACTAATTGGGATATTGAAGCATGGATTGTTAGATAATTGGATGGAAATCTCATATTTACTAAATCATATATTTCTTTCTTCAAATATCTTTTATTTGGACTATCTATCAGTGTTGTGAGTATTTTTCTATGTGTATTGCTTGGAGCAAACATGTTATCAGCATATGATGTTCCTTCTCCACTTACCCGCCTATAAGTAGATCCACATGTAGGACATCTCATTTCTTTTCCTCTTTCTTAATGAAATAGCTCACTTCGGGTAAGTTATCTGTTTCTAATATTCCTTCAAATTTCAAGTCCCCACCTTCAAAATACATTCTTGTTATTTCACCTATTTTCTTATCATCCTTCATTATTGGCTTTCCTTCGAGATTTTCTCCTAATTCAAATGATTCATCACCAATTTTAATAAACCCTGATACCTTAACCTTTTTCATTAATGGTCACTCTCCATTGTAAGGATTTGATAAACTCCCGCTTTCTTCATCCACCAACTAACGGCTTGCATGAACTCAGTTTCGGATATCTCTTTATCACTATCACTTGAACGATCATTATACCATGTTTCCAGATTAACGCCATAATATTTATCATGATAATACTTCCAATTTTCTACTAATACTTGTGAATCTCTCCAATCATCTTTCAATACACGATAAAAAGATTTCTTCTCATCATTAAAGTCATATGTTTTAAAGTATTTGCCTACCTTTCCCTGTAATGTTTTTACAACATTTTGTTCTTCCTTATCATGTTTTTCTTTCTCTCGTCTATATGTAATCTCATTAGCTTTCACTATGATTTCATCTTCTTCTGTTGTCATGATTTAAACCTCACATGATCTCCAGCGAAAAAACAAAGTATTGTTGCTAATATTCCAAATACACTAATACAAGCACCTATAGCAAAAATAAAAGCATGAACTATACTAGCGGTTATACTATTGGTAGATACTATTGATACCCACATCAATGTTCCTATTATTGTAATTATCCCCGTAAATTGATAATCCTTAATTGGTACTTCTATCATTTTTCATTATCGCCCAAATATTCTTTAAGTATTTCAAACAATTTTAATGCTTCTTCTATCTCATAAAGAGATAATCGATATAAATCCTGATGTACATATCTTTTTGCTCTCTTTAAACGTTTTTGCATATCACCTATTGGATCTTTAAATTCATCCAACCATAATTGAGTTAATGATTTTCCTTGTACATTATGATATTCTGCGTGATCTGTTGCAACATATATTATTGAACCTTTTTTTAACTTAATTTTTCCTATTTTGGGAATAGACAACAATGAATTTCTTGATATTCTTGAATGTGATATTTTCTTCTTTACCATTTCATTTATTGAGTTGGATAGATAATATATACTAATGCTTTAGTATCATAAGACCACCGATCTTTATATACTATTGTGGTAATTTGATACTAAAATGTTAATGGGGTATTTGTATTATGGCACCCCTACCACAACGAGAATTCCGAAACAGCGTTTCTATTCTGCTATTTCTTCACCCAAGGTTCTTTAGTAACATACGTAATATAAACTATACTTCTATGTAATCTGCTATTTTGTTTTGTGACATTCCACACTTTACGCATCTCTTATCAATGAAATAATGTGTTTTACTTCCATGTTTTCTCTTTTCACACGGCGCTAGTTCACCACAATATTTACATGTAATACTTGGCGGATTATCTGAACAGAATAAATGTGTGTGATCCAATGTTATTATATTTACTTTTCCCTAATATTAACCATTGTTCCCCACAGATACCCACGAATACGATTGGTGAATATCTAAACATTTTTTCGCCAAAATACAACTCACTAAACTGTCGGGAGGATGTGAAAATTTTTTCGACTTTTTTTGAGTGGCGTCTGCACTTACATCTTCGTCTGGCTTTTCAGGTAAATCAACTCTGACTAACTTAGTCCAGTCATTTAGAATAAAGTCTAATTTATCTCTACTATCCGGATGATTTGGTATCATAAATCTAGGTCTTGTATAGTCTTCTACAAGCGGATTATCTGGATGTGGCACATATTCTCCTAAAAAGTCTACAAACTCCTGTATCATTGTGCTTTTATCTAGTGTTACTTTTGGTACTTCATCACCATGTTCGTCTATCTTTCTTGTGAACTCTAATAGTGGTTTTGTTTCATCGCCTATTGTTCTTGAACCATAGAATTTATTTTCTCCTACACCCGCATATAATTTACCAGTTAATCTATTGGCACTACCGCTTTGTATTGCCTTTATTTGGTTTGCTCCGTATCCAAGGTCTCCCATACCTATATCACATTTTGCTACTTTAAACATCCAATTAATATATTCGGCTTGATCCATTTGATTTTCTCCGGGTCTGGGCTCAAGGAGTGCTAATTGCACTCTATTGTAGTTTGTTTGTACTTTATCACCTTCTTTTATTCTCCATACTATAAAGATAGCGATAACAGTTTGTGATGGGCTTCCAGAACCAAAATCAACTCCCATACAAATAGCTACTTGTTTTCCATATGTATCCTTGATATCTCCTATTTGCTCCGGCGTTAATAACTGCAGATAAGGATATGGGTTCATACAAATTTCTATCATTTCTCGTGTAATTGGTCTTCTTTCTGCTTTGTAAAAACCACCCATTACATGTGATGTATAAAGTGAACGACTCATGTGTTTTCTACGCCATTCTATCGAATATTGTGGATCTACATCATAGTCATTAATTGCTGATTCTATTGTAAGTGGAATAGTTGGAAATATTGTTTGTGGTAAATAATAGCCATGCCAGTGTACTGCCCTTGGGTTTGTTACTTCCCAATGTCCGCGCAATACTTCTTTCAAGTATTCGCCTATAATGAGTCCATGCTTTTCTCTCTTTAGGTGGTCTTTGACTAATCCAAATTGTAGTTTTTCTCTCCAATTAAGGTCATCATATATCCACTTTCGTTGATCTGTTCTACGCCATAATTCCTCATATGGTGATCCACTTTCTCCACCAATTCCTAATACAGTTACCTTACCCATTGTTTGTGACATTGTTAATGTTACCCTATCAAAGTTTTGTATATCTTGGTATTGGGCTTCATCTAACATTACATGATCCAATGATTTACCTTCTACATGTCCATATTGGTTGTGGTCTGTTACCATATACATTACTGATCCGTTCTTTAGTGATATTTCCCCGACGTTACCAAGCTTATGTCTTGGAAATAGCTTTAAAATTGGATTTGGTTCAAACGTACCATATTGTAATTTCTGCCTTGAATAACCCGATCTAGATACATCGTCATATGTCACATAACATGATTGAAATCCCGGAAATGCTGTAGTTTCAAAAGCTAGAATATCTGTGGTATATGTTGATTTGAATATCTGCCTTCCTCCAATAATCATCTTATTTGGGTTATTATCCCTATAAATGTCCTCCCAGAAAGGAGCAACTAAAAATGACCGAGGTCTGCCTTCTACAAGTGGTCTTGCTTCTTCTATCCACCTTAGCGGTTCTGTAGGTAAAACGGGTAAATCACTTATTTGTTTGATCTTTTCCGCTAGGATCTTCTCTATATCATCCATATCATAAGGCATTATTCTTCACCTTTTTCCTCTTCTTCTTTTTCTTGTAGTTTGTTGATAATGTTCTGCAGTTCGGGTTTATCATAGGTTTTAGTAGTGTTTTCTTTAATAAATTGTTTTAGTGACCATACCGTTTCTGTCTTATTGGCTAATTGTGTGTATTCCTTGGTTGCTTGCATTAAAATTCGTTCATTATTCTGTTTAACTGAATGATAAATTGATTCATTTTGTAGTTTTAATCTCATTACATCGGCTTCGGTTGGATCATTTTCTCCTTCTGTTGATATTGCATTAATTTCTACATTTCTAGCATTATAATTAGATTCGGCTATTGCAATCTCTTCACTACATCTTGTTCCAATTTTTTTAAATTCTTGTAATGCTTCATGATGATCTACTATAAATTCGCCTGTTAATACCCTATTTTCAATGAAATCTCTACCCTCTTCGCGTATTCGCTGTATATCCCTTCCTATTGTTGCTTCAGATATATTTAGATATTCATAGTTGTTATCCTTTAACCACTTTGATATAGATACCGCTTTCTTATATCCAGCATCTTGTAATTGCTTTACTAATGAAATACGCCTATTGATTTTTTCTTCATCTGTGAGGTTATTTCCATCATTGCCCGTGCCTGTTTCCATCATTAAACCATCACTATGTATTTACCATATAAGCATATATTACCTTTTAGGCGTCACATGGGGTATTTTTTTGTGAATTATCTATTCATTAGCTTAGCCTAATTGTTATTAAGTAATTGCCGGTTTCTTAATAAAAAGTGTATCGGAAGCAATCATGAATACCTGATTCTTTGCCAAAAACCTGATTGTTTAACAATAAAGTTATAGCCTATAGAGTTATTGCTTTAGTCTAGACTTTTATGGACTTGTCGGCTTTGTCTTAGACAGATATCCAAAAAACGTTGATCTACTGAACAAGATCAACGAGCACTGAATCTGTAGTATTTACACCTTCTACATTGTCTTAGTTCTCTTTCAATGAATTCCTTCTTACTACCTTTGAAGCTCTTTCTTATGTATAATTGCTCTAGTGTTATTTCCACTATTCCCCCGCAAATTGGGCATACTCTCGTAATCATGTGTTACACTATAAGAGTATTTGGATAATGTAGTTATGTTATACTAGTATATAAAGGATGTATAGTGAATCCATTCCTCTCATTGGGATAAATCCTTTGCCAACTCTTTCGAAGTAGTGTCTTTCGATTCACAGTTGAAGTAAGAGTCTATGGAATTACTCACTATCGTTTATTATTATGCATGTTCTCTATTATAAACTTTGTTATGATGTTATATCTGGAAAATACCCCGTTTTTCCAGATTTAAGTTCATTATGGTAAAAAACTATAATATTATGGTAAATTACTATAATAGAAAAAAAGAAAAAAAGGCTTAGCCGAATATACGTTTACCTAGTGTAAAGCCAAGTCCTACTAATTGTGCTCCAATGAGTACAAACAATGTATTAGCATCGCCTATTACTCCTGTAGCAGTTCCAATTACTCCTAACAAGGTTGTTGAACCTATTAGGGCTAATGGTACGTTGTCATTTGTTCCGTTTGTTGCCATTGTGAGTGTGTGTAATAGGAAGGGTAATTTAAAGCTTTCTTATCACTGGTCTATGTAAAGCGTCATTTGCTATGTGTGTGTGCTTCAATACGCTAGCTTGGGCTTCTGTTTCTGTTTGCCATGATTTTCCACAATGATGAATACACCTATCATTTTTGTTATTATGACAATGAATAGCACAACCGCTTAGAAAATTAGAACAGTCTTTTTTATCTTCAAAGTGCCTACAACTTACTTCATAATTCTTTTCTGCCATTAACATGGTTGGTTTTTACTATAATATAAACTATTTTACTGCTTCTTTAATCTTCTGAAATAATCCTTCTTCATGTGTTCCTTTAGCATAAACAACATATATCTTTGATAAAGTCTTACCTTCTGCCTTTCTTACCACACGCCCGATACGTTGAACTATTGTGGTTTCATTCTTATTACTGGCGACTATGATTCCATGTCGTATATTTGGAACATCATAACCTAAATCAAGTGTATGAACTGTACCTATTACATGAAATGTTTTACCAAAGTTTTCAAGTATTTCTTTTCTCTTTTTCTTTCCCGTTTTTGCTGTAATGAATTCAAAACAATCACCCATTATAGATTTCAATAATTCTAATGTTTGTATTCGCTCACAAAATACTATTGTTTGCTCATTGTTGAAGCTTTTTACCAATTCATATACTTTGTTTGCTTTTTCATGATTGTATTCCATAAGAAGCTTTCTTGCTTGAACTGCTTTGAACCACATTCCTGCCTCTCTTACACGTCCAAGCATTCTTTGTATATCTCGTGGATTTGAAGTACCCATTGCATCGCTTAAATTCTTAATTGTGTTGCTGTATTGCGTATAAGCAATTTGACTTTCAGGTGAAAGACTAATGCTGTGATCTTCAACTACAACTGGTGAAAGATAATCATTGCTAATAGCATCATTTAAATCTATTTCGCCTAAAACTGGACATGTTCGTAGAATTGTGCCAAATCTTTCATAGTTGAATTTATCCAAAGTAGCGGTTAAACATAACATATGTAAACCTTGATCATCAGCAATCTTCATTATTTCGCTAAATTTCTCAGCATAATCAGAAGCCAGATGAACTTCATCGAAAACAATAAAGTCAAACTCATTGATAAGATGTAATTCATTGCTAATACTTTGATAAGTTGAAACGATTATTGATTGTTCTAGTTCTTTTTCAAGTGAATAATACGAACCAGCGACTAAACCATAGCCCTTTATTCGTTCAGTAGTTTGCTCTACCAATGTTATTCTAGGAGCAAGAAACAGTATTTTGGTTTCTTTTCGTTCTTGTAGGTATTGTTCCATGATTCCTATTGCTATTTCAGTTTTACCAGTTCCTGTTGCAAATAAGAAGGTTCCCCTTTTATTAGCATTAAAGAATTTGTCTTTTGCATCAGTTTGATAGTCACGAAGGTTTACACTCATTTGTTTTTCGCCTCATAAAGTCTTATTGCTTCACAATGTTTACAATCCTTACTCTTAGAAAACTTCCAACCAACACATTTACAATAAAGATCAAAACTATATTTCGATTGATCTGCTCGTTCAACTTCATATGAATTATCCCCTTTAGTTGAACTTACCAACCAATGATTTGAATCTAATTCTTGAATTAAATCTTTTTCAACTAAATCTTGTGCTTGTTTCGTTTGACTTTCGCTTAATGTCATACTATACCTTACCCCGTAGCGTATATAAACCCTTGTTTGTGTAAATTAACAACAATCACCATATTTCTCTTAATGTATATAAATAAATATATTTTCCTTTAGTAGTTTCATATTTGGCTTCTCCATTTTTTAATGCTTTTTTTAATCTAATGGCATATGGCTTTAGTTTTCCATTGTAATATGATCTTATAGCTTTGTCATGATATCTTCTTCCATTCCACATTATAACTCGGCTTTTTGCAGTTGTTCCTAAATTCTTAAAATGTGTTGCTTTGTAGATAGTGCCTTGATGATTAAATTCTGGATCTGCATATGATACAACTTTCTTTATGCCTGTATTATTCTTGAGCCATCTTAAACATTTGCCTATGAAGAATGATTCTGTGTTTTTAGGCGTATCATCTATACAACAAAGTCTCCGTAGCTCAATAAGGTCTTCTTTCTTATTCACATACTTTTTCCAAGTATTAGCCATAGCTAACCAACCAAATACCATAGCTCCTATTAAATTACCATTACATTCTAACTTGAAACAATAAGTTGAAATTACACCGTTTATGTTTTTTGAATAATGCCATTTTTCTACAAAGTCCCGTATTTCATTACGTTCACAAGGCGACACTACCATATTGCTAATACTTATTTTACTCATGTAATTTCCTATCTAATTCAAAACATTCACATGGTTCATTGATAATGTCAAATGAACAATCTTCTTGAACGCCTTTTATTTGTATTGTGTGTTGTGGCATGATTCTCATACAATCCTTATGTCTTTCTTTTATACAAAACCAACATTTAGTCATTTGGAACTATCACCCAATACGATGTACCATATCTACTAATTCTCTTATATTTCCATGGAAATTTAAACTCCAATTATATATCCACCTTTCTTTAATGTAATGTTTAAACCCAATGCTACTTTTTCTGATGCTATCAATTCATTGCCATTCTTATGAGCCCATCTTACTATCCATTCTTCTGAATTGAGATCATCTGTTAATATCAATATTTCGTCATTATTTTCCATTTTACGCATTTCTATTTCTATTTTAAATAAGTTCTCCGGCACAAAAAGTCCACGCAGATCTAGTTTTGTTTGTTCACTCATGCTACTTTCCACTCTTTTTTCTTTGATATTTGTTGACAATGGGGGCATATTAACTTTGTTTCATTTTTAATGTAGCTTTTACGGAGTATTCTTGAATAACTAAGGTTTTTCAAATCTGTATAGGCTTTCTCTATACTTAGTTTTCCATTTCTTACTTTGCCTTGTATTTCATTATTAGCATGTTCCATTATGTATACCGACTTTGATACTGTTAAACCATTTACTCCTATTGTTTTTCCTATTATATCACCTACATTTCCTCTTTTTATACCGTCGTAATCTTCACCGCCATAATGTCTTTTTCGTGCAAGTTCTTTTTCTATAACATACATTTGATACATTAACTCTACGCGTTGAAATGCATTTAAATGTCTTCTTCTTACATTGCAATTTATTACATATCTTTTTTCTTCTTCTTTTGTTGCAAATTCTTGTATTCTATATTTTACTTCTATTCCCAATTCTTGACAAATTTCATATCTTGTATATCCATCTAGTATGAATCCATCTCTATTGATTACAATCGGATCATGTTGTCCATGTAGCATTATATCTTCTTTTAATGCCATACGTTCTTCTTTTGTAGGTCTTGGAACCAAGACTAAATATTCTTCTTTTACTTTAATTATTATTTTTACCATTTCCCTTTAACCTCTTTCTAATCATTGAGTATAATATAAACGATACTTGAATAATTGATACTGTTTCAACTAAATCAACACCATAAAGAAGCCAATCTAATACAGGATTAACTCTAGAAACATGACCCCATTGTAAGTAAAGATCAAGATTCCATATCATATGAGGTATTTGAATTATCTGAATT
>Ga0209001_1000035_pt1 | contig 27744 bp, 28 predicted proteins | sample Rifsed13ft2_FD_184006 | JGI IMG/M metagenome (GOLD analysis project Ga0209001, IMG submission 184006) | Soil microbial communities from Rifle, Colorado, USA - sediment 13ft 2 (SPAdes) (version 2) | ecosystem: Environmental > Terrestrial > Deep subsurface > Rock core/Sediment | place: Rifle...
GCCGGGTCCAGGGCTTCCTCACCCGGAGCGCCGTGACATGAGCGCCATCCTTCGCCTCTACCCGCGGGCCTGGCGCGAGCGCTACGGCGACGAGCTCCTCGCGCTCCTCGAGGACCGTCCGCCGTCGCCCCTCGACCTTATCGATCTAACGCGTGGCGCGTTCGATGCCCGCCTCCATCCGCAGCTGCCCGAAACCCAGCCGGTGACACCCGAAAGGAAGAACCCGATGTCCGATCGTCTGCCGGGCCTCGCCGCGATCGGCGGCGGCCTCCTGTTCCTGGTCGGTGTGGCGATGATCGGCCTCGCCCCCCTGCCGTCGTTCGACGGCTACCGCGAGACCGGGCTGGCCATGCCGGTGATCTTCCTGAGCCTCCCGCTGATCGATGTGGCCCTCATCGCAGCCGCTGTTCGACGCCGCGGCGGCGCCTGGGGCCGGGGGGACACCTGGCTCGCGATCATCGCGGTCGGGTCGACGGCCGTCTCCATGACCGGCTGGCCTGGCCTGATGATCGGCTTCCTGACGCTGATCGCGGTGACCGCGACCGTCGTCGTGCGTTACCTGCGGAACGCCGGCGCCCCGCCGTGGGTCGTGGCCGGCGCAGTCGTCGCGACGGTCCTCGCCATCGCCGCCAACACCGAGGACGACCGCGCCTGGCTGCTGGCGCCGATCGGCTTGCTGGCGGTGGTCTTTGGCCTGATCTCGGCCCTCCGCCCGCGTCCGTCCGCTTCGGTCGATCCCGCATGAGCGCGAATCTCGGCGACCTGGGTCGCTTCGCGGAGCCGTCGCTGCTCATCCTCGTCTCGTTGAGCGCGGGGCCGAACCACGGCTACGCGATCATGGAGGACGTCGAGGCCATCGGCGGCAGCCGCATCGGCCCGGGCACGCTCTACGCCGCGCTCGCCCGCCTCGAGGCGCGCGGCCTCATCGAGGCGCTGTCGCCGCAGGACCGCAGGCGGCCGTACCGCCTGACGGCCCTGGGCGCCACCACGCTGCGCGCCCAGCTCGAAGGCCTCGAGGGCTTCGCTCGAACGGGCCTGCGGCGACTCGAGGGCTCGCGCCTCGCCTGAGCCACCGGCTGCCGAGCCGCTCCCGGGCCGAACGGCAGGCGGCTTTCAGTACCGACTCCACTTCCCGCGCCCGCGAGCCGTCCCCGAGATTGGGGGCATGGAGAACGCCGCCGGGGTTTCAGTCCTGGCCAGGCTCGAGCGCGCCGAACAGGCCGCGCGCGAGCGGCGCCTGAGCGCGGAGGCGGAGGCCGAACGGGAGCTGGAGGCGGCGGCGCGGACCGTCGGGGAGATCGAGGCCGGCGCACCCGCCCGGATCACGGCCGCCCTCGCGGCGCTGCGCGAGGACCACCTGCGACGCGCCCGCGACGAGATCGCGACCATCGAGGCGGAGCTCGCGGCTCTCGAGGGCCGGGAGGCCGACGGGCCCGCGGAGCGCGAGCGCTTCGGGCAGGCTGTCGAGCGCGTCGTCTCCGCCGTGCTCGGCGAGACGTGAGGTGACGGCGCCATGCTCGTCGCGATGCGGCGCGTCGATATCGTCGCCCCGCGGCGGCGCGGGGCCGATGTCGTGCGGGTCGTCCATCGACTCGGCGCGCTGCACCTCGCGCCGTTCGAGCTGCCCGAGGGGCTGACCCCCGGGGTCTTCGGCGTTGACCCCGCCACGCCGCCGGGCACGCCGTTCGACGCGGCTCTGGAGCGGGTCGCCGACCTGGGAGAGCTGCTCGGGCCCCGCATCGGCCCGGGCCACCTGGTCGACGAGCTGTGGGACCTCGACCCCGTCGCGCTGCTGCGCGAGGCGGACGCCCTGGAGCCGGTGCGCGCGAGGGTCGCGGCCCTCACCGGCGAGCGCGTGCTGCTGGGGAGCGAGGAGGCCCGGCTGGGCAGCTACCGGCGCCTGGTGGAGGGCCTGAGCTCGGCCATCGGCCACCTGCCGTCGATCCGCGGCTACGGGTCCACCGGCATCGTCGTCCACACCAGATACCGCGCCGTGATCGGGCTCATCCGCGACGAGCTGGAGGAGCTGACCGGCGGGCGCTGCGAGATCCTCGCAGCGGAGATGGATCCCGATCGCGTGGCCGCCATCCTCCTCTACCCCGCCCGCGTCGCGGAGGACGTCCGAGCCCTGCTCGGCGGCCGCGATCTCGAGGAGGTGGCGCTGCCGGAGGAGTTCCAGGGCGTTCCCTTCGACCAGCTCGGGCCGGAGCTCGGGCAGGAGCAGTCGCGCGTCCAGGTCCGGCTTGCGACGGTGGAAGCGGAGCTGGCCGCGCTCTCCGCGGCGCATGGGGCGCGGGTGGCGGCGCTGCGCGACGTGCTCGAGGACCGGGTCGCCGAGGCCCGCGCACTCCACGATTCCGGCATCAGCGACCACCTCGTGATCCTCGGCGGCTGGCTGCCCGCCGGGCGGGTGGCCGAGCTGCGCGATGCGCTCGCGGCCGAGGTGGGCCCCGAAGTGCTCGTCGAGGAGAGGCCGCACCAGGCCCGCGACCCGCGCACGCCGGTGGCGTTCGAGAACCAGCCCTTCCTGCGGGCCTTCGAGCCGCTCGCGTCGTTCATCTCGATGCCCCGCTACGGCTCGCTCGACCCGACGCCCCTGCTGGCCTTGACCTTCCCCGCCTTCGTGGGCCTGATGGTGGCGGACGTTGGTTACGGCCTCCTCCTGCTGGGGCTGCTCCTCTGGGCACGCCGACGCTGGCGCGGCGAACCCCTCATGGGCATCGTCTGGCCGATCGGCGTGCTCTCTGCCGCGGCGACGATCGGGTTCGGGGTTCTCTTCGGCGAATGGTTCGGGGACGCCGGGCAGCAGTTCCTAGGCCTGGGGCCGGTCTGGCTCGACCGGCGTGAGGCGATCGTGCCGCTCCTCGTGCTGGCGATCTCCATCGGGGTCGCCCAGGTCGGCCTGGGGCTCGTGCTGGGCATGGTCAACGCGGTCCTGCTGCGGCATCGCAGCGAGCTGGCCCGACGGGCCGCGCTCCTCGTGAGCCTGGTGGCCGTGCTCGTGATCATCGGCTGGCTGGCGCGCCTGATGCCCGCCGTCGCCGGCCAGGTCGCCCTGGCCGCGCTCCTGGTGGCGCTGGTCGTCCTCGTCGCGACGGCGGGGCTGGCCGGGCCGATCGAGGTGGTCGGCGTCCTGGGCAACGTCCTGAGCTACGCGCGGCTGATGGCCATCGGGCTCGCCTCGGTGATGCTCGCCCTCGTGGCCAACCGGCTCGGCGGGCTCCCCGAGAACGTCGTGCTCGGCGTGGTCGTGGCGGCGGTGATCCATGCCCTGAACCTCGTCCTGGGGTTCTTCGACTCGTCCGTGCAGGGCCTGCGCCTCCACTACGTCGAGTTCTTCAGCAAGTTCGTGGAACCGGGCGGAGTGCGCTACGAGCCCTTCGTCTCCGCGCTCGCTCGCGATGGGACCAGGCTTCCCGTGCGACCCTCAGGAGGACCGTGAGATGGACGAGAGCATCCGATTCCTGGCCGCGGCGCTCGCCGTCGGCATCGCCGGCCTCGGGACCGGCTGGGCGCAGTCGCGCATCGGATCGGCCGGCGCCGGCGCGGTGGCGGAGAAGCCGGAGGTGACTGGGACGATCCTGATCCTCGTCGCCCTGCCGGAGACGATCGTCATCCTTGGCTTCGTCGTCGCCGCCATGATCCTCTTCCTCTGAGCCGACGACCGTGACGGGCGCGAGCCCATGAGCGTCGAGGCGATCCTGGAGCAGATCGAGGCGGAAGCCGCGGCCGAAGCCACGCGACGCCTGGCCGAGGCGCGGGAGCGCGCGGCGCAGCTCGTCGCCGAGGCCGAGGAGCGCTCCCGAGCGCAGGTCGCCGCCGCGTGCGGGCGCGCCGAGCCGGCGATCCGGGCAGAGGCCACGCGCATGGTCAACGCGGCGCGGCTGCGGCTCCTCGAGCGTCGCGCCGAGCTCGGCGCGGCCTGGGTGGAGGCCGTGTTCGCCGACGCGGCGGCGCGGCTCGAGGCCGTCGCCGGGGGCGCCGACGAACCCCGCTGGGCACGGGCGCTGGAACGACTCGTCGAGGAGGCGACGGCGCTGGCCGGGCCCGACGCGATCGTGACCGCCGGGAGCGGTGACGGCGCCGCGGGTGTCGTGGCGCGCTCGAGCGACGGACGGATCGAGGTGGACGCGACGATCGCGGCCCGCCTGGAACGCGCCCGGGCGCGCCTGGCCGAGCCGGTCGCCAGGATCCTGGGACTGGCGGATTGAGATGTACGAATACGGTAACGCCAGGATCGCCGCCCTGCGCGGGCGGCTGCTGGACGGACCCAGCCTTCGCCGCCTCGTGGAGGCGGGATCGGCCGCCGAGCTGTTGGTCCTCCTCGAGCGCGCCGAGGATTGGCGGCCGATCCTGCGCGAGGTGGCGCCCCTGGCGGCAGATCCCCAGAGCGCCTTCGAAGTGTCCGTCGAGCGCCACCGCTCGGCCCGCTTGGGGGCTCTCCCCCGCTGGTACGCGCCGCCGGCCCGAGGTCTCGTCGAGGCGCTGGTGCTGCCGCTCGACGCCCAGCGCGTGGTCGCCCTGCTGCGCCGGCGCCGCGCCGGTGAGACGCCCGAGGCGGTGGGAGCCACGATCGTCGGTGGGGCGCTCCTGGGGACCGCGCAGCTCGGCGCGGTCGGGCGGGCGCCGACGTTCGCGGAGGCCGTCCGCCAGCTCGCGCGACTCGGCCTGGTGCCGGCGAACGCCGTCGCGTCACTCGCGGAGCTGCGCGAGGTCGGACGCGCGTGGGAGCCGGTGGAGGCCGGGCTGATGGAGGCCTTCGATCGGGCGCGCCTGGCTCGCGTCGCCGGCCGGGGTGGGGACGCGGCTCGGGTCGGCGCCATCATCGCCGCGGAGCGCGCGGACCGCGAGGCGGTCGCCGAGGAGCTGCGTGGCGATGGCACGAGCGCCGCCGCCCACGTGGAGCGCGCCACGACACTGGCCCGCCTGGACCGGCTCGCCGCGGCCGGGCCTCGCGACCCGCTGGGCATCGGCGCGGTCGCCGGGTACGTGGCCGCCGTGGAGGCCCAGGCCATCCGGCTGCGCGCGATCCTGGCGCGGGTCGCCGCGGGCTGGAGCAGCCAGCTCGTGGGCACGTACATGACCGCGAGGACGACCTGAGATGGCCCGCCTCGTGGTCGTCTCCTCCCCGCCGCTCGCCGATGGCTTCCGGTTGGCCGGGCCGGCCACCGTCGTGGCGCGTCCCGGCCCGGAGGCGGTCACCGCCCTGCGGCGCGTCGTCGATGAGGGCGACGTCGGCCTCGTGCTCGTCACGGCCGACTTGTGGGCGAGCGTCGACGAGCGCCTGCGGGGGACCCTGGAGCGCCTCCCGCGACCGATCGTCCTGTCCATCCCGGCCGGCGTCGTGACCGACTTCACGACCCGCCGCCAGATGCTCGGCGAGATGCTCCAGCGGGCGATCGGCTACCGCATCGAGCTGTCCGGCGGGAGCTGGCGATGACGATCGTCGAAGGTCGGATCACGGCCGCTTCCGGTCCCGTCGTACGCGCCGCGGGCCTCGAGAGTGCCACGGTCGGGGAGGTCGTCCGGGTCGGCCCCGAGGGGCTGCTCGGCGAGGTGATCCGCCTCGAGCCGGGCGAGGCGACGATCCAGGTCTATGAGGAGACGGCCGGCCTGCGGGTGGGCGACCCCGTGGCCCCGTCCGGCTCGCCGCTGCACGCCTGGCTCGGGCCGGGTCTTCTGGGCGCGACGTTCGACGGGCTGCAGCGACCGCTGGACCGCCTGGCCGCGGACGGTACCTGGCTGCTGCTCCCCGGCCGCGCGGCGGCGGCCTTCGAGCCGCAGGGGGCCGGGCTGGCCGGCCCGCGGCTGGCCCTCGGTCCCGATCGACGCTGGTCCTTCGAGCCCGAACGGTCGGCCGGCGACGAGGTCGGCCCGGGGGACCGCCTGGGCAGCGTCGCCGAGGGCCCCATCCGCCACGGCATCCTCGTCCCGCCGGACGTGGCCCGCGGCCGCCTGCTGGAGCTGCCACCGGGGGACCACGGCATCGGCGAGCCGATCGGCCACCTGGAGACCGCGACGGGCATCGTGCCGCTGCACCTGGCCCAGCGCTGGCCGGTCCGCGTACCGCGACCCGTTCACCGCCGGCTCCCGGTCGAGCGCCCGCTGCTGACCGGCCAGCGCGTCATCGACATGCTGTTCCCCGTCGCCAAGGGCGGCGCGACGGTCATCCCCGGCGGCTTCGGGACCGGCAAGACGGTCCTCGAGCAAGCCCTCGCGCGCTGGTCGGACGCGGACATCGTGGTCTACGTCGGCTGCGGCGAGCGGGGCAACGAGATGGCTGAGCTGCTGGCGAGCTTCCCGGATCTCGTCGACCCCCGGACCGGCGGTCCCCTCCTGGCTCGGACCGTGCTCATCGCCAACACCTCGAACATGCCCGTGGCCGCGCGCGAGGCCTCGGTGCTCTTCGGCGCGACGATCGCCGAGTACTTCCGCGACCAGGGTTACCAGGTCGCGCTGCTGGCCGACTCGACCAGCCGCTGGGCGGAGGCGTTGCGCGAGATCAGCGGCCGGCTCGAGGAGCTGCCCGGCGAGGAGGGCTTCCCAGCCTATCTCGGCAGCCGCCTGGCGGGGTTCTACGAGCGCGCCGGCCGCGCGGTCGTCCTGGGGGCGCCGGAGCGGATCGGCTCGATCACGACCGTGGGCGCCGTCTCGCCCCCCGGCGGCGACTTCAGCGAGCCGGTCACCCAGGCCAGCCTCCGCCTCGCCGGCGCCTTCTGGGCGCTGGACGCCGAGCTGGCGCACGCCCGCCACTTTCCGGCCATCAGCTGGACGCAGTCGTACTCGCTCTACGTGGACCAGCTCGCGCCGTGGTACGAGGAGACGCTCGATCCCGACTGGCGGGAGCGGCGAGCGGAAGCGATCGACCTGCTGGTGCGCGAGCGCCAGCTGCTCGACGTGGTCGCCCTCGTCGGCGCCGACGCCCTGCCCGACGAGGACCGCGTCGTGCTCGAGGTCGCCCGCCTGCTGCGCGAGGCGTTCCTCCAGCAGCACGCCTTCGACCCCGTGGATGCCGCGCGCCCGCCGGAGGAGCAACTCGCGCTGCTGCGCACGGTCCTCGCCGCGCGCACGGGGCTGTCGGCTGCGCTCGGTCGCGGGGCGACGCTGGGCCAGGCGATGGAAGCCCCCGTCCTCGACGAGCTGCGCCGCGCCCGGAGCTGGTCCGGCGCTGACCTCGTCGCTCGCCTCGACGCGCTCGCCGGGCGGCTGGTGGACCTCCGGCCCGAGGCCGTGCCATGACCGAGTCCGACGCCGCCGGCGCCACCCTCTCCGTGCGCCGCCTGCGCGGGGTCGAGCGGTTGGCCGGGCCCCTCCTCATCGTCCGGCGCGCCCCGGGCATCGCCCTCGGCGAGCAGGTGATCGTCACCGGGCGGGACGGCGCGCGCCGCCACGGCCAGGTCATCGAGCTCGCGCCCGACCTCGCCGTCGTCCAGGCTTACGAGGGTACCGCCGGCCTCGACCTCGGCTCCACGCTGGTCGAGTTCACTGGCGAGCCCTTCCGGCTGGGGGTCTCGGCGCAGATGCTGGGGCGCGTGCTCGACGGCCGCGGCCGGCCCATCGACGACGGCCCGGCGATCGTCCCGCTCCGACTCGTCGACGTCAACGGCGGCACGATCAACCCCGCCGCCCGTGACCACCCCTCCGACTTCATCGAGACCGGCGTCAGCGCCATCGACCTCCTGGCGAGCCTGGTCCGCGGCCAGAAGCTACCCATCTTCACCGGGGCCGGCCTCCCCGCCGACCAGCTCGCGGCGCGCATCGCGACCGGCGCCCGCGTGCTCGGCGAGGAGCGCTTCGTGACCATCTTCGCGGCCATGGGCATCACCCGCCGCGAGGCCGACTTCTTCCGCGACGCCTTCAGCGCCTCGGGCGCACTCGACCGGATCGCCTTCTTCCTCAACCTTGCCGAGGACCCGGCCATCGAGCGGCTGCTGACGCCACGCTGCGCGCTGAGCCTGGCCGAGCACCTCGCCTTCGAGCTGGGCATGGACGTGCTGGTCGTCCTGACCGACGTCGCCGCGTACGCCGAGGCGCTCCGGGAGCTGGGCACGGCGCGCGAGGAGATCCCCGGCCGGCGGGGCTATCCCGGGTACCTCTACACGGACCTCGCCACGCTCTTCGAGCGGGCCGGCCGCGTGAAGGGCCTGCCCGGTTCCCTGACCGTGCTGCCCATCGTGACCATGCCCGACGACGACATGACGCACCCCATCCCGGACCTGACCGGCTACATCACCGAGGGCCAGATCGTCCTCTCGCGCGACCTCTGGGGCGGCGCGATCTCGCCGCCCATCGACGTCCTGCCCTGCCTCTCGCGGGTCATGAACGCCGGCATCGGCGCGGGACGGACGCGTCCCGAGCACCGCGTCGTGGCCGACCAGCTCTATGCGCTCTACGCCCGCGGCCGCGAGCTGCGACGGCTGGTCACCGTGATCGGCGAGGCCGCCCTGTCCGCTTCCGAGCAACGCGTGCTGGGCTTCGCCGACCGCTTCGAACGCCTGCTCGTGGGCCAGGGCCCTGTCCATCGCACGCTCGACCAGTCGTTCGACGTGGCGTGGCGGCTCCTGGACGAGCTGCCACCCGACGAGCTGACCCGCATCCCCGCAGAGGTCCTGGCCGCTCGCCGCCCGGCGGAGACCGACGAGACGACCGGCGAGCCGCCCGAGGGGACGACATGAGCCGGCCGCGGACCCGGATGGTCCTCCTGGCCGCCCGCGCCCAGCTTGGCCTGGCCGAGCAAGGCGCCGACCTGCTCGAGCAGAAGCGCGACGCATTGCTGCGCGAGCTCTACCGGGAAGTACGCATCGTCTTCGCCGCGCACGACGAGCTGGAAGCCGCGGCGGGCGTGGCGCGCCTCGCCCTCGACGGGGCGCGCGTGTGGCTGGGCTCGGAGACGGTGGCCGCTGCGGCGGCCGCGGCAGCCGGCGAGGTGGCCGTCGAGGTCGAAGCGGCCTCGGTCATGGGCGTGGCCGTGCCCGCGGTCACGCCGCGCAGTCTCGTTCGCGCTGCGGGCGCGCGCGGTCGGGCGGCGGAGGCATCCGGGCCGACGATCGAGCTGGCGGCCCAACGGTTCGAGGAGGAGCTGACGATCGCCATCCGGCTGGCCACGATCGAGGCGCGTGTGCGGCGCCTGGCGCACGAGATCCGGCGCACGAGCAGCCGCGTGAACGCGTTGCGCACGCGGATCATCCCCGGACTCCGGGCCGACGTGACCGCGATCGGCCTGGCCCTCGAGCAGCGGGAGCGGGACGACCGGTTTCGCCTCAAGCTGGTCAAGCGCGCTCGCGAGGAGCGGTCGCGGCGGCCCAGACGGACCGAGTCGGGCCATATGGCACTGGTGCGCTGACGCACCGCGGGCCAGGATTCGTATCGACCCGGAGAGGTCGGATAGCCGGCCCGTCGCGAGATCACATCAAGCGATGGAGTGGTGAGCGATCCCTTCGGGTCATTCCGTGCCCGGTCGCGGCGCGGCGCGGGCGGGCACTTCGGTCGCGGGTCCGGTGGTACCGTCCGGCCGATGTCGCGCGGCCCCGGTCGTCGAGCCGATCGGCCCTAGGGAGCCTCGCCGAGCCCACGCTACGCTCGTCACGGATCAAGGCCTACCCCGTAGCATGGCGTCGATGGACCCGGTCACGACCGCCGTCTGGCTGCTCCTCATCGCTCCGGCCGCCGGGGCGGTCATCCTCGCGATCCTGGCGCGGACCGGGCGGGCATCGGATGCGCATCCGGCGACGACGCCGGTCAGCCTCGTCACGTTGACCGTGACCATCGCCGCCCTCGTCGTGACGCTCGTCGGCGGGCAGGTGCTGGGCATGCCGGGGCGAAACGTCATCGGCCTCGGACCACTGGACCCGGCGGAGCCGCTCGCCGGCATCGCCTGGTCGGCCGCGCCGTCGCTGCTGGCGCTGCTCTTCCTCGCCATCGCCGTGCGCGCCCGGAGCCGTTTCCTGATCGCGCTCGCGCTCGTCCAGGCCGCCGTCGCGCTTCTCGCGACCGCGGTCGAGACACTCGCCCCCGAGGCCCACGCCACGACCCCGAACGCCCTCGTGCTCGACCCGCTGGCCGGCCTGCTGCTGGCGGTCTCGTCCGTCGTTGGCGGGCTCATCGTCCTCTTCGCCGTGGGCTACGAGCCGGCCCACCTCGCACACCGACGCATCGCGCTCGCCCGGACGCCGACATTCCTGGCCTGGCTCCTCGTCTTCCTCTCGGCCATGCACCTGCTCGTGCTGGCCGACGACCTGCGCATCCTGGCCGTGGGCTGGGAGCTGACGACCCTGTGCAGCTTCGTCCTCATCGGTTTCGACGGGGACCGCGAGGCCGTCGTCGCCGCCCGGCGTGCTCTCGCCTACAACCTCGGCGGCGGCGTCGCGCTGGGCGCGGCGCTCCTCCTGGCCGGCCCCGGCGCCAGCCTCTCCACCGTCATCGCCGGCGCCCTCGGCGGGACCGCCCAGGGGGCGATCGCCCCGGCCCTGATCCCGCTGATCCTCGGCGGCTTCGTCCTCGCCGCTGCCACGAAATCCGCCCTGACCCCCTTCCACCCCTGGTTGCTGGGCGCGATGGTCGCCGCCGCGCCGGTCTCCGCGCTGCTCCACGCCAGCACGATGGTGAAGGCCGGCTCGTACCTGCTGCTGCGGATCTCCCCGGCCATCGCGGTCGAGGGGTTCCTGGGGCCGGCGGTCACGTTCCTCGGCGGCTTCGCCTTCGCCACGGCCGCGTTCCTGGCCCTGCGGGAGCACGATCTCAAGCGCGTCCTCGCCTTCTCGACGATCTCCAGCCTGGGCCTGATCGCCGCGGCCGCCGGCCTGGGCACGCCCGCCGCGCTGGCCGCCGGCGCGCTGCTGCTCGCCTTCCATGCGCTGGCCAAGGCGCTCGCCTTCCTCACCGTCGGCTCGCTGGAGCAGCTGAGCGGGACACGCGACCTGGAGGCGCTCGTCGGCGCCGCCCGCCGGCGCCCGGGCGTGGCCGGGCTGCTGCTCATCGCCGCCGGGGCGCTGACCCTGCCGCCCTTCGGCATCGTGGTCGCCAAGTGGGCGCTGCTCGTCCTCGGGGCATCGGACATCGTGCTCGTCGTCCTGCTCGCGGTCGGCGGAGCGGCGGGCCTCGCGCTGTGGACGGCGGTCGCCATGCGCCTCCTCGTGCGGCGCGTCGAGGGACCGCGGCCCGAGCTCTCGGGGATCCTGCCGCGCAGCCAGGGTGCCGCCATGGCGGTCCTCGGCGTGGCCACGGTGGCCGGGCTCATCCTGGCCGCCCCGGTGGCCCGCCTGGTCGCCGATCCGGCCGCCGAGGTGGCCTTCGGCAGGGAGGCCGGACTGGCCGCCGGCTGGTCGGTCGTGCTCGCGGGCGCCGGGTTCGCGGTGCCCGCCATCGGCCTCCTGATCCTCGTCGCCGTCGGCCTGGCGGCGCTCGTCGCGCGGCGCATCCCGGCCGTGGCGCCGCAGCCCTACCTCGCCGGCGCCAACGTGGCCCCAGGCGCATCCACCGCCTTCCACGGCGCAAAGGGGCAGCCGGTCAGCGCGGCCGGCGCGGGCTTCTATTGGGGCGCGGACGGGGATGCCCTCGGCGCCGGCGGCCGGCCGGTCGGCATCCGCCGCTGGGCGCTGCTGGGCGGCTGGCTCGGCGTGGCCCTCGTCGTCGTCGCCGCGCTGCAGGCCACGTGGGTCGTTCGGGCCACGGGCGGGATCGCGCCATGAGCCTGCCGGGCCTGCCGAACCTGCTCGCGCTGGCCGCCCTGGTGGCCGCCACCGCCCTGGCTCCGCTCAGCGTGGGGCTGCTGCTCGGCGTCGACCGGCGCGTCACCGCGGCGATGCAGCTGCGGGCGGGCCCACCGATCCTCCAGCCCTGGTACGACCTCACCAAGCTGGCCACCAAGACGAGCCTGCCGGTGGACCGCCTCGCCGCATCGCTGCTGGTGGCGCACGTCGTGCTGGCGGCTGGCGCCGTGGCCCTCGTGCTGGCCGGCGGCGACCTGATCGCGGCCGTGCTCGTGATGGGCGCCGCGCGCGTGCTCTTCATCCTCGCCGCGGGCGCGGTCGAGTCGCCCTACGCGCAGCTGGGCGCCTCGCGCGAGCTGATCCTGCTGCTCATCTCCGAGCCGCTGCTGCTGCTGGTGGCGATCGCCTACGGTGGTGTCGCGGGCTCCTTCTCGGCCGCAGCGGTCGCATCAGGGCAGGCGCCCGTGCTCACGCTGCCCACGCTGGGCCTGACGCTGGGCGTGCTGCTCGCGATCGCGCTGCGCAAGTCGCCCTTCGATCTCGCCACCTCCCACCACGCCCACCAGGAGCTGGTCAAGGGCTCCACGACCGAGATGGCCGGGTTCTGGCTCGCCCTGGCCGAGGTCGGCCACTGGTACGAGACGGCCTTCGTCCTCGTGCTCATCGCGCTGGCCTCGCTGGCGGCGCCGCTGGTCGGCATCGGGCTCGTCGCGGCCACCTACACTGTGGCCATCGTGGCCGACAACACGTTGCCCCGGGCGACCTGGCGCTCGGCGCTCTGGATCGGTTGGGGGATCGGCGGGACGGCCGCCGTCATCGCCCTCGTCACCGGCCGGCTGTTCGGCGCGGGAGGCCTCTAGCCATGCGCGGCCCGCGTGCGCTGTGGCAGGCCTGGGTCCGCCGCTCGCGGACGAAGTCGCCCTGGATCGTCCACTTCGACTGCGGCGGCTGCAACGGCTGCGACATCGAGATCCTCGACACGCTCATGCCGCGCTTCTCCGCCGAGCGCTTCGGGGTCATCAACGTGGGCGACCCGCGACAGGGCGACATCCTCCTCGTGACCGGCCCGGCGAACCTGCGCAATGCCGCCGTTCTGCGCTCGGTCTACGACCAGATGGCCGAGCCGAAGGCGGTCGTGGCCGTCGGCTCGTGCGCCGCCCACGGCGGCGTCTTCCGCGGCGCCCCGAACATCCTGGGCGGCGTCGGCGAGCTCGTGCCGGTGGACGTGTTCGTCCCCGGTTGCCCCCCGACCCCGGAGCGGATCCTCGAGGGGGTCATCGCCGCGCTGCCGCTGCTGGCCGAGCCCCGGACGGCACGGCAGGCGACCGGCGGCCCGAGCCCGATGAGCATCGTGATGCTCGAGCCACGCGAGGAGGAGGTGGTCCGTGTCCCGGCTTCCTGACTGCACGACCGTCTCGCCCGAGGGGTTGCTCGATGCGGTCGGCGCGCTGCGCCACGACGACTGGCGCCTGGTGACGGCATCGTGCGTCCCGCACCGCGCCGGCTGGATGGTGCTCTACCACTTCGAGCGCGGGGAGCGGCTGCAGCACCTGCGCATCGAGGTGCCGGCCGGCGGGTCGGCTCCCTCGATCGGCGCCCATTACGGCGCGGCGTTCCTGGTCGAGAACGAGATGGCCGAGCTCCAGGGCCTGCCCGTCAGCGGCCTGGCGATCGACTACCGCGGGCGGCTCTACCGCGACTTCGACGGCCCCGAGGGCTGGGTCCACGGGCCGCGCGGCGAGGCGATCTCGGCGCTCGAGGCGGCCGGCCTGACGCGGCTCGACGCCTGCGTGCCGGTGGTCGATGGCCGCGAGGTCCGGGCCGGCACGACCCGCGTGCCCGAGCCACCGGAGCCGTCGACGAACGGGCACGGTGCCGCCGGCGAGGCCGGAGGCCGACCATGACCCGCACCGTCGTTCCCTTCGGGCCCCAGCACCCGGTCCTGGCCGAGCCCATCCAGCTCGAGCTGACGCTCGAGGACGAGGTCGTCGTCGACGCCATCCCCGGCCTGGGCTATGTCCACCGCGGCATCGAGGCGGAGGCCGAGCGGCGCCCCTACGACGAGGACCTGCCGCTGCTCGAGCGCGTCTGCGGCATCTGCTCGGTGGCCCACGCGGTCGCCTACGCGCAGGCCGTCGAGGTCCTGGCCGGCGTGGAGATCCCCCGTCGCGCGCGCCTGCTGCGGACGTTCTGGTTCGAGCTGACGCGGGTCCACTCGCACCTGCTGTGGCTGGGTCTGGCCGGCGACGCGATCGGCTTCGAGGCCCTCTTCCAGTCCTGCTGGCGGGTCCGCGAGGACGTGCTCGACCTGTTCACGGCCACGGCCGGCAACCGGGTGATCATCGGGGTGACCGCGCTCGGCGGCTGCCGTCGCGACATCCCCGACACCCTCCAGCCGACGATCCGCGCCGGCCTCGACGCGGTCGAGCGGGGCCTGGCCGGGATCGCCCCGTTCGTGCTCGGCAGCGAGGCGGTGGCGCGGCGCCTGGCCGGCGTCGGCGTCATCCCGCGCCAGGTTGCCCTCGACCTCGGCCTCGTGGGGCCGACCGCCCGGGCCTCCGGCGTGGCCATGGACGTGCGCCGCTCCGGCTATGCCGCCCACGACGAGCTGCCCGTCGAGCCGGTCGTGGAGACGGGAGGCGACGCCCTGGCCCGGACGGTGGTTCGCTGGCGGGAGATCGGCGAGTCGATGCGGCTCTGCCGCGAGGCGCTCGACCGCCTGCACCGCCTGCCCGGACCGCTCGCGACGCGCGTCCCGCCGGTGCTCCACGGCGAGGCCATCAGCCGCGTGGAGGCGCCGCGCGGCGAGCTCTTCTACTACGTGCTCGCCGACGGCGAGCCGCACCCCACCCGCGTCCGCGTCCGGACGCCCACCTTCGCCAACCTGGCGGCCGTGCTCTCGATGCTACCCGGCACGCAGATGGCCAACGTCCCCGTGGCGCTGCTGTCGATCGACCCGTGCCTCAGCTGCACGGAGCGGTGAGGAGCAGGGCGATGTGCGTCACCGCCCCCGGCCGGGTGCTCGCGGTCTGGGGTGATGAGGCGACCGTCGAGTGCGGCGGCGTCCCGCTGCGGGTGTCCATCCGGATGGTGCCCGACCTTGCCGTCGGCGAACACGTGCTGATCGGTTTCGGAGCCGTCATCGGGCGTCTCGGTCTGGCCGAGGCGGAGGCGATGGCGGCGGATCTCGAGCGGGTCGCCCGGAGGCGGCCCGCGGCCTGGAAGGAGGCCGTCGATGGAATACCAGGTACAGGTCAAGGAGGCCCCCGCCCGGCTGGTCCTGGCGAAGCGGGTCACGGTGGAGATGCGGGACCTGGGCCCGACGATCGGCCGGACGCTGGGTGCGGCGTATGGCCACCTCGGCCGAGCCGGGATCGCGCCGGCCGGGCCGCCCGTCGTCGTCTATCACGAGCGGATCGCCGAGGGCGAGCGCTGGGACATCGAGATCTGCGCGCCGGCGTCGCATGTCGGGACGCCGCCGAGCGGCTTCGAGTTCAGGGAGCTGCCCGGCGGACGCGTCGTGACCACGATCCATCGCGGGCCCTACGAGGCCATGGAACCGGCCTACCAGGCCATGACCGAGTGGATGGGCGAGCACGATTACGAGTGCGCCGGGGCGCCACGGGAGATCTACCTGTCCGACCCGAGCACGGCGCCCGACGACATCGAGACGGCGATCGAGTGGCCGGTGGCCCTGGTCACGACGGGCGTGCGCGGCTGAGAGAACGCTACGCCGGCCTCTCGTGACGGCGTGCGACCTCGGCCGCCATGAGCCCCTGGAAGGCCGCATAGGCGTCCTCGTAGGCCTCACCGGTGGCTGGGTCGGGCTCGAACCTGTCCGCGAATCGAACGCAGCGGTCGATCGCCTCGGGAACATCGCGGTACACGCGCGCGCCCAGCCCGGCGAGCATCGCAACGCCCGTCACGGCCGCGTCGCCGGGCACGGTGGCGACGGGCAGGCCGGTCACATCGGCCTTGATCCGGTTCCAGGTCCGCAGCCGGGCATCGCCGCCCGAGACCCGCAGCTCGGTGACGGCCGCGCCGCCCGCGGTGAGCAGTGCCAGCTGGGACCTGATCGTGAAGGCGACGCCCTCGAGCACCGCCCGAGCCAGCGCGGCTCGCCCGTGCCGGAGCGACAGGCCGGTGATCGCCGCGCGAAGGTCCGGATCGGTGCGCTCGCCGTCGCCGAAGACGGGCAGGGCGAGCACGCCGTCCGACCCCGGGGGCACCTGGGCAACCTCGCCATCCAGACGCTCATACTCAGCGCCGCCCGCATGGGCCCGGCGGCCCGCGTAGAGGAGGTCGGCGACCCACGCGGCCGCGGCCCCCGTCGTGTTGATGCCCGTTTCGGTCGTGTAGGGACCGGCCACGACGTGTGGGTAATGGGTGACGAGCAGCTCGCCCAGGGGCTGAGGGACCGCCGCGTTGAGACAGGTCGACGATCCGGCCATCTCACTCACGGGACCGGGCGACACGACCCCGGCACCGAGGGCACACGCCTGGCTGTCGGCGCCACCGAGGACGACCGGGGTCCCGGCCGGTAGCCGGAGCCGCTCGGCAAGGCGGCCACGAAGGGCACCGACGGGCTCCCAGGACGCCCGCACCGGCGGGAACAGCGACGCCGGGAGCCCAAGGTCCCCGGCCAGCTCGGCATCCCAGTCCCCGGCTCGGAGGTCGTAGACCAGGGTCGCTGCGGCATGCGTCCCGTCGGTGGCCGCCTCACCCGTGAGAGCCAGGGCGACGAGGTCGCGCGGCTGGAGGGCCAGCGCCGCCTCGCTCAGCCAGGCCGGCTCGTGGGCCCGGATCCAGAGCAGCTTCGGGGCGATATGGAAGGCCGCGGGAAGGTGGCCCGTCCGGTCGTGCATCCAGGCGTCCCCGAACCGGCGGCGGATCGCCATCGCCTCGGCCTCGGCTCGGTTGTCGCGGTAGATCAGGCCCGGGCCAAGCGGTCGCCCGCGATCGTCCACCAGGCAGACGCTCGGGCACTGCCCGGTCAAGCCGATGCTGAGCACGCGCCGGTGGGGCCCGAGCCGTCGAACGAGCTCTGCCAGGGCGCTGAGCGCGGCGCCGCGCCAGGCGGCGGGATCCTGCTCCGCCCAGCCCGGTCGCGGCGAACGGGTGGGGTAGGGACGCCGCACCTCCATGCGCCGCAGGCCCTCCAGATCGAACGCCGCCGCGCGGGCTCCGGACGTGCCGACATCCACCGCGACCAGGACCTCCGTCCAGTCCGTGAGCTGGCCGAGCATCTCCGCCGCCGATCCTAGTCCGCCGCGGCGAGCCGGTCGGTGGCACGCAGGAGGAGGTAGGTCAACCCGATGATCACGAGCAGGAGGATGATCGATCCGGCCGCCGCCTGGCCGATGTCGAGGGGACCTGCCAGACCCGTCCGCCAGATGAGGTAGCTGATCGTCTCGGTGGCGGTACCCGGGCCGCCGCGGGTCAGGATGTAGATGAGGTCGTAGGTCTTGACCGCGGACACGAGGCGGATGAGGACCGCGACGATGATGATCGGCACCATCATCGGCACGGTGACGTGGCGAAGGCTCTGCCAGGGACTCGCCCCGTCGACCCGTGCGGCCTCGAGCGGCTCGTGCGGCAGGGACGTCAGGCCCGCATAGAAGATCAGGATCAGCGCGGACGTCTCGTGCCAGATGTCGACCGCGATGATCGTGGGCATGGCCAGGTCGACGTCGCCGAGCCAGGCGAACTTGGGCAGGCCGGTCAACCCGAGCGCCCAGTTGAGGATACCGAGGTCGGGGTGCAGGATGAGCCGCCACGACAGGCCGACCGCCACCGGGCTGAGCATGAGCGGAACCATGACGACGAGGAGATAGACGTTCCGGAAGCGCAGGTTCGGCAGGGCCAGGAGGACCGCGAGCCCGAAGGCGATGATGGTCTCGAGCGATACGACCGAGGCCGACAGGACAAGGGTGTTCTTGACGGCGTTGGCAAAGGCATCGCTCGACGCCATGTTGACGTAGTTCGCGAGCCCCACGAACGGCCGCGAGAGATCCGTGCCCGACAGCAGGAAACGCTGGAGGCTGGCCACGCCGGCGTAGGCCAGGGGAAAGGCGTCCACCAGCAGCAGCGTCACGAACAGGGGCACGAGGAAGCGCCACCGCATCGGGAGGCCTCGTCTACCGCTGCCGGCTCGCCGTCCGCTGGCCACGCTCATCTCGGTCACTGCGATGGGTGATGGGTGTGGCCATCGGACGCGAGAGGATCGGTCATCGACCCCCTCGCGCCCGGCGACATGAACCTGGACGACGGCTACTGCGTGGCGAGCTCGGCGAGCTTGGCCGCGATCGCGTCGAGGGCGGCCTGCGGGGTCTTGCGCTTGCTGGCCGCTTCGGACAGCTCACGCCCGAGCGTGGCGACCATGTCCTGCTGCTTGGTGATGAGCGGCAGGCCCTTGCCCGCCTTCAGGATGTCGATGGCCTTCGTGAGGTAGGGGAACTTGGCCAGGATCTCCGGGTCCGAGTAGAAGTCGGTATAGGCCGGCGAGCCGCCCTTCAGAGCACGCTGCTTCGAGATGCCCCGCTCGCTGACCCACTTGATGAACTCCCAGGCGGCGTCGGGGTTCTTCGCGCTCTTGGGGACGCCGAACGACCAGACTCCGACATTTCCGACGCCCGTCCCGGGCATGGGCGCAACGTCCCACTTGTCGACGATCACCGACTTCTCCGGGTCCTGGAAGAAGCCGGCGAAGATCGTGATGTAGGTCACCATCGTCGCGGCCTTCCCCTGGGCGAACATGTTGGAGGCATCGTCCAGGTTGGCGCCGGCGGCGCCGGTCTGGGCGGCATTGTCGATCATGTCCATGTACTGGTTGAGCGCCTTGAGGCCGATCTCGTTGTTCACCGTCGGGGTCTTCAGATCGGCGCTGTAGAGATCGCCGCCGTTGGCGTACAGGAAGTTGAGCCATTCCATGGCGATCGGGTCGGTCGGCGCGCCCTGCATCGCCGCCCCGTAGTAATCGCCCTTCTTGAGGCTCTTGGTGTAGGTGACGTATTCCTCCATCGTCTTCGGGATCTGCACGTTCAGATCCTTGCGGTAGACGATACCCATCGGATACGGGAAGTACGGGATGTAGTAGGTGACGCCGTCCACCTTGCCGTTCACGTCGAAGAAGGCGGGGACGATCCCGCTCAGGTCGGTCTTGTCGCGGGCGATCCAGTCGTCGAGCGGGAGCATCCAGCCCGAGCGGGCGAACTCGCCCGGCCAGTAGTAGTCGACGGCCACCACGTCGTAAGAGCCTGACTTCTCCGGCCCGGAGAGCTGCGGCACGAGCTTCTCGTACATGTTGCTGTAGGGGACCTGCTCGAAGACGACGTCGATCCCAGTCTGGGCCTTGAAGTCCGGTAGCAGGTCGGCGATGTAGTGGGTCTCGGTCAGGTCCTCCATCAGCAGGTTGAGGGTCACACCGTCGAAGGGTTTGCCGCCCCCGCCGGGCGAGGGCGAGGCGCCGGCCTGGCAGGCCGCGGCCAGAAGGACCGCTGCCAGACCGACGCCCAGCAGCCCCCGACTTCGACCGGATCGCCTGATGGTTCGCGCACCGCGTGGCTGGTTCATGCGTCCTCCTCCAATCTGAGCGTTGTCTGGGCCTCGACTCCTACTTGACGGAACCGAACGTGAGGCCGGAAACGAGGTAGCGCCTGACCATGAACGTGAGGGCGATCACCGGCACGCTCATGAGGACCGTACCCGCCGCCATCGGTCCGACCTGCGTGCCCGCCTGCGTGATCAAACCTACGAGGGCGACCGGGAGCGTGCGGGACTCGATGCCGGTCAGGATGAAGGCGAAGAGGAACTCGTTCCAGGCCAGGATGAAGCTGAAGACGCCGGCGGCGATCAGCCCCGGCAGCGCCATCGGCACCACGACCAGCCGCAGCACCTGCAGGCGCGTGGCCCCGTCGACGAGTGCCGCCTCCTCGACCTCCTGGGGCAACCCCTGGAAGAAGCCACTCAGGATCCAGACCACGAAGGGGAGGTTGAACGACAGGTACATCACGGCCAGCATGCCCTGGTTGTTGAGGAGCCCCGTATCCCGGGCCAGGATGAAGACCGGGATCACCAGCGTGATGGGCGGGAGGATCTGCGTGGCGAGGATCCCGACCCGGACGGTCTGCCCTCCGGTCCGAAAGCGGGCGATCGAATACGCCGCGGGCACCCCGACCAGGAGGGACAGGAGGGCCGTCCCCACACCGATCCCCAGGCTGTTCACGAAGAACCGGATGAAGTTCTGGTCACCGAAGATGTAGGCCCAGCTGTCGAGGTTGAACGGCGCGGCCCAGTCGGGCGGGATCAGGTAGGCAACGCGTCGTGAAACGATGGACGTCCGGGCGATCCAGAGGAGGGGCAGGAGGATGGTCAGGGTCGTCGCGATGAGGACCGCATGGGCGGCCAGGCGGCCGGCCGAAAACCGCCGGCGGCGGCGAACCACCGAACGCGACACGGCGAGCGCGTCCGGCGCCACGGAAGCGCTCATCGGTCACTCCGCCCGGGCCGGGGTTGCCGGCGCGGTCCAGGCAGCGCACTCTGTTGGGCATGCCGCGTCCGATGCTGCCAGTCGATCGCCACCACCGGATCCTTGAGCGCGTGGCCGTGGAACAGTCGATCGACTACGCCAGCCTGGCCGGCGAGCTCGGCGTGTCGCCCATGACCATCCGTCGTGACATCAAGCAGCTCGTGGCCGAGGGCTTCCTGCGGACGGTTCGTGGCGGTGCCACCGCCCACCTGACGCGCTCGTTCGACCTCCTGCTCGGACAGCGAGCGCTCACCCACGCCACCGAGAAGCGACTCATCGGCCGAAGGGCGGTCGAGCTCATCGAGCCTGGTGAAACGATCTTCCTCGGCATCGGCTCGACCGTCGCCCAGTTCGCGCAGTTCCTCCCGGCCGACCTTGGGGTGACGATCATCACCACGTCGCTGGCTCACGCCAGCCTGCTGGCCTCGCGCAACGTCCGAGTCGTCTCGACGGGGGGTCTCGTGACGGGAGAGGAGCTGTCGCAGACCGGAGCGCTCGCCGAGCACGGCATCGCCCGCTTCCACGCCACGACGGCGGTCCTCGGCGCGGCCGGGGTTTCCCGTCGCGCCGGCGTGACCGACCTGGAACCGGCGCAGGCCGATCTGAATCGGCGGATGACCGAGCGCTCGGAGCGGGTGATCCTCCTCGCCGACGGATCGAAGGCCGGGGTGGCGGGGCCGTGCGTCGTCTGCGATCTTGATCGGGTGACGCTGCTGGTCACCGATCCCGCGGGTGCCTCGGCAATGGCCCAAGAGTGCTCCCTCTCCCGCGTACGTCTGGTCGTTGCGGCGCCAACGGACCCGCCCGGCGTGAGCGCATCCGCCTGACAAAAACGTTCTCACAGTCCCTGACCTCTGTCAACGCCCGATGGGACTTGTCATGACACGCGCGGTGTTAGAAACTGTTCCGCGCCGGGCGTCTTCCGGGAGCGATGGCTACCGGAGCCCGCAGCGGGAGGTCGAGACCCGTGGACGCGCTCACCCGCATCTTCTCGCGCCGTCGGCCGGTCATCGGGATGGTCCACCTGCCAGCCTCGCCGGGCCAGCCTCGCCACCAACGGGATCGACCGTTGCGCCTGGTCGTGGAAGCGGTCAAGCGCGACCTGGATGCCCTGCAGGCGGGCGGGATCGACGGCGTCATGTACTGCAACGAGGCGGATCTGCCATACGCCACCCGGGTGGGTCCGGAGGTCCCGTCGTACATGGCCGCGATCATCGCCGAGAGCCGGCACGAACTGTCCGTGCCATTTGGCGTGAACGTCCTGTGGGACCCGTTCGCCTCGCTGGCGGTCGCGGCGGCGAGCGGCGCGGCCTGGGTCCGCGAGGTCCTGACCGGCGTCTTCGAGACCGACATGGGGGTCCTAGCGCCCGATCCCGCGGCCATCTTCGCCTACCGGGACCGGCTCGGGATCGGCCAGTGCGCGTTGTTCGCCAACATCGCACCCGAGTTCGCTCGATCCGTCTCGGACCGCGATGTGGCATCGCGCGCCCGAGGGGCCGCCTACTTCGGTTGTGACGCGCTGCTGATCTCCGGGCCGATGGCCGGCATCGCGTTCGACCTGGCCGAGCTTCGTGCCGCCCGCCAGGCAGTCCGCGATGTGCCCGTGCTCGCGAACACCGGCGTCACGGAGTCGAACGTGGCGGAGACGCTCCGGTGGGCCGATGGTGCGATCGTGGGCAGCAGCCTCAAGGAGGACGGGAACGTCTGGAATCCGGTGGATCCCCTGCGAGTTCGGCGGCTGATGGCGGCCGCCGCCGATGCCCGATCGGAAGCGCCGATGGCCGCGCCCCAGATCGGCGGATCAACGGTCGAGGCGAGCTGAGGCGCCACCTGACCGGCGCCGTTGAGGAGGTGACGTGATGCGGTTGGCGGGAAAGGTCGTCGCGGTCACGGGGGCCGGCTCCGGTATCGGCCGCGCCTGTGCCCTGGCGTATGCGTCCGAGGGTGCGCTGGTGGCTGTCACGGACATCGGCGGGCGAGCGGACGCGGTGGCGCGCGAGATCGTCGAGGCCGGCGGACGGGCGACCGCCTGGTCGCTCGACGTCACGGACCGCGAGGCCATCCCCCGCGTCGTCGACGCGATCGAGGCGACCCTTGGGCCGGTCGACGTCTGGCACAACAACGCCGGTGTCAGCACGATGGGCCGGTTCGTCGATCTCACCGAACACGACTGGGACTTCAACATGGACGTCAACGCCAAGGGAGTCTTCAACTGCTCCCAGGTGGTTGTGCGTCACATGATCGCAGCCGGCCGGGGCGGGAAGATCGTCAACACGGCCTCGATGGCCGGCAAGAAGGGCGACGTCGCGTTCCTGCCCCACTACGTCGCCAGCAAGTTCGCGGTGGTGGGCCTGACACAGGCGATGGCTGCCGAGCTGGCGGGTCAGGGCATCACCGTCAACGCGATCTGCCCGGGCTATGTCGCCACGCCGATGCAGGAAGCCGAGGCCACCTGGGAGGGCGTCCTGCGGGGGATCTCCCCGGACGAGGTCCGTCGGCTCTACGTCGACGACACGCCCCTGGGCAGGCTCGAGACGCCCGAGGACGTCGCCCGCGTGGCGGTCTTCCTCGCGTCTTCCGACAGCGACTTCATCACCGGGGCCTCGATCGACGTCAACGGTGGTGCTTGGATGGGATAGGCGTTCGCGGATCCCGTACGGCCGAGGAGGACCAACCACATGGGCGATCAAGCCGCGAAGGCGTCCCACCCCTACATTCCCAATGCCGTGCCGACCGTCAAGGCCCAGATGCTCGCGCAGGTCGGCGTCGGCGCGAGCGAAGACCTGTACGACGTCATCCCTCCCCCGTTGAGGCTCGGGCGTCTGCTCGATCTTCCCGAGGCGCTGGTGTCCGAGTACGACCTGCGGCGGCACGTCGAGGGCCTCCTGGCCAGGAACCGCGCCTGCGACGAGCTGCTCAGCTTCCTGGGAGCCGGCTGCTGGCAGCACGCCGTGCCGGCGGTCTGCGACGAGATCGGGTCCCGGGGCGAATTCCTCACCGGCTACCACGATGGGTCACGCTCGATGCTGGGCAGCTACCAGGCACAGTTCGAGTTCCAGAGCATGATGGGTGAGCTGGTCGGCATGGAGATGGTGAGCACCACGACGTACGACTGGGGGACGTCCGCCGCCAGCTCGCTGATCATGGCCGCTCAGATCACCGGACGTCGCGAGGTGCTGCTCCCCCGAACCATCAGCCCCGGCCGGCTCAGGCAGATCAACACGATCTGCGGGCCCACATTGTCCGTGCGGCTGATCGACTACGAACGGGAGAGCGGGAGCCTGGACCTGGCGGCCCTGCGGTCCGCGCTCTCACAGGAGACGGCCGCCGTCTACCTCGAGGTGCCCGCCTACCTCGGGACCCTCGAGTCGAGAGCCCCGGAGATCGGGGACCTCGCCCGGCAGAAGGGGGCGTTGTTCATCGTCGGCGTGGACCCCAGCTCCCTGGGGGTGCTCGCCGCCCCACGCGATTACGGGGCGGACATCGTCTGCGGCGACCTCCAGCCGCTCGGGATCCACATGAGCTACGGCGGTGGCCAGGCTGGCTTCATCGCCACGCCTCACGAGGATCGATTCATCGCGACGTGCCCGACGTTGCTCGTGAGCATCCTGCCGACCGAGCGCCCCGGCGAGTACGTCTTCGATTGGGTGAACTTCGAGCACATCTCTTATGGGTTGCGTGCCGACTCCCACGATTTCGCGGGCACCGCCCAGACCATCTGGGCGATCGTCGCCGGCGTCTACCTCGCGCTCATGGGTCCCCAGGGGATGCGCGAGCTCGGCGAGACCATCATGCAGCGGAGGGCGTACGCCGCGGCACGCCTCGGGGAGCTTGACGGCGTCGTCGCCCCGGCCCTGAACGGCGCCTGCTTCAAGGAGTTCGTGGTCAACTTCGACGGCTGCCGCAGGAGCGTGGCCGAGATCAACGCCGGCCTTCTCGAGCGCGGGATCCTCGGGGGCAAGGACCTGACAGACGAGTTCCCGGAGCTTGGCCGCAGCGCCCTCTACTGCGTCACCGAGATCCATCGCAAGGAAGACATCGATCGGTTGGCCACGGCGCTGGCGGAGGTGCTCCGATGAGCGTTGATACCGGTGGGAAGGTGATCCTCAGGGAGCATTTCCATCAGGCGGCCTGGAACGAGCCGCTGATCGTCGAGCTCGGCCGCGCCGGGCGTCGGGGGGTGGTGCCGCCGGATGCCGGCGAGGAGCTCAGGTCGCAGGTCGGGGACGTGCTCGGGGGCACGCCGGTCGGTCTTCGCCGCCGGCAACCGCCTGTGCTGCCCGAGCTTTCGCAGCCCGAAGTCGTGCGGCACTACACCCGTCTGTCGCAGATGGTCCTGGCCAACAACGTCGCGGTCAACCTGGGGTTGGGGACGACCACGATGAAGTACAACCCGCTGATCAACGAGGTGCTGAGCCGATCGCCGAAGCTGACCGAACTCCACCCGGCTCAGGACGAATCGACGGTCCAGGGGATCCTCGAGCTCCTCTATCGGTTCGGTGAGATGCTCTCCGAGATCTCCGGGATGGACCGCTTCACGTTCCAGCCGGCCGGCGGGAGCCAGGGCATCCTTGCGAACGCGCTGATGATGCGAGCGCACCACGCCGCCAATGGCCAGGCGTCGCAGCGGGACGAGGTCATCACCACCATCTTCTCCCACCCGGCCAACGCGGCCGCCCCCGCCACCATCGGGTTCAAGGTGATCACGCTCTATCCCGGTCGAGAGGGGTATCCCGAGCTGGATGCGCTGAAGCGGGCGGTCAGTGAGCGGACGGCCGGGCTGATGATCACGAATCCCGAGGACACCGGGATCTTCAACCCGCAGATCGCGGAGTTCGTTCGCGTGGTCCACGACGCGGGAGGGTTGTGCGCCTACGACCAGGCCAACGCGAACGGCATCCTCGGCGTGACCCGCGCCCGAGATGCCGGGTTCGACATGTGCCAGTTCAACCTGCACAAGACGTTCTCGGTGCCACATGGCTGCATGGGCGGAGCCGTCGGTGCGACCGGCGTCCAGAAGGACCTGACCGCATTCCTGCCGTCTCCCACCGTCGAGTTCGACGGCTCGCGCTACTACCTGGACTCGCGCCGCCCCGCCAGCGTCGGCGCCATCCGCTCCGGCCTCGGGAACGTTCAATCCGTGCTGAAGGCCTACGCGTGGGTCAGGTCGCTCGGCGCCGAGGGCCTCCGGGAGGCCGCCCACATGGCCGTGCTCAACAACAACTACCTCGCCGCAAAGGTGACCGCGATCCGGGGCGCGAGCCTGTCGTTCGCGGACGAGAACCCCACGCGCCGACTCGAACAGGCACGCTACAGCTGGGAGCGACTGGCCGCCGAGACCGGTGTGCACACCATGGACGTGCACAACCGGATGATCGACTTCGGCGTGCAGGGCTACTTCACCAGCCATCACCCCTGGCTGGTGCCGGAGCCGTTCACGCTCGAGCCGGCGGAGAGCTACACGCAGGAAGAGCTGGACGAATTCGCGGCGGTTCTCGAACGAGTCGCCGACGAGGCGTATTCGGACCCGGAGACCGTGAAGACAGCCCCGCATCGAAGCACGGCGGCCGCGCCCGTGCCGCGGGCGCAGGAGCATCCGGCGATGACCTGGCGCGCCTTCCAGGAACTGCGCCGCCAGGGCCTCGTGTGAGCGGGGACGGCGCTTGAAGCTCGGGCTGATCGTCAATCCCATCGCCGGGATGGGGGGAAGCGTCGGTCTCAAGGGCACGGACGGCCGGAAGGTCATCCGGCAGGCTCGGACCCTCGGTGCCGTTCCGAGGGCGCCAGCTCGGGCGACCGCCGCCCTCGAGGAGCTCGTGCGCCTCGGGGCCGAGTTCGAGCTGCTCACCTGCGCCGGTGCGATGGGCGAGGCGTCGGCCCTCGCCTGTCACCTCACGCCCACGGTGGTCTATCGACCGGCCTCGATCGAAACGACGGCCGAGGATACCCGCCGCGCCGCCCGCGAGATGCGCAAACTGGCTGTTGACCTGATCCTCTTCGCGGGCGGGGACGGCACGGCGCGGGACGTGCACGAGGCGGTGGGGGGCGACGTTCCCGCCCTCGGCATCCCGGCGGGCGTGAAGATCCATTCGGCCGTCTTCGCCGTCAGTCCGAGAGCCGCGGGCGATCTCCTCGCGGGCTTTCTGCGCGGCCGCATAGGGACGATGCGCGAGGCCGAGGTGATGGACGTCGATGAGGCCGCCTACCGGCGTGGGCAGCTCGCGACGAGATTGTTCGGCTACCTGCGTGTGCCGTACGATCCGCAGCTCGTGCAGGGAGCGAAGGTCAGAAGCCGGAGCGATGACACCGCCGCCGAGGAGCTGGCACGTTCCGTCGTCGCCAGGATGGACCGCGAGACCCTGTACGTCGTCGGTCCCGGAACGACGACCCGGCGGATCACGACGCTCATGGGCCTCGAGTCCACGCTGTTAGGCGTCGACGTCATCCTGGACGGGCAGGTCCTTGCCCTCGACGTCGCGGAGCGGGATCTCCTCCGCCTCGTCCGCGACCACCCACGTGCCAGGATCATCGTCACGCCGATCGGCGGCCAGGGGTTCCTGTTCGGACGCGGGAACCAGCAGATCAGCGGGCGGGTCGTCCGGGCAGTCGGCATCCAGAACGTGATCGTCGTCGCGACACCCGGCAAGCTCGCATCCTTGGGCGGGAGGCCGTTCCTGGTGGACACCGACGACGAAGAGCTGAACCGAACGCTTGCCGGCTTCATCGCGGTCACGACCGGGGACCGGCAGGAGGCGATCTACGCGGTCGGTCAGGGCTCGGGCGACGCGGCGTGATGGCCGCCTGGCGGCCGCCGAATCGTCACGCTGCATTGTTCTTCAATGCAGCATAGACTATCAGCGTGACATTGAATCAAGTCACTGGGACCACGGCGGAGGTGGCGCCGGACGCCGATGCAGCGGCGACCGCCGACCGTTTCGAAGCGGTCGCGCGGCGGCTCCAGGAGCTGATCGGCGAAACGCCCGCCGACTGGAGCGACGACCTGACGAAGCTGCAACTGCGGGTATTGAGCCTCATCGCACGCCGCCAGCCGATCAGCGTCAGTGACATCGGGTCGTCATTCAGCATTAGCCCGGCGAGTGCGTCGGCCGTGGTCGAGCGTATGGCACGTCTCGGGCTCGTGACGCGGCGCGAGGATGACGCCGATCGCCGCCGCAAGCTCGTCGAGCTGAATGGCCGCGGGCGAGCGGTGCTCGACCAGCACGAGGCACGCGGCCGGCGGCGGCTGGGCGAACTGATCGAGCGGATGAGCCCGACCGGCCGGGAGGCACTCCTCACCGCCCTCGAGGACATGGTCCGCGTCTACGAGGAACTCAAGACATGAGCATGATCGAGGTCCGGAGCCTCTCCAGGAACTTCGGGCAGCTGCAGGCGGTCAAGGGCGTCTCGTTCGAGGTCGCCGAGGGCGAGATGTTCGGCTTCCTCGGGCCGAACGGTGCGGGCAAGACCACGACCATCAACATGCTGTGCACCCTGCTCCGCCCGACGAGC
>Ga0209001_1000039_pt1 | contig 27377 bp, 19 predicted proteins | sample Rifsed13ft2_FD_184006 | JGI IMG/M metagenome (GOLD analysis project Ga0209001, IMG submission 184006) | Soil microbial communities from Rifle, Colorado, USA - sediment 13ft 2 (SPAdes) (version 2) | ecosystem: Environmental > Terrestrial > Deep subsurface > Rock core/Sediment | place: Rifle...
TGGCCGTCGAAGACGTACTTGGTCGGGCGCCGGCTCGAATAGCTGAAGACTCTCGTACGAGCTCCTTCAGTAGTTCGGCTAAGGCACCAGCGTCCGCGGACTCAATGGCCTCTACGTAACACAAAACGCCGTTGGCGAGATCCTGGGGGCGCTGACCAAGATGCTTGTACAGAAGCACCCCGACGCCATCCCGCATGAGGGACCCGAGAACTTGAGCTATGGAAACGATGACGTACCGACTGAGTCTCAAGGAAGTAGCCGCCTAACGACCGAAATCAGGCGCAGGCCGAAAAACCTCGCCCGTAAGGCGCTGAATCCATTCCAGTCGCCTGGATTGATTGGTTATGTGTTTTTTGCTACTGTTCACATGAATTGATTGATGTCTTATTAACTCCGCTATTATTCTTCAAAGAAAGCTGTGCTCAATTTACTGTTGGTCCGACCCCACCCTGCAATTTCAGTTTGAATTTAATAATTTGCTTTAATTTCAGCTTCTACTAATGCTTTTAATTGATCGTAGCCAAAGCTTGGAAGCGGCTTCCCATTTACAAAAAATTCAGGTGTTTTCCTAACATTGAGAGCTTTAGCATCCGCAAGATCTTGTTCAATAAGTTTTACAATTTCAGGATCATTCATATCATTTGCAATTTTTTCCAGATTGAGTCCCGCACTTGGAAGAAATTTCCATATTAATCTAGGTTGTGGATTATGTTGACTCACCCAGTAAGATTGAGATTGAAGCATGACCTCCAAAGTCTCCCAATACTTTCCTTGTCTTTTCGCAGCTTCAAGAATCTTGACAAAATAATCCGAGCCATCATGAAAAGGTGCATATCTAATAACGAGTTTTATTTTGCCTGGGTTGGCTCCCATAAGATTCTTAACGTAAGGGTAAAAAGCACTACAGGTTTCACATGCAGGGTCTAGAAATTCTACGATGTAGACTTTTGCATCATCATTGCCAAGTGTTGGTGAATATTCTCGAACAAACGTTGAAGCGTTTTCCTTGGCCATAAAGCTAATTTTCTTTGATTGCTGGTTTTTATAGAAATAACCACCAAGCGCAAAGGTAAGTATTAGAAGAATACCTGATAATAAAACGATATATTGCTTTTTCATTTAGAAAGCCTCCTTTTTAATATAACTAATAATGCTACTATGGTTGAAAATGATATTAACGAAAGCATCTGAATTGTCAAAAAACCAAACAAGTCTATGTAGACCTCTGTGCATGAAACGCCTTGACTGCAAGGTTGTACGCTTTCAGGGATAATTCCATAATACAGAAGGTTATGATAAAATGCGAAAAACGATCCTGCTGAAGCTAAAGGAAGGGCATACTTAACAACGCTTTTATCAAAAGGAAAGAGCCCCACTAACAAAATTATCACCAAGGGGAACATAAAAATCCTTTGATACCAACACAAAACACAAGGGGCAAATTGCATTATTGCACTAAAAAAAAAGCTCCCCATTGTTGAGATGCTGGCTATTAGCCAACATAGAAAAACAATATTCCAGTTTGAATTGGACGTTTGATCTAAGCGAGTCATATTGTTATTCTCCATAATTGAGAAACTCTTGCAAAATGCGTTCATGCAAGACCTGACGTTGTTTTTCGGGCGAACGCTCCTTCAGAACTTCAAGCCATTTGCCTGCCCATGTTTGGCCATCGCTAATGATTGGCGCCACATAACTATTAATTAGCCTACAATAATGCAGTATAATATCCGAAAAGGCATGTTACATTGCTAATCGTTGCTTTACCCAATTATTACACATTGAGTACAAATAACCTAATTTCAATTCAAGAAAAGTAGGAACGGAAAACCGCCAAAAAAGAAACTTCTTAACCTCATATGCGGAGTTATCCAACTAAACCGTACACCCCGATTTATCTAACAGGTATATTTAAGAATCAAGGAAAATTTCGGAATGGATAATTTAAAACTTACCGCACTTAAAGCCACGCTTCAGCGGCCGCTTGTTAAGCCGCGTCCACTCAGGCTCAGTGAGTCCATATGTCGAAAGCAATGCCCGCAGGTATGTGCGAAACCCGCAGTTGATCGTGCTATTTCTTCTTCGAACGTTCGGCCTTGCTCTTTCGTTTTATATCACGTCTATGAGCGCGCTCGTACGTCTGTATGTCCACGAACCTGCCCTTCTCATCTCGGACCGCGTAATACTTCTTGCCCGAGCTGCTTCGGTGAGTCGTCCGCTTGGTTGCCATTCTTCCCTCCTATTGCCATGCCTGGCTATTAATTAGCCCGCAATGCCGCAGTACAATATCTCAAAGCGTATGTTATACCGCAAATTAAAGTTAACCCGATTGTCACACGTATAATAGAAAAAGTCAATAGAAAAATTAAAAACAGCCCCAAAAAAAGCTTATTGATCCAATACGTGATATTATCTGACTGAGCCATACACTACACCTTATCTAACAGGTATATTTAGGAATCAAGGAAAGTTCCTGAATGGATAATCTAAAACTCGCTCTAAACCATGGGCTTAAAGAGGAGGAGTATAAAAAAATAGTAGAGAACTTGGGCAGAGAGCCAAATCCTACAGAAATCGGTATCTTTGCAGCTATGTGGTCTGAGCACTGTTCGTATAAAAGCTCTAAGGTGCATCTAAAAAAACTGCCAACTAAAGGGGAAAGGGTAATTCAAGGTCCTGGGGAAAATGCAGGGATTGTAGACATTGGTGATGGCATTTGTGTTGCTTTCAAGATGGAAAGCCACAATCATCCCTCTTTTATCGAACCCTACCAGGGGGCAGCAACAGGTGTTGGTGGAATCCTGAGAGACATCTTTACTATGGGAGCAAGACCCATTGCTCTTCTTGATTCTCTTAGATTCGGAGACCCAAAGCTTCCAAAGACAAAATATCTGGTTGAAGGTGTAGTTTCAGGAATTGCAGGATATGGAAACTGTATTGGCATTCCCACTGTTGGTGGAGAAGTTTACTTCGAGGAATGTTATAACGGGAATCCACTTGTAAATGTTTTCGCTCTTGGAGTCACCAAAAAAAATGAGATATTCAAGGGTCATGCAAGTGGCATAGGAAATCCTGTTATATACGTAGGATCAAAAACTGGAAGAGACGGCATCCACGGCGCTGTTATGGCGTCTGAGACATTCACTAGAGAAGCTGAAGAAAAAAGACCTGCAGTACAGGTAGGAGATCCCTTTACCGAAAAGCTTCTTCTTGAAGCCTGTCTCGAACTCTTTAAGACAGGAGTCGTAGTTGGTATACAGGATATGGGAGCGGCAGGGCTTACCTCTTCTTCTGTCGAAATGGCAGGTCGTGGAGGAACGGGAATTACATTGAATATCGATAAGGTACCGAGACGAGAGACCGCTATGACGCCTTATGAAGTAATGCTTTCTGAATCCCAGGAGAGGATGCTTCTTGTTGTTCAAAAAGGAAAGGAGGAGATTGCCGAAAGAATATTTAGAAAGTGGGCGCTTGATTTTGCTGTGATTGGAGAGGTCACAGATAGTCAAAGAATAAAAGTAATGGAAAATGGGAAAACTGCCGTTGATCTTCCTATTAAACCGATTACAAAAGAAGCTCCGCTTTATAGAAGGCCAAATAAAAAACCAATTTATCTAAGAAAGGTAAACAAGCCCAGGTTATCTTCCCTTCCAATTCCTAATGACATGAACGCAGTTCTTCTTAAACTCATCTCTTCTCCTAACCTCTCAAATAAGAGATGGATTTGCGAGCAGTATGATCACATGGTTAGGACAAACACTATCGTTGCACCTGGCTCTGACGCTGCTGTTATAAGAGTAAAGGGGACAGACAAAGCATTAGCACTTACATCAAACTGCAACTCAAGATATTGCTATCTTGACCCATATGTCGGATCAATGATTGCCGTAGCTGAAAGCGCACGAAATCTCGCCTGCTCTGGCGCAAAACCACTTGCAATAACAGACTGCCTAAATTTTGGGAATCCTGAAAAGCCTGAGATTATGTGGCAGTTTAAAAGATCGGTAGAAGGAATGGCAGAAGCAGCGAGACGTCTAGGAACCCCAGTAGTAAGTGGTAATGTCAGCTTCTATAACGAGACTGAGAATAAAGCAATTTATCCAACCCCGACTGTCGCAATGGTAGGACTTATCGAGAACCTAAGAAAACACATCACTCAATGGTTTAAAAAGGAGGGTGACATTATAGTGCTTCTCGGAGAAACTAAGGAGGAACTCGGTGGTAGTGAATATCTAAAACTAATTCACGAATTAGTTTCGGGGCCACCTCCTTATATTGATTTAGAGGTAGAAGCGAGTCTTACAAACACCCTTCTTGAAGCAAGTGAAATGGGAATAATCAACTCAGCACATGATCTATCTGAAGGCGGGTTAGCAGTTGCAATCGCCGAATCTTGTTTTACACCCAATGGTCCTGTAGGAGTGAAGATAAACCCAATCTATGGTAGAATTAGAGAAGATGCTTTTCTATTTGGAGAGTCTCAGTCAAGAGTTATAGTTTCCTTGGACAGAAAAAACATTCGCATATTAGAGAACATCGCTTCAAAATTTGGGGTTCCAATGGAGGTAATTGGTAAAGTAGCAGGAAATAGTCTTAATATCGGCGATCTAATTAACATTCAAATCTCAAAAGCATACGAAGCGTGGGCTTTTGGGTTTGAGGATGTTTTACGGCAATAAATTTAGCCACGAAATAACACGGATGAACACGAAAAGAAAAAACTTGAATGTGAAGGATTTAAAAAGTTATTTTATTTGGGTAAATTCGTGTCCATTCGTGGCTAATTTAAAACGCTATGCCTAAACTCAAAGAAGAGTGCGGAGTTTTTGGTATTTATGGGCACCCCGAGGCTGCAAATCTCACCTATCTAGGACTTCACGCACTTCAACACCGTGGACAAGAAAGCGCTGGAATCGTCTCATCAAACGGAACGCATCTCTTTACACATCGTGAAATGGGGCTTGTAAATGACATATATACAGAAGAGGTTCTCTCGAAACTCCCTGGAAGAAATGCGATAGGCCATGTAAGATACTCAACTACAGGTTCTAGTCACCTTAAAAACTCCCAGCCAATTGTCGTTACTTATGCTCGCACTGAGCTTGCAATCGCCCATAACGGAAACCTTACAAACGCATTAACCCTTAAAGAAGAACTTGAGCAAAGCGGGGCTATCTTTCAATCTTCTACCGATACAGAAGTAATTGTGCATCTCATTGCAAGGTCAAAAGAACAGAGTGTTATAAAGAGAATAATAGAAGCCCTTATGAGATGTAAGGGGGCATACTCCCTCCTGTTTCTCTCCCCCGAATTCATGATTGCAACAAGGGATCCATATGGATTTAGACCACTTGCTCTCGGAAAACTTGAAGATGCAGTTGTGGTTGCATCTGAAACTTGTGCGTTTGATTTAATAGAAGCAGAGTTTATAAGAGAAATAGAGCCAGGTGAAATCTTAGTTGTAAGCCCGAGGGGAGTTGAATCCTTTAAACCATTTCCTGAAGTAGGACATAAATATTGCGTTTTTGAATTCATTTACTTTGCAAGACCGGATAGTTTTATGTTTGGAAGGAATGTCTATCAGGTGAGAAAAGAGCTCGGAAAGCAGCTCGCACGTGAGCAACCAGCTGATGCAGACATCGTGGTAGCAGTTCCAGACTCAGGCGTTCCAGCAGCGATCGGATATTCTGAGGAATCTGGGCTCCCGCTTGAGCTAGGGCTATTAAGAAACCATTACGTAGGAAGAACATTTATAGAACCTCAGCAATCGATCAGAAACTTTGGAGTAAAGCTAAAGTTAAATGCAATAAGAGAAGTGCTTTCCGGAAAGCGAGTAGTAATAGTTGATGATTCAATAGTTAGAGGAACGACCAGCAGAAAGATTGTAAAGATGATTCGTGCCGCAGGGGCAAAAGAGGTGCATATGAGAATCAGTTCACCTCCTATGTGCTTTTCGTGCTACTATGGGGTTGACACGCCGATTAGAGAGGAACTCATTGCCTCCTCATTAGATGCGGAAGAGATAAATAAATACATAACCTCTGATACACTTGGATACCTGAGTCTTGAGGGCGTTATGAAGGCCGTTGAAAGTTATAAGGGTTTAGATGGTAATGAAGGTTTTTGTGACGCCTGCTTTACCGGGAATTACCCTGTAGAGATAACAGACTCAAAGGTCCAACTCAAACAGCTACAACTTTTTGATAGGTAATGACATCATTTCCGAAATAATATATCACTAGATAAATACCCAGTGTTACACAAAGTAGGTACTTAAGGACTGACGAGCTCGAGTTTCTTCGTTCTTGAGTAGCGACCATCAGCATTTACCGCTGTGGCTAATATTTCAGCCTGATAGATCACCACCCGAAAACCTGAGCGACAAAAACCCTCAAAGTCTTTGAGACGAATCGAGCCTTGGGCAATCAAAGTTGTAGGCGTGGGCTGGCCACCAGGGGTTTGATCTTCAGTTTCCCCTAGCTTGACTAGTCGCTGATCATGATAGAATTCGTTTGAGGATGGATCCGTTGTCCGGCATGTTAGTAAGGTAGAGGCTGAGATGTCCAAATGAAACATACCACTCTCAGGATCATTACCCGATGCAATTAGATCAATCTTAGTCCCGACTGGAACGTGGCGTGTTATGTCACAACAATTCGCATCTACATCTGTATAGGGAGGGGGGGTATAAGAACCATCGCTTGGGATGCCATATGCATCCATTTTGACGATCGGTGGCGTAGAATCTGTAGAATTAGGAGTTACTCCGTTATTGGGACAGCCTTCTAAAAGAAACGATGTACCCAAAATTGTTAGACATTGAAGCAAAATAGCAAAAACGAAGCGATTAATAGACACAGTAATCTCTTATAATAATTTGTTGTCTAAAAATTATAAAAGGCACGAAGTAAGATGTCCAGTTAAGACTCGATTATCTGCTAACTCTCTTATTGACATCATTTTCAGCATATGATAGGAAAATTATGATACTATAAAGTAAGTAAACAGTTATGATTTCAGATAACAAAAATTTGATTCAGGAGAGAGGAACGTTACATGTCGATTCTAAATTTTGTAATAAAGGACCTTAATTATACGATCTTGAGTGCAATTTCATTATTATCAATTTTGATAATCTCAATCAGTTGTGCAAAGGTTGAGGTTTATCCTGTGCAAAATCAATACGGTAGCAAAGGTAAAATCCTAACAGCCTCTGGTCCCGGAGTTCGTTTCTACAGGCCAGCGTTATACGTTTGGATTACAAAAGTTCAACCTTCGGATAAGGTCAATACTGTTAATCAACAGGTCAAAGATGGGGATAAAACTACCACTACGATCACTTCAATCGCAGGTACTGTCTATCAAGCGCAATTTGACTGGTTACCTGATTTCTCTCAAGAATATGTAATTGAGTGGAATGCCGGCATAGGCGGTATAAAACCTAAATTTACACTTGAAAATGGTTGGAATCTCACAGCTTTTAATAGTGAAATTGACTCTGGAGTACCTGAATTAATTAATGCCGTGTCAGGCGCTGTTCAAAACGTTGCAGCGGCGGCAGCAGGCGCGCTTATTGCTGATAAAAATTTCAAAGGTCCTGGTCTATACAAGTTGAACATTAGTGCTGATGGAAAATTTTCTCTTGGATACCAAGTGCTCGGACTCGAATAGCTAAAATAACTTAAATGGCTCATGCTCGCTTGCCCGAATCACCCCCAGTAAAAACAAAGCGATTGGTCCGACCTGGAAATTTTCTAAGCTGCTATGACTATTTAAATTCTTTTTTGAATTTTCATGGTTACAAATTAAGTGATAAATCGAGCTTAGAAGAAAAGCTCAAAGAATTCCAGCGCAGAAATAAAGTACCTACTACTGGACGTCTAAACTCCCAAACATGCAGATTAATAAATTCTTACAGGTGTGTACATCCTGAAAAAGCAATCCCCTTTGAAGAAGAACAGAACCGATTTCAAGCGACAGACTATCTACCATTGAAATTAGCTCAGGACAGAGCTTATCTAGTTGATACGGAATACAACATTGATACTACACTGTTGTTAAAAGGCGATCACCCTTATGAATTAATAAATGGAAGATGGTCACGACGAACATTAGGATTTGCGCTCGTCGGATCTTCACCAAGTTATTTGGGTTCACATGCATGGGAGGCTGTTAGGCAATCATTCAAAACATGGGGCAAAACAGGGATAATAAGATTTGAAGAAAGAAAAGATCCAGCAAGAGCAGAGATAAGGGTGTTATGGACACCGGGACCGAATGTGGATCCGAATTCTACAGATCCTTTTTACGGACCGGGAGAAAAGATTGCAGTTGGTTATTATCCATACACACACCTGAAAGAACTTGCAGGAGACTTGCATCTCGATATTAGCGAAAACTGGGTTATACACCCTAGCCACAAAGGATTTGATGTAGAGACTGTCGCATTGCACGAAATTGGGCATTGTCTTGGAATAGGTCATTCTACAATTCAAGACTCTATCATGTGGAGTATATACAAAGCTAATCAAAGAGATCTCATACAAGAGGATAAGCAAGAACTTGAAAGAATTTATCAAGCCATACCGTTATAATAGTTTTTCCTCTGGTATAAATTAAAGCTAGGCTCACTCTTGAATGGTCCAGCTAGTTGGATTGGGTTGGAATATTCTAATATTGATTCCCGAAAATTAGAGGGCGCTGTCTTGCTTTTTGAATTTATGTCTAGTTTCTAACTCATGTTATTCATACTCTACACCTTGTCATGCCCGAATGTTCCCCGCTAAAGCTTGCACTCGAATGTTTTAATCGAGCGACATACGGGGACAAGCTTTATCGGTCATCGCCACCGTTGTCATACCCGAATGTTTCTATCGGGTATCCATGTTTTAGATTCCCGCTTAAAACATGCGGGGATGACAGCTCCTTACCTCGATTAGGTGTATGAGTAGGCAACATCTGTTTCTAATTTATAAGCTAATCCTCGATGTCTCTAATACATTCAAATTAGCCGTAAGTTCCTCTTCGGATAAATAATGATTTGTTAATTTCACCGTAAAATATGTTTCGTATGCGCTCATGCCAAAATGACTGTAACCCCCTAGGTTGAATAATATGGTTTGTAGAATCATTATGTAATGAGTTTGTAGTTCTGGTTATTTTGGTCGAAAGCGGCTAGTCGTTTTAGAGCTCTTATTTTTTCACTGTAATCCACCTTTGATTTAGCTAGAGCATCATGAAGAACCGTAATGGTTCGTTCGTAGATTCTACGATCGACTGGGAAAGGAGTACCGTCCTTTCCACCATGTGCAAATGAAAATCGCGCAGGATCTCTGGTGCTAGCTCTCGTACCATAGATTAGCTCCGCTACCAATGTTAAGGCCCTAAGTGTCTTTGCACCTACTCCCTGGATACATAACAATTCCTCAAAGTTTCTAGGAACAAGCTCGTATGTGCTCAGTAAGACTTTCTTGAGGTATTTCGGATTAATATCGGCGGTAGCAACCTGATGGCGATGTGGAAGAATTAGATTTGGGAGTCGCTCTACATCCCTCAATACACCCCTGTCAGGTTGACTGGCTAGCTCTGTAATAGCATGTCGAGTTTGCTCACTATCTGAAGCTACTAGGTCAAGTGTATTACCTTTTGCATCACAGCAAATCGCTGAATGTGGCTCATTAACAAAACTATTAAGCCTTGAACTAAGCCAGTGATAACGGCGTGCCATGGAATTCGAATCATTAAACCCCTGTTGCACTACACACCACTCTTCATCCTGCGTAAAGAAAAAGCTGTGATGGTAAAGCTGATAGCCATCTTGGACTGCCGAATTATCAACCTTAGCTGATAGGCGACTTGCTTTGATAAGATTTTCCGGTTCCTGTGAGATATAATCACAAGCATTCATAATTTCAACTGGCGTTTTTCTTGAAGAAGCTCCTTTTCCACCAGTTGCAAATAATCCAAGCTCCTTTTCTAAACCTCTTATCCCCTCCTTTATAGCGCCACAGGTTGTGGTAGTCACGCCGCTTGAGTGCCAATCGAATCCCAAAACACAACCAAAGGCTTGGAACCAAAAGGGGTCTGACAATCTGGAAAGAACCTCTGAAGCTCCATATTCGGCAGTTATATGGCAAACAATTTCACGAGCTAGACGCACCATCTTGTTAAAAAGCCAGCGAGGCGCCTTCCCGCTGTGGAGTGGGAGGTGAGCAAAACCGGTACGCATGATGAAGAGATTAGCTCGGCAAGTATTTTAAGTCAATCGTATAAAAGTACGGCTACTGTCAGACCCGTAGAACTTTCGCAGCTAGTGTAGTGCCAACTACACGGGCACGGATTTTTTCAAAAGCCGTTTCTCGGGTCGTTGAAGTATCATCACCGAATGGAGAGAAACCACAGTCGTCAGTCGTTCCCAGTTGGCTAAGCGGAATGTATTCGGCGGCTTCAAGGACCCGATCCCTTACTTCTTCCGGCGTTTCCACTCTCGGATTTATAGAGTCAATCACGCCGATGAAAATTCTCTGATCAGGGTTTGCGTTTTCCTTAATGATCTTGAGAACTCTAGTACTGTCGCTCTCGCTTGCTAACTGGATGTAAAAATTCCCAACCTTGAGTTTGAACAAGCTTGGCAAGAGCTTGGCATAGTCCACATCTGCACTATGGGTCGAGTCTTGGTCTCCGCCCGGACAGGTGTGAACACCGATATTCTTTCGCTCCTCTACCGAGAAACGACCTAGCACTCGATTGTTAAGATCGATAAAACTTTCCAGAAGTTGCCCGCTTGGATCTAGTTTCACCGCGAGTCTTCCTTCAGTAAAGTCAATCTGAACCTTAAAAGCGCCCTTCTGTAAGCAGCGGCGAATGTCGGCTCCGTTCTCACGGAGAAGCTCTTCGATAAAGGATTCTCTTGAATAGCCTTCGATACCGTTTTGTGGGTAGAGAAGGCTCAATGCCGATGCAGAGATGACTGCTTGCTTCACCGGAACATGAGCATACTTTTTTGCTACTTCCAAATATGCATCAGCATAGGTCTTGTAACGAAATGGTCCCGCTTTCAACCTAGGCAACTGGCGCACGTGACCGTCAGCAAAGTGGATCGTGACGCCATCAGGAGCGATGTTTTCAAGTCCATGTATTGGATAGGTTGCAAAGCTCGGCTTGGTTTGTTCCCCGTCCGTGATGACTGACGACCCCGTCGCTTCGAAGAGCTCTATGGTGTTTCGGATCGCTGAGTCATATAGTGAGTTTAGTTCCTTTTGTGAAATACGACCATCTTTGAAAGCCTGTATTCCCTTGATAAGCCCTTCCGGTCTTGGAATACTGCCAATAGGTTCAGTAGGTATTGACATATTACCCTCCTAAATAAAATTAAGGTTAATCAATATTTTACTTTACCTAACTCAGAGCGCGCAACCGAATCGCTGCTAAGCGCTACCCATGAGAGGATATAGCAAAAGATGTCACTTAAAATCTTAATCAAGGTTTACACAATCTCGCTGAGTTTCTCAAGCACTTCTTCCATCTTACGCTTTCTAAGAGAAAGCTCCTCAAATTTCTCTCTCTCCTTTTCAACCACCTCTTCTGGGGCACGCTCAAGAAAATCGGGATTGGCAAGTTTCTTATTAACTTGCTCTACATTTTTTGCTACCTTTGAGATTTCTCGTTTTATTCTTTCAACTTCCTTTTCAACATCAACTAACCCTTCTATAGAGAGGAAAATCTGTAGACCCTCGATTACCTGAGCAACGGCTTTCTTGGGTTTTTCCTTGCGAGAAAGATCAATCGATGCCTTTGCTAAGCTATGAATAAAGTTTTTATTAGCCTGAGTTATTTTAAGTATTTTTTCATTATCAGGGAGAAGAATAATGTCTACCATTTTTGAAGGATGTACACCGACTATGGCTCTTAGGTTTCTTATCCCGACAATGACCTCTTTTACGTACTCGATTTCGTCAAATGCCTCTTCGTAAATCTCATCTTTGTTGAAATTCGGATAGGAGCTAATGGATACGCTTTCCGCCTCCTCCTCATCTGCAGTTGGCATTCTGACCCCAAGCTCCCGAAGCCTTTGATAGATCTCCTCAGTTATAAAAGGAGCAATTGGATGAAGAAGCTGTAAAGCCGACACCAATACTTTTACCAAAATCGCCTGTGTTCTCTTTCTTGCTTCGAGATCATCACCATTTAAGATTGGTTTTACAAACTCTATATACCAATCACAAAAATCACCCCAGATGAATTGATAGATAAGTCGTGACGTTTTATCAAACTCGTATTCTTCCAAAGAGTTTTCAATCTCCTGTATCGTTCTATTAAGCTTTGTGAGAATCCACTTGTCAGGTGTAGAAAGATTTAAACCAGTAGAGACGACCCGGCGGGTCGTCTCTACCTTATCCAAATTCATAAAAACAAACCTCGATGCATTCCAGATTTTATTCATAAAGTTTCTGTACCCTTCGATTATAGAAAGAGAAAGCTTTATATCCCTTCCCTGAGTGGCAAGTGCGGTGAGGCTGAATCTTAAAGCATCTGCTCCAAATTCATCCATTATATCAAGTGGATCAATGACATTCCCCTTTGTTTTACTCATCTTCTCACCCTTCTCATCTCTGACAAGGGCATGGATATCAACATCTCTAAAGGGCACGTCATTCATAAACTTAAGCCCCATCATCATCATCCTTGCGACCCAGAAAAAAAGTATGTCAAAGCTTGTGACTAGAACGGAGGTAGGATAGAAGATCTCAAGCTCTTTGGTTTTTCTAGGCCATCCAAGCGTTCCAAATGGCCATAGAGCGGAGCTGAACCATGTATCAAGGACATCAGTTTCTTGCTCGATATGGCGAGATGCGCAATGCTCACAAACCCTCGGTTCATCAACTGAAACTGTTATCCCTTCACAATCTTTACAGAACCAAGCTGGAATCCTGTGCCCCCACCATATTTGTCTTGATATGCACCAGTCCCTTATATTCCTCATCCATTCAAAATATGTGTTTTTCCAACCCTCAGGGATAATCCTTGTTCTACCATCCTCTACCGCCTGAATTGCAGGAATTGAAAGCGGTTTAGTTCTGACAAACCACTGAAGAGAAAGCATTGGCTCAACTACAGTGCCGCACCTATAGCATTTTCCAAGCTGTAGTGAATAATCTTCTACCTTTTCTAAAACGCCTTCTTTCTCAAAGTCTTCGACGATCCGTTTCTTGCATTCAAGCCTATCAAGCCCACTGTATCTTCCAGCATTTTCATTCATCACTCCCTTAAAATCCATAATCTGAACCCTTGGAAGGTTGTGTTTTGTTCCAATCTCAAAATCAGCAAAATCGTGCGCAGGTGTAATCTTCAAAGCCCCTGTACCCATCTCCATATCTACGCTTTCATCAGCGATAACAGGAATTATTCGGTTTACGACAGGAAGGATTACCTCTTTACCAATTAGATGTTTAAATCTCTCATCTTTAGGATTAACTGCAACGGCGGTATCACCCATCATCGTCTCAGGCCTTGTCGTTGCAACAATAATGTAGAGACGACTCGGCGAGTCGTCTCTACTTGTTCCAGATTGACCATTGCTATTAGTAGAAACAAGTGGATACATTAGATAATATAGCTTTCCTTTTGTGTCTTCACGCGTTACCTCTAGGTCTGAAAGGGCTGTATCGCAACGCGGACACCAGTTTACAAGATAATGCCCTCTATAAATAAGCCCCTCCCTCCAAAGCCTAACGAAAGCCTCTTTAACAGCAATAGAGAGCCCCTCATCCATCGTAAATCTTTCTCTTGACCAGTCACAAGAGGCACCAAGCCTTTTTAACTGGACAATGATTCTATTTCCATATAGTTCTTTCCACTTTAAAACCCTTTTTACAAATCCTTCTCTACCCAAATCCTCCCGCTTGATTCCCTCTTTAAGAAGCTCCCTTTCAACAACAGTCTGGGTAGCAATTCCCGCATGGTCAGTTCCAGGAACCCAGAGGGCGTTAAACCCCTTCATTCTCTTATATCGAACTAATATATCCTGGAGTGTGTTATTTAAAGCATGCCCTATGTGGAGAGAACCAGTTACATTGGGAGGTGGGATAACAATTGTGAAGGAGGGTCTTTGAGATGAAATTGAAGCTTGAAAATATCCTTTTTTAATCCAGAACTCTAGCCACTTCTCCTCTACCTTTTTGGGGTCATAGGTTTTTTCTAACTCTATCTTATTCGCCTCTTCCATGTTCGTAGTTCGTGAATCGGGTATCCAATCGTTCGACTGAGCTCACGACGAAGTCACAAATCACGAACCCCGGTCCACGACTTACTCTTTAACAGGGGTAGGAACCGGTATTTCCGGCGCTTTGATTTCTACATCTACATCCCTATACATAGGCAGCCCGGTGCCAGCGGGTATTAATCTTCCCATAATCACATTTTCTTTTAGTCCGCGAAGACTATCTACCTTTCCTTCACAAGCCGCCTCTGTAAGTACCCTTGTAGTTTCCTGGAATGACGCTGCGGAAAGCCAGCTATCAGTGCTGAGAGAGGCCCTAGTGATACCAAGAAGAAGTGGCTCTGCTGTGGCCGGTTTTCCGCCCTGAGAGGTAACCCTTTCATTCTCTTCAAAGAAGATAATCCTTTCAACTGGTTCTCCAACAAGGAATGTTGTATCACCCGGATCCTTAACTCTCACGCGCTTTAACATCTGCCTTACTATAATCTCTATGTGTTTATCATTAATCTTAACCCCCTGGAGCCTGTAGACCTGTTGTATTTCGTCTACTAGATATCTCGCAAGGGCCTTCTCACCACGAATTCTCAGTACATCATGAGGATTTACAGCGCCATCAACAAGCTGGTCTCCAGCCTTCACACGTTCGCCATCTCTAACTAGCACATGCTTTCCTCTTGGTACAAGGTAGTCCTTCGCTTCACCAATATCTGGAGTTACAACCATCTTTCTCTTTCCCTTTGAATCCTTTCCAAAGGATACGATTCCATCAATCTCACTCACTATCGCAGGATCTCTAGGAAGCCTTGCTTCAAAGAGCTCTGCTACCCTTGGCAGTCCTCCAGTGATGTCCTTGGTCTTAGCCGTTTCTCTTGGAATCTTTGCAAATACATCCCCTCCATGAACCATATCACCTTCGTTCTTTTCAATAATCGCCCCAACTGGAAGGAGATACTGGGCTGCCTTTCCATGTTTATCGGTAACGACTATGGTAGGATGTAAATCGGGATTTTTCGATTCAACAACCACCTTTTTAAAAATTCCTGTTACCTCGTCCACCTGCTCCTTCATGCTTATACCCTCTTCAAGGTCCTGGAAGCTTACACGCCCATCCACCTCTGAGATAAATGGAGTGGTGTATGGATCCCACTCAGCAAGAAGCGATCCCCTTTTTATTTGATCACCCTCTTCAACCCTCAACTTCGCTCCGAGAACAAGTGGATACCTTTCACGCTCGTATCCCATCTCATCCACTATAGCTAGAATTCCAGTACGATTTATTACAACGAGTCTTCCCTCGTTATTCCTCACTGTCCTAACACCGATAAGCTTTACAACACCCTCGTGTCTGCTCTCAAGTGTACTTTCTGCAACCCTCTGACTAGCAGCACCACCTATATGGAAGGTTCTCATAGTAAGCTGGGTGCCCGGCTCCCCAATAGACTGGGCTGCTATAATCCCTACCGATTCTCCGATATTTACCAGAGCTCCTCTTGCAAGGTCTCTTCCATGGCAAAGCACGCACACACCTTGACGGGCCTCGCAAGTAAGAACAGACCTTATTTTTAACTCCGTAATGCTTCCCGCCTCGTCGATAGCGTTCGCCGCCTGCTCGTCTATCTCTTCGCTTGCCCTTACAATAATCTTTCTAGTTACAGGATCTCTAATGTCTTCAAGCACAACACGACCTAGGATTCTCTCTCCTATCCTATCTATTATCTCTCCACCTTCTATAAGTGCCCCAACTGTGATCCCATCAATCGTACCGCAGTCAAATTCCGTTATCGTTGCATCTTGAGCAACATCAATCAACCTTCTAGTAAGGTATCCCGCATTTGCAGTTTTTAAGGCTGTATCAGCAAGCCCCTTTCTAGCTCCATGTGTTGAGATGAAGTACTGAAGCACTGTGAGGCCCTCACGAAAGTTAGATGTAATTGGCGTTTCAATAATCTCCCCTGAGGGCTTAGCCATAAGACCCCTCATCCCAGCGAGCTGGCGAACCTGGGTTTGGCTTCCTCTCGCACCTGAATCCACCATCATATAGATTGGGTTTGTGCTTGGAGCTTGGATCTCAGCCTCATTTTCGTCTTTTAAAATATCAATAGATAATTCCTTAAGCATCTCCTGAGCGATTTCTTCGCTCGTCTTAGCCCATATATCTATAACCTTGTTGTACCTTTCACCATCGGTTATGAGCCCCTGAGAATATTGTGTTTGAACCTTTACTACCTCGTTATAAGCCTTATTTATTAGCTGCTCCTTTTTCTTTGGAATCTTCATATCATCAATTGAGATTGAAATCCCTGCTTTGGTCGAAAATTGAAACCCGAGCGTCCTCAAACGGTCTGCGAGTATAACTGTGCTCTTTCCACCGGCAACTCTAAAGCAGCTATCTACTAGTTCCTCGATAGCACGTTTTGTCATCACCTTGTTCACTAGTTCAAAAGCAACCTCTCTTGGCATGATCTCGTAAAGCAGTATTCTGCCAACGGTGGTTTCATGCATCTTTTCATCAATTCTTACGCGTATCTTAGCATGAATGCCAACCTCATTTAAATCATAAGCCATTCTAACCTCTTCAATTGATGAAAAGGCCTTACCCTCTCCTTTCTCGAAGGGAACCTCTCTCGTCATATAATAAATACCAAGCACTATATCCTGCGTAGGAAGTATTATTGGTTTTCCGTGCGCTGGTGAGAGAATATTATTGGTTGACATAATAAGGGCCCTGCATTCTGTTTGGGCTTCAACAGAAAGCGGTACATGTACAGCCATCTGGTCTCCATCAAAGTCTGCGTTGTAAGCAGGGCATACAAGGGGATGTATTTGAATAGCTTTATCTTCAATAAGTTTTGGTTCAAAAGCCTGGATGCTTAGGCGATGAAGAGTTGGAGCACGATTTAGTAGCACAGGATGCTCCTGCACAACCTCATCAAGTGCATCCCAGACAACTGGTGCTTCTTGCTCGACAAGCTTTTTTGCAATTTTTATTGTCTGTGCCTTACCCCATTTCTCTAATTTTTGATATATAAAAGGTCTAAAAAGCTCAAGTGCCATCTGCTTTGGTAAACCACACTGATGGAGTCTCAGCTCAGGACCAATCACGATCACAGAGCGTCCTGAATAATCCACCCTTTTCCCAAGAAGGTTCTGACGGAACCTCCCTTGCTTTCCTTTTATAATGTCACTTAGACTTTTTAGTGGACGGTGATTGTGAGCTAGGACAGGTCTCCCGCGCCGTCCGTTTTCAAATAGGGCATCTACAGCCTCTTGAAGCATCCTTTTTTCATTTCTAACAATGATATCAGGCGCCCCAAGCTCTAGTAATTTTCTTAGTCTGTTATTCCTATTTATTACACGACGGTAAAGATCATTTAAATCAGAGGTAGCAAATCTGCCTCCATCTAGCGGAACAAGGGGTCTCAAGTCAGGAGGAAGTATAGGGATTTTTGTTAGAATCATCCACTCGGCTCGGTTTCCAGATTGTCTAAAGGCTTCAACAATCCTGAGCCTCTTAGCGATCCTAGCCCTCTTTATTTGAGATGTAGTATCCTTCATCTCTAACCTAAGATGTTCTGAGAGTTCGACAAGGTCTATTTTCTTAAGCATCTCCCTAACCGTTTCAGCCCCCATTCCAACCTTAAAAGTGGGTCCGTATTCCTCAAGTAATTTTCTGTACTTCTCTTCACTGAGAACCTCTCCAAATTTCAGTTGTGTTCCACCTGGATCTACAACTACATATGCCTCATAGTATAAAGCCCTTTCTAATTCCTTTAGCGTCATATCCAAAAGCATTCCTATTCTGCTTGGGATGCTTCTCAAAAACCAGATATGAGCAACCGGTGAAGAAAGCTCTATATGCCCCATCCTTTCACGCCTTACTTTGCTCGATATAACCTCTACGCCACATTTCTCACAGGTATGCCCCCTATGTTTAAGCCTTCTATATTTTCCGCAAAGACACTCATAATCCTTTACTGGACCAAATATCTTAGCGCAGAATAGACCGCTCCTTTCCGGTTTGAACGTTCTATAGTTAATTGTCTCTGGCTTTTTTACCTCACCTGAAGACCAATCCTTGATCTTATCAGGCGAAGCAATAGCAATCTTCACAGAAGAGTAGTCCGAAGGGTTCTTCGGTTTTTCAAAGAGGGTATCTATATCCACTTTTACCTTCCTCCCTTTTGTTTTTGTAATCCTACTTTTCCATTCCCGCCTTCCTCAATAAGGTCTATATCAAGTGCAAGGGCTTGAAGCTCTTTTACTAGAACCTTGAAAGACTCTGGAAGCCCAGGTTCAAAATTCATATCGCCCTTTACGACTGAATCGAATATTCTAGTTCTCCCGATTACATCATCGGATTTCACCGTGAGAAATTCCTGAAGTGTGTAAGCGGCTCCGTACGCTTCGAGTGCCCAGACCTCCATCTCTCCAAGCCTCTGCCCCCCAAAATGGGCTTTGCCACCAAGGGGCTGCTGTGTAACGAGAGAATAGGGTCCAATAGCCCTTGCATGAATCTTGTCTTCTACAAGATGATGGAGCTTAAGCATATACATAACACCTACAGTTACCCTTTGATCAAACGGCTCACCTGTGCGTCCATCAAAGAGTATCGTTTTCCCATCCTCCGGGAGCCCGGTGATTTTAAGCATCTCCTTTACTTCCCCTTCAGTTGCGCCGTCAAACACAGGAGACTCAATAGGTACCCCTTCTTTAAGTCTCTTCGTGAGTTCAACTACCTCTTCATCCTTTAATTCGTCAATAAATCGCCTAATCCCCTTAGAGTCATAAATTTCCTTAAGCTTTCTCCTAAGTGATCCTGGGCTAAACTCCTGCTCAATATACTCATTTAGCTGTTGACCAAGCTCCTTTGCTGCCCAGCCCAGATGCGTCTCTAGAATCTGTCCTACGTTCATCCTTGAGGGAACACCAAGCGGATTAAGCACCATATCAACTGGGATTCCATCAGGAAGAAAGGGCATATCCTCTTCAGATAGTATCTTCGATATAACGCCCTTATTTCCGTGTCGTCCTGCCATCTTGTCTCCTACTTGGAGCTTCCTTAGTACTGCGACATGAACCTTCACTACCTTTAGCACCCCAGGAGGAAGTTCATCAGGTCGGGTCAGCTTGTCTATTTTATTGTTATAGACCATCTTTACTAAATCAATTTGTTCAAGAGTCTTTTCAATCGCTATTTTAACCTCGGTCTCTACCTTCTCTCCCTTTTCAATACTGATATCACCTAACTTTTCAAATGGTATAGGCTGAAGATCTTCTTCGGTTATCTTTTCACCCTTCTTAATCACCATTTTTCTATTTACCGTTAACCTTCCTGCAGCTACTTTGCCCACTAGGAGGGGTCTTATTCTTTCAATTGCACCTTCTTTCAAGATCTTTATTTCGTCATCCCTGTCTTGTTTAAGACGCGCTACCTCAAAATCCTCTATACTCTTTGCCCTCTCGTCTTTATCTACCATTCTCGATGTTAGCATCTTTACATCAATTACAGTCCCGTATACCCCAGGATTCGCCCTAAGGGAGGTATCTTTTACATCACCTGCCTTATCTCCAAATATAGCCCTAAGAAGCCTTTCTTCAGGTGAAAGTTGGGTTTCTCCCTTTGGAGAAATCTTACCAACAAGTATATCTCCAGGCTTTACCTCAGCCCCAATTCTTATTATTCCACTTTCATCCAGATCCTTAAGCGTATCCTCGCCCACATTGGGAATGTCCCTGGTGATTTCCTCACGCCCAAGCTTTGTCTCGCGTGATATACACTCAAACTCTTCAATATGGATAGATGTGAATTTATCATCCCTTACAATCCTCTCGCTTATAAGGATCGCATCTTCAAAGTTGTATCCCCCCCATGGCATAAAAGCTACGACCACATTCTGCCCGAGAGAAAGCTCGCCGTGACTTGTCGAGGGACCATCTGCAATAACTTGTCCCTTTGTAACGTACTGTCCCTTTTTTACGAACGGCCTTTGATTCCAGCATGTATTCTGATTTGATCTTTGAAACTTTATCAAATTATAAATATCAACCCCAGCATCATTTCCATCACCCGTTACCCTTACGACTATTTTAGACGCATCCACATACTCCACTATACCATCCCCCTTTACAACTACTGTTATTCCTGAATCCTTAGCCACTGTCTTTTCAAGTCCTGTCCCAACTAATGGTGCGGAAGTTCGAATAAGAGGAACAGCCTGACGCTGCATGTTAGATCCCATGAGCGCTCGGTTTGCATCATCATGCTCAAGAAACGGAATAAGAGCGGCTGATACCGAAACGAGTTGAGCCGGAGATACATCCATAAGCTCAACCTTTTCGCGCTCAACCATGAAGAATTCACCTTTATGACGTGCTGATATAAGTTCAGACTTAAAGTGCCCATCCTCATCTAAAGGTGCGTTTGCCTGAGCAATTACATATTTCTCCTCTTCAAAAGCGTTCAGATAAAAGATTTCAGAAGTTACCTTTCCGTTTTTTACAACCCTGTAAGGAGCTTGAATAAAACCATCATCGTTCACCTTCGCATAGGTACTTAAGCTAGATATAAGACCAATGTTTGGACCCTCTGGCGTTTCAATTGGGCATATTCTTCCATAATGTGAAGCGTGAACGTCACGGACCTCAAACCCTGCACGCTCCCTTGTAAGCCCACCAGGCCCAAGTGCGCTTAGCCTTCTTTTATGTGTAATCTCAGATAACGGGTTCGTTTGATCCATAAATTGAGAAAGTTGTCCTGTTGCAAAGAACTCCTTTACAACTGAGATAACAGTCTTTGGTATAAGAAGTTCACTTGGCATCAGGTTCTCTACAGCTTGATACCCCATCTTCTCCCTTACTGACCTTGCAAGCCTCTCTAGCCCATGATAAAAGCGTTCCTCTACGAGTTCTCCAACTGTTCGAACCCTTCTATTACCTAGATGGTCAATATCATCAATCGAACCCCTAGCACCTTTGAGGTTAAGGAGATACTTAACTGTCCCCATTATGTCTTCCTTCGTTAATGTAAGATCGTCTTCAGAGACTTCTCGATTTAGTTTATAATTAACCTTAATCCGGCCTACCTTAGAAAGCCTATATGTATCGGGATTAAAAAAGAGGTTATAGAAGAAGTTTTCAGCAACCCCTAGGGTCGGCGGGTCAGTGGGTCTAAACTTTTTATAGATTTCTCTAATCGCATCCTCGGAGGTTTTAGTCTTATCAGCAAGAATGGTGTTTCTAAGTGATGCACTTATAGCGATGTTATCTATATAAAAAACCTTAAACTCCTTTATCCCTCGAGCCCTAATCTCTTGAAGTTTTTCCTCTTTTATCTCCTCGTTGAAATTAAGTAATACCTCCCCAGTCTTTCGATCCACAATGTCATCTGCACAATGTCTGCCTATTATGTCAATTATTTGAATGGGAATTCTTTCAAGCTTTGCCTGACGGAGTTTATCAATTAGGTTTCCTACAAACTTTTTTCCCTTTTTTACTATAACCTCACCAGTCTTTGGATCCACTATGTCTACACTAGATTTTTGATAAGAAAGAACCTCCGGGTCAACGCTCTTTTTTATCCCATCTGTTTCAAAATAGATGGTTTCAGTTGGATAGAAATAAAGCATTATCTCTTTGGTGGTATAGCCAAGTGCCTTGAGAAGCACAGTGACAAGAAACTTTTTTTTTCTATCGATTCTAACATGCAAGTGGTCCTTAGAATCGAATTCAAAATCAAGCCACCTTCCATCCTGTGGAACAATCCTGGCTGAGTAAGAGGTCTTTCCCACAATCTGGTCCTTATCTTTACCCTGATTGAAGAATACCCCCGGTGAGCGGTGTAGCTGATTGACTATAACCCTCTCGGTGCCATTTATGATGAATGCGCCATTTGGGGTCATTAGCGGAATCTCGCCGAAGTAAACCTCCTGCTCCTTTACATCCCTTATCGTTCGCTCACTACCAGAGCCTGATTGAGTATCCCATATCACTAGGCGAAAAATCACATAGAGCGGAGCGACGTATGTGTAACCCTTCATCCGGCACTCATTAGTTTCGTGCTTTGGCTTATCAAGACGGTAGCTAACATATTCAAGCGATGCGCGGCCATTGTAATCCTCTATAGGAAATACAGTCTTCAATGCACGGAGAAGTCCAATATCCCTTCTTTGATCAGGACTTACATCTCTTTGAAGAAACTCGTTATACGATTTTATTTGAACCTCAAGAAGATGCGGTATTTCGAGAACAGACGGAATCTTTGAAAAACTTTTTCTTTTATAAGTTTCTACTCCCTCGAAATTCACCTTATCTCTACCCCCTTTTTGTTTATTTTTCGTGGCTTGTAATTCGTGGATAGTGGCTCGTAATTCGATACACGATTCTCGATTCACGAACCACGGTCCTAATTAATTTCTGCCGTTGCGCCCGCTTCTTCAAGCTTCTTTTTCATGGCCTGTGCTTCTTCTTTCTTCACATCTTCTTTCACAGTCTTTGGAGCCCCTTCAACAAGCTCTTTCGCTTCCTTAAGACCAAGTGAGGTAATCTCCCTTATGGCCTTTATCACTTGTATCTTGTTCTCTCCGATGGATTTTAGCACTACGTTGAACTCCGTCTTTTCAGCTTCAGGCGCTTTAGCTTCAGCCGCCCCAGCACCGCCTACTTGTGTAGAGACCATAGCCACCTGTGGAGCGGCAGCCTTTACACCGAATTTTTCCTCGATCTCCTTTATTAACTCCGAAATCTCAAGCATACTTGCGCGCTCAAGATATGAAATTACATCGGCCCTTGTAACATCAGCCATTGTCTAAAACCTCCTTTTTGTGATTAGTATTTAGTGTTGTTACTAGATAGACCCCTTTTCTAAAAATTTCTATAACTATTTATACCTCTTCTTTTTTCTCTTTCAGATCTTTGAGTGCGTTTAATGCGTATAATAAACGCCTCTCGAGCTCCATCAACGTACTCATAAAATTAGAGATAGGAGATGAAAGTAGTCCGAGAAACTCTGTTAAAAGTGCTTGTCTTGAGGGAAGTTGTGAGAGCTTTGAAACATCGCTAACACCAATTACCTTGCCTTCAACAATGCCACCTTTTAATTTAAGTACAGGCAACTGCTTGGCAGATTCAGCGAAAACCTTAGCAACAACCACCGGATCCTCTTTACATATTGCTACAGCAGTGGCTCCCTCGAACAGGTCTTTTATCCTTTCTATATCAGTCTCGCGAGATGCTATTTTAAGAAGCGTGTTCTTAGCAACCTTAAAATCAGCTTTGGCTTTTTTAAGACGCCGCCTTAGCCCTTCTACCTCCTTTACAGTTAGCCCCTTATATTCAACGACAAATAGTGAAGGACTTGTTTTAAATCTCTCATTAAAATCTTTTACAACTTGCTCTTTGACAACCTTAGTTAACATTATTCTACTCCTTATTAAAATGATGCACGATGCATGAGGTTTTTATCTGTATCCTTTATCCTGCATCCTGTATCTTGCATCCTGCATCCTGCATCTTGTATCTCATGCTGCTATCTCAAATCCCTTTAGCTCATCGCGGATGCTTAAGGGATCAACCTTTATTCCCGGACCCATTGTAGTAGAAAGCACAACCTTTTTGATAAATGTCCCTTTCGACGAAGATGGCTTCATCCTTGTGATTGTATCCATAAGCACAAGAAAGTTCTCTCTAAGCTTATCTGAACCAAAAGAGGCCTTTCCAACCGGGGTATGAATAACACCACCCTTATCATTTTTTATCTCGATTCTCCCCGCTTTTGCTTCCTTAACCGCTTTTCCTATCTCGAAAGTTACAGTCCCAACCTTCGGGCTTGGCATAAGCCCTCTAGGACCGAGTATCTTACCAAGCTTTCCCACCAGGTTCATTACATCGGGGGTTGCAATAGTAACCTCAAAATCAAGCCAATTTTCTTTGGAAATCTTCTCAATTAAATCTTCAGCACCGACGTAATCTGCACCTGTCTCCTGAGCCTCTTTCACCTTGTCACCTTTTGCAAAAACCAATACCCTCACACTTCTTCCTGTCCCGTGTGGAAGAACAATAGCTCCTCTAATCTGCTGGTCAGCATGACGTGGGTCAATGCCGAGTTTGACTGCAGCCTCTACAGTTTCATCAAATTTCGCAGTTTTTGTTTCTTCAACTATCTTTATCGCTTCCCGAACTTCATACAGTTTTGTAGAATCAATCTTTTTTTTAGCTTCTAAGTACCTTTTCCCTCTCTCCATTTTTGCCTCCTTCAAATAAATTCAGAAGTCAGGAGTCAGCAGCCAGAAGTTTTCTTCCTTTCTTCTGAATTCTGACTCCTGAATTCTTCTCACTATACGACCTCAATACCCATACTCCTTGCCGTTCCCTCAACAATCTTAACTGCGGCTTCTATATCATCAGAATTTAGATCAGGCAGCTTTATATTAGCTATTTCTCTTACCTGTGACCTTGTTACCTTACCTACCTTTACCCTTGATGCTGTAACTGAGCCCTTATCCAATCCTGAAGCCTTTTTTAACAAATATGACACCGGAGGAGTTTTAATTATAAACGAAAATGATCTATCTGCATAAACTGTCACTATAACAGGAAATATTCCATCCATCTTTGATGTCTGTGCATTAAAAGCCTTACAGAATTCCATTATATTTACACCCTTTTGTCCAAGAGCCGGTCCTACAGGAGGAGAAGGCGTTGCCTTCCCAGCAGGAACTAAGAGCTTTACTTCTCCAATTACCTTTTTCATCCTAAATTCTCTCCACTTGAGTGAAATCCAATTCTATTGGTGTTGTCCTACCAAATATTGTTACCAGAACCTGAACCTTGCCCTTTTCAGGTTTGACTTCGTCAATAAGACCCGAGAAATTTACAAAAGGACCATCTGTGACTCTAACAGTTTCTCCCTTCTCAAATGTAACCCTAGGTTTTGGTTTCAGGGTTCCTTCTTCTATTTGCCTCTTTATCTTAATAACCTCTTTTTCATCTATACTAGGAACGGAATCAGGGTCAATCTTTCCTTCTTTCAGCTTACCACCAACAAACCCTATCACCTTTGGTATGTTTCTAATAAAATGCCAACTTCTCTCGTTAAGCTCCATGTTGACTAGGATGTACCCTGGGAAAAATCTCCTAAATGAGGTTTTCTTTCTGCCACCTTTTACTGGCTCGATGATGGTTTCAGTAGGCACTAAAACCTCATGAACAGATACCTCCATCCCTTCTAGTTTGACCCTCTCTTCAATTAAGGCCTTTACACGATCCTCAAAGCCTGTATTTATGTGAACCACGTACCACCTATAAGCCATACCTATTTATTTCTCCGTCTCTCCTAACTCAAAACGTACTTTACTACTAATGAGAACAAGAAGTCTATTGCTCCCAAAAATGATGCAAGAATAATAGAAATAACGATAACAGCCCCGGTCGAACGAATTGATTCCCTAAGGGATGGCCATGATATGCGCTTTGCTTCAACCTCAATATCCTTAAAAAACTGAACAAGCATAGCTATTAATTCATTTATTTTTTCCATTTCTCCTCAGTTATAGCCATTAAGGCAATTTGACGTTATTCATTAGTCGCTTATTTCCCAAAAATTATTTCATCAAGTATCATAGAGCAAACACATAATTTACAGGGCAGGAGGGACTCGAACCCCCAACCGCTGGATTTGGAGTCCAGTGCTCTACCAAATTGAGCTACTGCCCTTAATAAAATGATGCGTGATACAAGATTCATGATGCACATTGCCTCTTGTATCCTGCATACCGCATCTTTCCATCCTGAATCCTGTATCTTTACTTTGTCTCCTTATGTAAGGTATGGCGTCTACACCATCTGCAGTATTTCTTGAGCTCCATTTTATCCCTATGGGTTTGTCTGTTCTTTCTAGTAGAATAATTCCTTCTTTTACAGTCACTGCAAGCAAGTGCAATAATTACAGTGTTATCTCCCATTTAGGACCCCACTACTGAGTGATTTTAGTAACTACTCCTGCTCCTACTGTCCTTCCCCCTTCTCTTATTGCAAACCTTAACCCCTCCTCCATCGCCACTGGCGCTATCAACTCCACATCCATGTTCACATTGTCCCCTGGCATCACCATCTCTACCCCATCTGGCAGCTTTATATTCCCTGTCACATCTGTTGTCCTTAGGTAAAACTGCGGCCTATACCCTGTGAAAAATGGTGTGTGCCTTCCCCCCTCCTCCTTCGTTAATACATACACCTCTGCCTTAAGCCTCGTATGCGGCGTTATACTCCCCGGCGCTGCCAATACCTGCCCCCTCTCCACCTCATCCTTCCCTACCCCCCTTAATAACACCCCTACGTTATCCCCTGCTACCGAATCATCTAGTATCTTCCTGAACATCTCTAAACTAGTCGCTACTGTCTTCCTTGTCTCCTTAAACCCTACTATCTCTACCTCCTCCCCTGCCTTTATCTTCCCCCTCTCTACCCTCCCTGTCACCACTGTTCCCCTTCCCGATATGGTGAATACGTCTTCTATTGCCATCAAAAATGGCTTGTCTACCTCCCTCACCGGCTCTGGTACGTACTTGTCTACTGCGCTCATTAATTCTAGTACCTGCTTCTCTGCCACTGCATCACCCTCTAATGCCTTTAGCGCACTTACTCTCACTATCGGTATCTCATCCCCTGGAAACCCATATTTGGTTAATAATTCCCTTACTTCTAGCTCCACTAAATCTAATAGCTCAGGATCATCCATCGCATCTACCTTGTTTAGGCATACCACTATGCATGGCACACCTACCTGCCTTGCCAATAATATATGCTCTCTTGTCTGGGGCATTGGCCCATCTGGTGCGCTCACTACTAGTATTGCCCCATCCATCTGTGCTGCCCCGGTTATCATGTTCTTTACGTAGTCTGCATGCCCAGGACAGTCTACATGCGCATAGTGCCTCTTGTCTGTCTCATACTCCACGTGTGCTATGTTTATTGTTATCCCCCTCTCCTTCTCCTCTGGCGCCTTGTCTATCTCATCAAATGGGACAAACTTTGCCTTGCCTTGCTTCTCTAGTATCTTCGTTATTGCCGCTGTCAAAGTTGTCTTGCCATGATCTACGTGCCCTATTGTCCCTATGTTTAAATGCGGCTTCTTCCTCTCAAACCTCTGCTTCGCCATAGATTT
>Ga0209001_1000040_pt1 | contig 27003 bp, 27 predicted proteins | sample Rifsed13ft2_FD_184006 | JGI IMG/M metagenome (GOLD analysis project Ga0209001, IMG submission 184006) | Soil microbial communities from Rifle, Colorado, USA - sediment 13ft 2 (SPAdes) (version 2) | ecosystem: Environmental > Terrestrial > Deep subsurface > Rock core/Sediment | place: Rifle...
TGCAAGCGCACCTTGCGCGATACGAGCCGAGCAACAACGACGTCACCGTGGCGGTGGATGATACGCTTTGCAAGGGAGTCGAATCCTGGGCCTGGTACGGGCTCCAACCGATCAACAAGCTCACCCGGGCGGGCGGCACGGTCCTGGCCACGTCGATGCAAAGTCCCGAGGAACTGCTCAAAGACTGTCACCGCAAGGATGCCGAGTGGAATCTTGCCGTGATCAAGGCGATTCCCAGCTTCTCCGGCCTCTGGGTCTACAAGGATGACCACACCGACGTCCGGATCCTGGGGGCCATCGCCCGGCTCGCCCCCCACGTCGTGAAGCTCGAATCGATCGAGGCGGCCATCCGGCAGGAGTGGGGGGACGAGCTGAAGGTCACCTCCGCCCGGAAGGCCTACGAGCGGGTCGAAGCCCGCAAGGTCCGCCCGGACGAGGGCAATTCCGAGAAGCCCTACGAATTCCAGCTCCCGAAGTGGTGGGAGATGAAGGAAGGGCTGGTGATCCCGGGGATCCCGGTGCAGCAGGAAGTCGAAGGCTGGAACGGGGGATACCGCCCGGGCCGCAATCCCACCTTCAAGAAGTTCTCGACCCGCACGATGCGCCCCGTCGTCGACTTCGAAATCTGCACCAAGTGCACCCTCTGTTGGCTCCAGTGTCCCGACTCTTGCTTCGACGTCACCCCGAGCGGCCACTACGACGCCAACATGGAAGCCTGCTGCGGCTGTGGCGTTTGCGAGGCGGTCTGCCCGGTGGAGAACTGCATCACGATGGTGAACGAGGCGGCCTTCGACGACAACGCCAGCCAGTTCGAGATGTACGAGAAGGAAAAGGACACGTACAAGACCTGGCTCAAGGGGAAGATCGAGGACAAGGTCGTGACGTTCCGATCCCACGGGTTCCAATACCGTGGGCGATACGAGGAGGAATTGGCCCAACTGGCGACGAAGGGCGAGGCCACCGCAGAGCCGGGAGCGGGGCCGAAGTAAAGTGGACGCACAACGGGCGTCCACTTTAGAGCAATGGAGCAACGGTTCGACTGTGCTCACCGCCCTGAGCCTGTCGAAGGGTAGAACATTAGAGCAACATTAGAGCATGGGGGGAATCCAATGAGTGTCGCAACCAAACCCGCACCCGCGGCCGACCAGGAGATGCTGATCAGCGGCTGCGGAGCCATCGCCCAGGCCCTGCGCCTGGCAGACATTGATGTCGTCACGGCCTATCCCATCCGGCCCTACGACACCGTGATGCAGGCAGTCGCCAAGCTGATCTCCAACGGCGAGCTCGACGCGGAATACATCGTCGCGTCAAGCGAGCACGACCAATTCGAGATCGTCAAGCACGCCTCGGCGGTGGGCGCCCGGGTCTTCTGCGGATCGAGCGGCGTGGGCTGGATGTACGCCATGGAGGCCATCGCGGTGACCCCGGCGCTCAGGCTGCCGATGGTAGCGCTCGTCGGCAACCGGGCGCTCGACGACCCCGGGGCCTTCGGGTGTGAGCACAACGATGCCCTCTGCGTCCGCGACCTGGGCTGGATGCTCACTTGGGTGGATACCGCCCAGGAGGCGTTAGACACCGCGTTGATCGCGTATCGAGTCGCGGAGGATCCTCGCGTGTTCCTCCCGTGCGCCATCGGGGCCGACGGGGCGTTTCTCACCCACTCGGAGGCGATCGTCAAAATCCCGAGCAAGGAAAAGGTGGACCAGTTCCTGCCCAAGTATGATCGGGGGGACAAGCTGCTGCACCCGGATAATCCGATCACCATCGCCCCGCAAGTCAACGAAGACTGGGTGATGGAGATCCGCAAGCAAAACGACGAGGCGATGCGCCGGGCCCGGGGAGTGATCCAGGAGGCGTACCGGGATTTCCACAAGATCTTCGGCCGGCAGGGCGGAAATCCGTTCGTGGAATCGTACATGGCGGATGACGCCGACGTCATCCTCTTCGGCCAGGGGACCTTGTCGATGCCGGTCAAAGTCGGCGTGCGCAAGCTCCGGGAGCAAGGACACAAGGTCGGCTTCGTGCGCCTCCGGTGGCTGCGCCCCTTCCCGACGCCGGACGTCCAGGAGGCGCTCGGGCGGGCCAAAGCCGTGGGGGTGGTCGATCGGGATTACTCCTTCGGCTCGCCGAATTACGGCGCCGTCCTGTACAACGAGGTCCGGTCGGCGCTCTACGACATCGAGCCGCGCCCCAAGGTGCTGAGCTTTATCTGCGGCCTGGGTGGCCGCGAGGTCACCCTCGACAGCGTGACGGAGATGAGCGAGATCCTGCTCAAGATCGCCAAGACCGGCAAGGTCGAGCAACCCAACTACTGGATTGGCGTAAGGGGGTAATGACGATGGCAAAGACGTTGAGCATAATGCCGACCCAGAATCTGGAACCCTTCAAGGGGGTCAAGAAAATCGCTCTCGAGGAGTACTTCACCTCGGGACATAGGACGTGCCAGGGATGCGAGTCGGCCCTCGTAATGAAGCTGATGGCCAAAGCGGCGGGGCCGCGGACCGTCATCCTCGGCTCCACCGGGTGCATGTACGTGGCCAACACCACGTACTACTCCACTTCCTGGGTGGTGCCCTGGATGCACACGCAGCTCGGGGCCTCCGGCTCGGCCGCCGTCGGGACCGCCGCGGGGCTCAAGGCACTCATGCGCAAGGGCCGCATCAAACAGGAACCGATCAACGTCATCGCCTTCTGCGGCGACGGGGGCGGCGCCGACATGGGGCTTTCCTCCATCTCGGCAGCGCTCACCTATCCCGAGTATAACTTCCTGATCCTGATGTACGACAACGAGTCGTACGCCAACACGGATATCCAGCTCTCCGGCATGACCCCGTACGGCGCCAACACGACCTTCTCCCCTCCCGGAAAGGCCCGGCGGATCCTGCACAAGCGGTGGAAGAAGAACATGGCCGGGATGTTGGCCGCCGGACACCCCGAGTGCCGGTACGTGGCGACCGTGGACGCCTCCTACGCCCTGGAGATGATGAACCGGATCCGCAAGGCGCTCACCATCGGCGGCCCGACCTTTATCCACTCCCTGGACCCGTGCCCGAAGGGCTGGGACTACGATCCGATCCAGTCGCATACGCTCGGCGAGCTGGCCGTCGAGACCGGGGTCTGGCCCCTGTTCGAGGTGGAGGACGGGGTGTTCAAATTCTACGGCAAGTCCAAGAGCATCGCCCAGGGACGCAAGCGCAAGCCGGTCCGGGAGTACCTCCTGCGACAGGGCCGCTTTGCCCACTTCACGGACGAGGACATCGAGTACTTCCAGAACAAGATCAACCAGATGTGGGAGCGCTGGCTCATCCCGGGCGCGGTCTGCATCAAGATGGGCGACGACATCAAGAAGGCGCTGGCCACGTCCGAGGCCGAGCTCGCCTCCAGCAACTGAGCATACCTTGAGGCGCGTGGCCACTCGCGGTGGCCCCGCGCCACTTCCACCTGCGGCTCACCCGTCATTTCCCGAGCCGACCCGGGCTTTCCAAGTGACCCTTGCCCCACTCGACGTACAGGGTCCGACTCTGGACTTGTAACAACCTCTTGACGAAACGGCGTTTCCGGTATTAGAGTCATCCAGAAAGACCTCCCCCCAGTGGCGGCGATGGCCTATAACGACCATCGGTCCCTCACTTTCACGCTTTTTGACAGGAGGGCACCCCATGTACAAGAAGAATCGTTGGCTATCCTCACTGGTTGTCGGACTCTTCCTGGGAGTTCTGGGACCAGGAACTGTCCTCCTTTCCCTCCCCACCGCCGAAGCGGCATGGCAGCCGTCGAAGCCCGTGGAATTCGTCATCATGGCGGGTCCTGGCGGCGGGGCCGACATCTACGCCCGGCTCATCTCGGGGCTCATCGAGAAGAATAAATTGGCCTCTGTCGCCTTTGTGCCGGTCAACCGGGACGGCGGGGCGGGAGCCGTGGCGATGGAATATACCCGCGGCAAAGAGGGGGATGCCCACACCATCATGATCACCCTCTCGAGCTTCATCATGACCCCCCTCATCCAGAAGCTGCCCTTCAACTACAAGACCTTCACGCCGATCTCCCTCCTCGCCCTCGACAACTTCTGGTTCTGGGTGAACAACGATTCCCCGTGGAAGTCGGTGGCGGACGTCGTGGCCGAGTGCAAGAAGCGGGGCCTCAAGGTGGCAGGCACGGGGACCAAGCAGGAGGATGAGCTGATCTTCGCCTTCTTCGAACAGCGGGCAGCATGCAAGCCGATTGCGTACGTCCCCTTCAAGGGGGGCGGGACCGTGGCGGCCAACCTCGTCGGGAAACACGTCGACGCGACCGTCAATAACCCGAGCGAAGGCCTCCCCCACTACCCAGACAAGCTCAAGCCCCTCGCCACCTTCGCCGAGAATCGGCATGCGGGCACGCCCTACAAGGACATGCCTACGATGAAGGAGCTGGGGTATCCCATCACCTACGAGATGATCCGCGGGATCTTCGGTCCCCCCAAGATGCCCAAAGAGGCCCAGGAGTACTACACGGGCCTGATGAAGAAGGTCTTCGAGCTGAAGGAGTTCCAGGAATTCCTGGGCAAGAACGTCCTCTCCCCGACCTTTATGACGGGACCTGAATTCGCCAAGTGGCTGGACGGATACAACGAACTGCATAAGGACGTCATGACCAAGGCTGGCTGGCTCAAGTAGACGACCTGGGCATCACATGATGGACCGGGCCGCTCCGCGTCGGGGCGGCCCGGTCTTGTGCTGAGCAGATGCCGAGCGCGCACCATGAAAAAGGCCGAGATCATCTGCGCCCTGGCACTCCTCACCTTCGCCGGCATCGGGACCGTGGAGGCAGTGCGCCTCGGATTTGGCTGGGGCCCCTCGGGACCTCGAGCCGGGTTCTTCCCCTTCTGGCTTTCGCTCATCCTCGGCGCCTGCAGCGTGCTGATCCTGGCCAAGGCGATCCGGATGGATCCTGCAGGTGAGACCGCCAGGAAGCCTTTCGTTTCCAAGAAAAGCCTCAGGCCGGTCATGGCCGTCTTCCTGCCCATGGTCGGTGCCGTCGTCCTCATCGAGGTGACGGGCTTTTACCTCACCTCGGCGCTCTACCTCGCCTTTTTCATGCGGTGGATGGGCCGGCATTCCTGGGTTGGGAGCCTCGCGGCCAGCCTGCTCTTTCCCGTAGCCGCCTTTCTGATTCTTGAGCGGTGGTTTCTCATCCCTATGCCCAAGGGGATGTTTGGCGAGTACCTCCCCTTTTAGGGAGGGAATCCCACGATGGAAGCCCTGGCAAATCTCATTCACGGCTTCAACATTGCCATCTCTCCGTTCAACCTAATGATCGCCGCCTTCGGGATCTTCCTCGGTGTGATTATCGGCGTCATCCCCGGTCTCGGCGGAACCAGCGGCGTGGCGATCCTCCTGCCCCTCACCTTCACCATGTCCACCACGTCGGCCATCGTTTTCCTCTCCTGTATCTACTGGGGGGCCCTCTTCGGCGGCGCCATCACCTCCATCCTCTTCAACATCCCGGGCGAGCCCTGGTCGGTGGCGACAATGTTCGACGGCTACCCGATGGCAAAACAGGGGAAGGCAGGACAGGCCCTTGCCGCCGCCTTCATCCCCGGCTTCTTTGCCGCCCTTGTCTCTATCATCCTCTTCACCTTCTTCGCGCCTCCCCTAGCTGAACTGGCCCTGAAGTTCGGCCCGGCCGAGAACTTCGCGGTCCTCACGTTAGCCTTCAGCACTTTCACCGGGCTCGGCGGCGGCTCGGCCGCCAAGACCATCGGCTCGGCATGTGTCGGCTTCCTCCTGGCCAGCGTCGGGCTCGACATCGTGACGGGACGGCCCCGCCTCAACTTCGGCTCCATCACGTTATTGAGCGGGTTCAGCTTCATCACGGCCTCGATCGGCCTCTTCGGGGTCGGTGAGATCCTCTTGGCCGCGGAGGAGGCGTTGGAGTTCAAGGGCGTCCAGGGCAGAATCGGCTTGAAGGATATCTGGGTGACGATCAAAACCCTGTGGAGGAATCTGTTCACCTGGATCACCGGGACGATCCTGGGATTCTGGATCGGGGTCATGCCGGGGACCGGCGCGACCCCGGCGTCTTTCATGAGCTACGGAATCGCCAAGCAGTACTCCAAGCACCCGGAAAAGTTCGGGACCGGAGTCCCCGAGGGGGTGATCGCGACGGAATCGGCTGCGCATGCGGCCGGGATCGGCGCCCTCCTCCCCCTGATTACCTTGGGGATTCCCGGCTCCCCCACCGCCGCCGTCATCCTAGGCGGTCTCTACATCTGGGGCCTCCAACCCGGTCCGATGCTCTTCGTCGAGCAAAAAGATTTTGTCTGGGGTTTTATCGCGAGCATGTACATCGGCAATGTGATGGGCGTCGTCTTTTGCCTCTCCATGCTCCCCGTCTTCGCCGCCATCCTCAAAACGCCCTACGCCATCTTGACGCCCCTGATCATCCTCCTCAGCGCCATCGGCGCGTACGCGGTGAAGAACACCATGCTGGACATCTGGCTCTTGCTGGTGTACGGCGTGATCGGCTACGTCTTCAAGAAGTTGAAGTACCCGCTGGCGCCGCTGGTCATCGCCCTGGTCCTGGGGGACATGACCGAGGAGGCCCTGCGGCAGAGCCTGATCCTCTCCGGCGGGTCTCTCGCCATCTTTTTCACCCGACCGATCGCCGCCGGATTCATGATCTTGACGATATTCCTCTTCCTGCTCCCGGCGATCCGGCCGCTCGCCCGGCGGGTCGGACGGACCTTCAAGGTGGAAGAGGTGAAGAAGGCGGGAGGCGATTAGCGCGGCGCCAGGAACGCTATGCCGATCATCGCCATGACCAGACAAATGGGAAGTTTGGGGACCTTCATCGGGATGGAGGCGGCCCGGCAGCTCGGCTATAAGTTTATCCGACAAGAGATCATCCAGGAGGAGGCCCCGATCAGCGCCAGCTTCATGGGCGACTCTCAAAGAAAAGTCCCCGCGGCCCCATTTCGCTGATGCTCCCTACAAGAACCGGATGCCGTACCGACCGCAGATGGCAACCACCTTTTCCATGTCCGGAGGCCCCGGCGGTAGCTGCGCCAGCTCTCGGAACATCCTTTCCAACCCGGAGGGGGACAGCAACACGAGCACCCTCGCCGGCGTCTGCCCCACTACTTTGAAGGCGTGCGGCACGCGGCGCGGCAGATAGACGGTCGTACCGGCGCCGGCCTTCATGGGCTTTCCGTCCAGCGTGAATTCCACCTGCCCTTCCACGACGTGGAATGTCTCATCCTCGTTCTCGTGAACATGCAGAGGGATGCCGACACCCGGAGGGTTGATCTCCTCGATGAGCGTATAGGCGCCCCCGGTCTCCTCGCCTGTTAGCTTGATGTACTGGTTGTCGCCGATGACATTGATGTATTGCCCCTCACGGGATTGCAGGACCTTCGCTTTCATCAGTCCCTCCGGGAAGAGAACTGTTCTCTGACCCCATTTCCCCAGTGCAGGAGAATGCGGGGAGCCTGGCGTGCCAGCTTGCCAGCGCTAGAAGCCGATGGCAAGGCCATCGCCGCGGGGATCGGCGCCACCCTCACGTACGCCTGATTTCGGATCGATCCGAATCGCCTGAGCCTGCCCCAGCCATTCATTCCAAGCGGGAAGCCGCCGAATGACATGCCCCCGCTGCTCGAGGCTCCTGAAAATGTCCTCTGGGAATCGTCCTTCCAAGTACAGCGCGAGTTCGGGCAAGACCCAGGAACGCCCGTACATCCACCGCGCCGCCTCAATGGCCTCTTGGACCTCCAGGCCAAAATCGATGATCCGAGTGGCGATGGCGGCGAGAGTCTGAGGCTGGCCCTGCCCTCCCATCGTCCCGAGGACCAGATAGGGTCGGCCACCGCGTAAGACCATGGCAGGCATCAGGGTGTGGAAGGTCCGCTTCTTGGGGGCTAACGCGTTGACATGGGTGGGATCGAGGGAGAAGAAGCTCCCCCGATTCTGTAAGATGACGCCAGTCTCACCCGCAACAATGCCAGAACCGAACTCGAAATAGATGCTCTGAATCAACGAGACCGCATTCCCCGCTTCGTCCACGACGCCGAGCCACACGGTATCCCCTCCCGACGGCGCGCCTCCGAGGCCCCCGATGTGCCCGCCCCGGGCGACCGTCCGGGCGATCTCTTGGAGGTAGGGACGACTGAGAAGTCGGGAGATCGGAGCCTTGACGAATCGTGGATCGGTCACCCACCGGTCCCGGTCTTGGAAGACCCTCTTTGTTGTCTCAACGATCAGGTGCAAGTATTCAACCGAGCTGTCTCCGAAAGAGCGGAGATCAAAGTGCGATAAGACCCCCATGAGCATGAGAAAGGCGAGCCCCTGGCTGTTCGGCGGCAGGCTGAAGATGCGGTAGCCGCGGTACGGAACGCCCAGGGGTCTCACCCACTCGGAGCGATGCCCCGCAAAGTCCTCACGGGTCAGGACCCCGGCTTCCCGCGCCAAGAATCGGACGATCTCCCGTGCGATTGGTCCAGCATAGAAGGCATTACGACCCCCTCGGGCGAGCTCTCGGAGCGTCCGGCCCAGATCCTTCTGCACCATCACCTCGCCTGCCCTGAAGGCGCGGCCCTGTTTCAAGAAGATGCGGCGAAAGCCTTCGAAGCGCTGTAGATGGTGGAGCTCGGCGTCATGGGACTCGAGGTTCTCGCGGGTCGCGCTCTCCAGGACTGCGGCGACGGGGAACCCTTTTTCCGCATAGCGGATAGCCTCGTCGAGGAGCGTGGCCCACCGGATTCGACCGTTGAGGACCCGCCGACTGTACCGGTACGCCTCCCACCAGCCGTCCACGGCCCCCGGCACCGTATTCGCGGCTAAGACGCCCCGTGATGGGATGGCCCGGGTGTGCCCTCGCTCTCGATACAACTCGATCGTGCAGCGCCCTCCCGCACGACCGCTCGCGTTCAGCCCGTGGAGCTGCCGGCGCCGAGCATCATAGATAAGCCAGAAGTTGTCGCCCCCGATACTGGTCATATGCGGATAGACGACGCAGAGGACAGCGGCCGTGGCGATCGCCGCCTCAACGGCATTCCCGCCGTCGCGCAGCACCGACACCCCCGCCTCGGAGGCAAGATAATGGGGAGAGGTAACCATGGCCTTCGGTGCCAGGATGGTCGGTCGGAACGAACGGAGGGGTCTGTGCATACGAGATTCCATACGGCATCCGCAATCGCCGTGTCAATAGCAAAGAGGGTTTGAAAAAGCCGTTGACATCGGGGAGGGGCTGCGATAAGGGAAGGCTACCACATTGTTGCCGTTCAGTCTCCCAAGGTTCATCGTTCATCTGCTGGTACATACTGTCCCTAGATACCTCAAAGCACCGAAGGGAGGTGATGATCACGAGGCCCAAGACATTGAAGGCGGGTTTGCCCAAGAATGAAGGGCCAGCTAGTGGTGACGTCTCAGAGTTAGTAATAAGGAGGCAAGGGTGATGCGGAAGAAGAGTGTCGTCATCATAGCGCTCGTTGTCGGAGTCGTCTCGATCGGGCTCTATGCCATGGCCCAGCAGCGGACGGTTACCCTCGAGGGACAGAAGCTCCACATCCTCCCCGCCACGCTGGAGACCACCCAGTGGGGTTGGCTCGACCCCAAGGAGCCGTCCAAGCTGACCATGAAGTCGGGGGAGTTGGTGGCGATTGAGACGATGATGCATGCCCACAACCAGATCAACCCTGGAACCACGATGGAGGAGATCGTGAAGCTCCGGCTCGCCAACCCGGGTGGCGGGCCTCATTCGGTCACGGGACCGGTCTATGTCGAGGGGGCCGAGCCCGGGGACGTGATGGAGATCCGGATCAAGAAGATCGTGCCCAAGGCCTTTGGCGTCAATTTCAACCTCCCGGGGAAAGAGTTCCCCAAGGTCGGCGGGCTCCAGGAGTTCTTCCCAGAGGGCTTCGTACGGTATTTCTACTTGGACTGGGAGAAGAAGCAGGCCGAGTTTAAGCCCGGGATTATCGTCGATCTGCAACCCTTCCCGGGAATATTGGCGGTCGGCATCGATCCGGACGACCCCTCTCCGAGAAAAGGGGGCGCAAAAGAGAAGACGGCTCCGGTCAGCACCCTCCGCCCCTGGAAGAACGCCTCAAATTTGGACCTGAATGAGCTCCAGGAGGGTTCCATTCTTTACGTGCCGGTCCTCCTGAAGGGGGGGCTGGTCTGGGTGGGAGACGCCCACTGCCGGCAGGGGAACAACGAGGTGAACCTGACGGCGATTGAGTGCGCGTTCCGGGAGATCGTGCTGCAGCCCATCGTCCGGAAGGATATGAAGCTGACGTGGCCCCGGGCGGAGACCGCAACCCACTGGATCCTGATGGGCTTCCACGAGGACCTAAACGAGGCTTTCAAGCTCGCGGCGAAGGAGACCGTGGATTTCATGGTGGAGAAGTTCAAGGTCACACCCTACGAGGCCTACTCCCTCACCTCGATCCTGGTGGATTGTCGGGTGACCCAGGTGGTGGACATCCGGAAGGGGGTCCATTGCATGGTCCCGAAGAAGAACTTCGCGACGAAGTAGTAAGCGGTAGCGTGGACCCAGGGCGGCTGAGGAGACTGTCGGCTGCGATCCTGCTCCTTTTCTGCTGGACCTTTTCGCCAAGTTCAGCGATCGCCCAGACAGCGAAAAAGGTCCGCGTGGTGACCACCACTCCCGATCTCAAGGCCCTCGTCGAGGCCGTCGGTGGAGACCGCGTGGATGTGGAGAGCGTCGCGACCGGTGACAAAGACCCCCACGACCTCGAGATCCGGCCGAGCCATCTCGTCAAGCTGAAAGGAGCGGAGCTCTTTGTCCGGATCGGGCTCGACCACGAGCCCTGGGCCGGGAGACTCTTGCAGCGAGCGGGTAACGCGCGTCTTTTCCCCGGGGGCGAGGGTCATCTCGATGCTTCCCGAGATGTCCCGCTTCTGGAGACTGAGGTCCCACGCGCGGGGCGAACGCCGGGACATATCCACGGCTTCGGGAATACCCACTACTGGCTTGACCCCGCCAATGCGCGCCCCATCACCGCCAATATCCTCAAGGCACTCAGCCGCCTCTCCCCTGGTGATGCCGACCGCTTCGGTCAAAACCGGGCAACCTTTCTGGATCGCGTGGACCGGGCGCTGGAGCGCTGGCTTCGGGAGACAGCCCCCTATCATGGTACCCGCGTCGTCTCCTACCATAACAGTTGGCCCTATTTTGCGAAACGCTTCGGCCTTGAGGTGGTGGGCTTTGTGGAAGCGAACCCCGGCGTTCCCCCCTCCCCCGCCCATATCGGCTCCCTCATCGAGCGGATGTCACACCACCAGGTGAAGATCATCGTGATGGAGCCCTACTTCAGTGACTCCGTTCCTCGCCTGTTGGCCGAGAAGACGGGGGCGGCTGTTGTAAAGCTTTCCCCGTCGGTGGGTGGCGCCGAGGGGATCGCCGACTACATCGCGCTCTTTGACTATGACATCTCCCGGCTCGTAAGCGCCTTTCGGGAGGCCGGCATTCCCAAGAGGCAAGAGAGCGGCAGATGAACCAGGCACTCGAGCTTCTCACCGTCCCCTTCTTCGCGTGCCTCCTCCTCACCGGGATCCACGCGTACCTGGGTCTTCACGTCATCGAGCGGGGAGTGATCTTTGTGGATCTCGCGTTAGCCCAGATCGCGGCCCTGGGGGTCACCTTTGCCTTCCTGGCGGGATACGGCCTGCAAAGCACGGCGGCCTACTTTACCTCGTTAGCCTTCACCTTTCTCGGGGCGGCCATCTTCTCCCTGTCCAGGATGAAGGGCGGGAGGATACCCCAGGAAGCGATCATCGGCATCGTCTATGCCGTCTCCGCGGGTGCGGCCGTGCTAGCCGTGGACCGTGCCCCCCATGGAGCCGAGCACATCAAGTACATCCTGGTGGGCAGTATCCTGACCGTCTCCGCCCAAGAGACCTTTACCCTCCTCCTTCTCTATGGCGGCATCGGCCTTTTTCACTGGGTCTTCCGTCATCGGTTTCTCCTCATCAGCCTTGACCCTCAGGAGGCCGACCGGCAAGGACTCTGGATCCGTTTCTGGGATTTCCTCTTTTACATCTCTTTCGGCTTTGTGGTCACCAGTTCCGTGCAGATCGCCGGGGTCCTCCTGGTCTTTTCGTACCTCATCGTCCCTGCGGTCTGCGGATCCTTTTTCTCGGTCCGCGTCGGCCCTCGCCTTGTTATCGGCTGGGTCTTGGGATTCGCCGCCAGCGTGGTCGGTCTCAGTGGCTCCTACGTGTGGGATCTTCCGACGGGTGCGACGGTTGTCTGCACCTTCGGTCTCATCCTCATCCTCAGCGCCATCGCCAGGATCCTCCCCCGCCACCTGAGCCGCATCCGCGCCGGAGAAGGTCATCGCTACTTATGGGGAACTGTCATGGGCGGCTCCGCTCTCCTCCTGCTGGGAGCCCTCTACCTTATGATTCATCCACGGGGGAGCCACCCCTGGCTCGACCTCGCTGACAGGGCCGTTCCTGAAATCAATCTGGCCTTTCTGTCTCGGGTGGAACGAGAGACCTATCTGCATTCCATCGACTCGATCCGGAGGGCCGAGGCGGAGCTCAAGCGCCTTCAAGACATGCACCTAAAGGTCACATGGGGGGAGATGGAGATTTCCGCAGAGATGAAGGGCCGTCTCTTGCAGACCCTGGCAGGTCGCACGGAGATCGCCTGGGGGGATCGGATGGTCCTCGGGACGTTAAGGGAGAGGGCGAGGGTCCGGCAGCGCTTTATCCTGGGTGTTCCCGCTGCCGTGATTGGCGCCGGTTTACTCTGGATGTCGTTCCGGCGGTTTAGATACCTTCGCTCGAAGGGGGGCAAGCCTTCGTCGCTATTCATTTGACAATCGGCAGGGTATCGATTATGAGTAAGAGGGTTTGGAGGGCGGGTAACTCCGCCTGAGGGGTCGAATGGACCTCGAGTATGTCCTGCGTTTCGCGTCGATCACGCTCATCGATATCGTCCTGGCTGGGGACAACGCGCTCATCATCGCAATGGCCGCCAGGACCCTCCCGCCGACTCAGCGCCGCGTCGCCATCATCACCGGTGCCGGACTCGCGGTCTTTATCCGGGTCGCCGTCACCTTCGCCGTTGCCCAACTCCTGCGAATCCCCTTCCTGAGCGCCATCGGTGGCCTCCTGGTCGGCTGGATCGCCGTCAAGCTCCTGCTCGATCAGAAAGCGGTCGATGAATCCCACGGCCAGGCGGCCAAGGACTTCTGGCACGCGATCTGGATCATCGCCGTCGCCGATTTCATCATGAGCACCGACAATATCCTGGCGATCGGTGGGGCCTCTGGCGGGGATTTCGGCCTTATCCTCTTCGGGCTGGGCCTCAGCATCCCCATTATCATGTTTTGCGCCGGCTGGATTGCCCGCCTGATGGATCGCTACCCCGGGCTGGTGTACGTCGGCGCGGGCGTTCTGGGGTGGACCGCGGGTCACATGGTCGTGAATGACACGAAGGCCGCCCTGCTCCTGGGCATGGAGCACTGGGTGATCAGGCGACTCGTTGAGGCCGCGTTCACCCTGGCAGTCATCGTGATCGGAAAATGGATCGCCCAGCGGCGGAGCCGCCGCCCCGTGTCGGAGGCAACCCCACGCCCGGGCCAGCAATCGAGCGCATCTCCCTCGCGGAACCCCTCCACTGCGGAATCCCGCAACCCCGGACACGACTGCTGACTTCAGCCGGACCCGAGAACGCGTCCAAGGGCGGCGATGACGTGCGCGTGGAGCCTGCCGTTGGTTGCTACCACGCCTCTGTTACGGCGCAAGGTCCGCCCGAGGGAGAAGTCCAGCGGCTGACCCTGGACGTCGCTCACTTCCCCTCCCGCCTCCTTGACGATGATCCAGCCGGCGGCGTGATCCCAGTTCTTCTCCTCGTAGTCGGCCTGGGTAGGCAGTCGCAGGTAGACCGAGACGTCACCGCGTGCAAGTACCGCGTACTTACACTGGCTATCGATGCGTAGGGGCGGAGCGGCCATCCCAAGGAGGGACGCGACGCGTGCGGCGTTTCGGTGCGACGAATGAGAGTCCTCGACCGACTCGCAGAACGAAGCTGCCGTGGGATCCGTAATCTCCGTCACCGTGATCTTCCGTACCGTGGAGTCGTCGATCCACTGCATCGTCGCACCGTGTCCATTGACAGCGCTAAACAGGCAACCCTTGCGTCCGTCAGGATAGCTGGGATCGGCGGGGAGGTTCGGACAGCCGAGGACCCCCAGGACCACCTCGCCATCCTCGATCAGCGCGAGGGCAATCGCATACTGCTCACCGCGAAGAAATCCCTTGGTCCCGTCAATTGGGTCGAGGGCCCAGTAGCGGCCGGCGGGTCCGCCCTCCCACGCCCCCTGGTCGATGGCGGAGAGCACCGTATCGTCGGCCACGCCCGGCACAACGGCCCGAACGTGGCGACAGAGGCTGGCTCTGAGGGCCGCGCCCGAGGAGGTCCGGAGGAACACGGCATCCTCTTCGGCCATGATGGGATCGTCTGGAAAGGCGATACGCAGGGCCAGGTTGACGACGGCCTGGGCACCGAAATCGGCTACCGTGACCGGAGACCGGTCCGCTTTCGCTATCGTCCCCTGCGAGATGAGCGACGCCCGGACCGATTCGCAGAGATGGCACGCCTGCCGGACGGCTTCCACCGCCACCTGTCGCTCAACCCGATACCCCACCGACGGCACCTACTCGATGACGCCGAGGCGGCCGTTGTGGCTCCCCATATACCAGAGCCGTCCCTGGGCATCCACGATCATCTTGCGGACACCGACGTCGCCCGAGGGTAATGGGAACGCTCGGATCTGCTCCGTCTTGGGATCCAGCCGCACCACGGTGTTCGCGTGAATCTCGTTGGCCCAGACCACGCCCGCCCCGTCCATCGTCACCGCATACGGCCCCCCGCTCCGGCCCGCGGGCAGTGGGTACTCTTTGAGCACCTTCCCGGCGCGGGGGTCGACGCGAATCAGCGTCCCCTTGCCGTACAGGGTGACCCACAGGGACCCGTCCGGAGCCGTCGCCATGCGACGCGGCTGCGAGTCCGGATCCAGCGCCAGTTCGGTCATGGCGCCCGTCTTTGGGTCGAGCTTCCCCAGCTTTCCGGCGCCGATCTGGCAGAACCAGACATTCCCCGCCTGATCAAGCGCGATGCCGTACGGACGACCGGCGGTCGGATACTCGGTGATCTTTCCCGTGCGGGTGTCCAGGCGCCCGATGCGGCTTCCGCGCTGCACCGTAAACCAGATTACCCCCTGCCCATCGGTGACGAGCGTGTGCGGATCGCCTCCCGATGGCGCCTTGTACTCCACCACCTTGCCCGTAGACGGATCGAGCCGGCCGATGGTGCCGTTGCCGTTTCCCGTGTACCAGACATGGCCGCCCGCGTCCACGAGCAGGCCGTGCGGCTGCGCCCCCTTCGGGAGATCCCACTCTGTGAAGGTCTTCGAGCGGGGGTCGAAGCGCGCAATCTTATTCCCGGACATCACCGCGATGTAGATGTTGCCGTCAGGTCCCGGAGCGGGGTCACGCGCGAAGCGGGGTGTGGGCACCGGCCATTCCGAGATCTTGCCCTCGATGGACGTTTTCGCCCCTGGCGTGATCCCGTAGTTCGACCCCCCGGCCCAAGCGGCCTGACCCATGATGAGGATGAGCGCCCCGACAAGAACGCTTGTGCTGTATCGCATGCTGATGACCTCCTCTCTCAAGGATTCCATGATACCAGCGAGTGGCCTGTCTTTCAACGGGACACGGAGGAATCGGTCTGCGTCCTGCCTATTCTTGGACCGCGACGCTTCGGGATCTGTGATCCGAGAGGAGGGTGAGCGTCCCGAGCGCTGCCGAGGCGAGGATCGTCAGCACAGCCATCAGTGTGATCATTCCGGCCAGGAATCGGTCCCACTCGAGGAGGCCAAGTTTTCCCAAGAGGTAGTTCCAGTCGTGAATGACGTGCTCGCCCCCTAAGAGGGGCAGGGCCAGTTGCCGTGCGTCGCCGACATAGACGGCTACATTGACCATGCTCTGGCCCGTCCACAAGCCGCACAGGGCCACACCAAAGGGGTCACCCCGCTGCAGGAGGGCCACGCCACAGACTACGGGAATCAGGACCTGCATCACGCTACCCCCCAAGATCCCGATGAATTCGCCTCCGAGAGCAAAGAGGACGTGGCCCGCCTCGTGAAAGACGAGGTTGACATTATCGAGGAGCCAGGCATTCAATCGCCCGGCGGCGATCCCCAACGCTCCCGCCGCCAGAACCCACAGGACACCCACCTTCACCCAGCGTGTCATACCCTTAGCGGTCTCCTCCAAAGGGAAGCCCGAGTTGGGCGAGAAAATCTTCCAGATGGGACCGAATCGATTCGAAACTCTTCTGGTAGGTGTCCATGCCCTGTCCGTACGGATCGTCAATCTCCCATGAGACAAGCTTCATCGGCGCGACCCCGCAGCGTTCCTTCAAGTGCCTGTGAACGTAGGGGTCCAGCGACACGACATAGTCGTAGTCTTCGAAACACACATCCAAAACCTGTCGTGGTTTATGATCAGAGAGATCGATCCCCTCCTGCCGCATCAGGCGAATGGTCTCATCGGCGGCCCGGTGCCCGAAGGGTGCAATGCCGGCGCTCTCGGCCTCGCCGCGCCCCTCAAGCATGCGCTGGGCGAGACCGGCGGCCATCGGACTTCGACAGATATTGCCCATACATACGAAAAGCAGCCGAATGTTACGCACCTCCCAGCAAAAACCCCTTCATGGGCGGCCGAAAAGGCGTTCGCCGTTCAGTAGAGCCGGCGTTCGTGGGCCAATTGGCGTACCTTACAGGAATTCCGCCCGGAGATCTATCGAGGACTCGACGCCCACCTTATCGAAGTTGGTCTGGATCCACCGATCGGCGCTCTCGCGTCCGATGTCCCGCAAGTGCATGAGGAAGTGCCAATGAGGATCGAGCTTGCTGGAAAAGGCAAGCTGAGCCATGTACGGCTCGGCGTCGATGTCGTGGACGAGGATGCGCTTCAGTCTTCGTTTCTTCACCACGCCCTCGTCGATCAGGCGGGTGACAAAGGCAATGGCCCGCATCTCGCGCATGAGAGAGGAATTGAAGCTGATCTCGTTTATCCGATTCAGAATCTCCCGCGCAGTCTTGGGCACCTCCTCTCGCCGGATCGGGGTAACGCGGACGATCAGCACGTCCCGGGATTCGCAGTCGTAGATGAGGGGAAAGATCGCCGGATTCCCCATATATCCGCCGTCCCAGTAGGCCTCGCCGTCGATCTCGACCGCCCGGAAGAGGAGCGGCAGGGACGCCGAAGCCATCAGCACGTCTGCGGACAGCTCCCGGGTTTCGAAGACCTTGATCCTGCCGCTACGCACGTTGCTCGCCGAGATGAAGAGCTTGACCGGGCTGCAGTCCTTGAGGCGGTCGAAATCGATCGTCTTGACCAGCAGGTCGCGTAACGGATTCAGATTAAACGGGTTCAGCTTGTAGGGTGAAAACATGGGGGGCACGACGTCAAGAGCCAAGGTGGCAGGGAAGCAGCCCATGTTCCAGCTCCCCAACCAACGGCTCAGCCACGTCGATTGAAAAGGAGCTGTCTGGGCGGCACCGCTGACACCGTGCCAGAAGGACTCGAGCGCGGCACGGCCACCTTGCACGCCGCCGGTCATCAGCCCCTGGGCCAGGACCGCCGCGTTCATCGCCCCAGCGCTGGTCGCGCTGACGCCCTCGATGACAATGCGCGGCTCCTCGAGGAGCCGGTCGAGCACGCCCCAGGTATATGCGCCGTGGGCGCCACCACCCTGCAGGGCCAGGGTGATCGTCTTGGCTTTAGGCCCTCTTCTCCACCAAGCCTTCATGGGGGTTCTATCTCCCGCACTCCCCCGGTGCAAGTTTCGGACCCACACGCGTCCCACCCCTTTCACGCGCCGGCGTGGCGATGCCAGGCCGCCCGATGGTCACGCTGGGTATCGGTGAGCGCTGCGGGCCCGTAGAACCTTTCATAGAAATCCGGATCCAGGTGATGGGCCTGATAGGCAAGGATGGTACGGAAAGGACCGCTGTGGGCGGGGAAACGCCCGTAGCGGTTATACACGTACTCGCAGTAGGCGATCGTTGCTGCGATGGCCCTGTCGGAGTACCGCGGAATGGCGGCCTGCACCGCGGCGCCATCCCTCCATCCCGTCACCGCCCCGCCGTCGCGAAAAATGCCCGTGCCCTCCCCGTATTTGAAGTCCACAAAGGCCAGGACCGCCTCCTCCATGTTGCGGTAGTAGGGCGGGCAGTACGGCTTGATAAGCACCTCACCGTCCCGCTCCAACCCCACCGCTGTCGGAACAGGCACGTCCTTCCTGAGCAGCCACAGGAGCCGTCTGGTCACTGGCCCGGCACCGATCGTCCGCGAAAAGGGGATCTCTTCCATGCGAAACCTGAGGGTCTGAAACCAGATGAACGGATGGGCCGCGAAATGGGGGAAGCCCCCTAGCCCAAGAGCCTGGCTCATCAGGCCTAGGTTCTGGAGGATTCCGCCTTGTTCGATGGCCGCGAATTCGTAGAGCCACGTTTCGAAGAAACCGAGTGTTGCCACGAGGCCGTGTTTGGGATCGTCCTGGAGGTGACCGCCCCGAGAGACGGCGAACTTGGCGATGCCCGCCGGTTCGAAGCGGTTGCGCTCGTCCACCACGAAGTAGCCGAACTCCTCGCCGAAAGCCGCCAGCATCACATTGATGTAGTCGGCGGTGAACTCGTTGACGCATAAAAAGTAGGTCGTACCTGGCAGATTGGCTGACCACTTGTTGAATGGCGGCACGAAGGGTTTTTGGCGTGGCACATCCAGGCGCCGGTCGGCGATACGGACCCGGCTCTTTTCGTACAGCTCGACGAACTTGCATTCATGTGCAGCTTGGATCAGGCTCGCGATTTCGGTTTGTCGATAATCCTGAGGGCGCTTGAGCATCCACACACCATCATCATTGACGACAAAGACGGTCACATAGTGCAAGGCATGGCCGCTGGCCACGGTGCGGCCGATGAAGCCGATCATAATGTTGCCACCCCCCGCCTCCGGCACCTCGCCGGTCTCGTACGGAAGCTCGGCGAGGGCGTACCCGGTAATGCCGCAGGCAGCAAAGGCCAACGCCGCTTCTTCTTCGAGACTCAGCGGCTCTGGGGAGTAGGCGCTGGCATAGGCGAGGGGTCCCCCGTTCAGGCGCATCCCCTTACCAAATCGGCGCGAGCGGCGCTCAATCAGTGTCTTCACCAGCGGGTAGCGGGCGAGCTGTTCCATCAGCCCTCCCCTCTCTCTTGTCCACGGGTTGCCTCATTTGCAGCTCCTCGCATCATTCTCCGGTTAGCTCCTTTTCCTCGCTGTCGCCTTTGTTTTGGCCTGGAGCACAAGGGCCTGGTGTCCTGGATTCGCATTGTGGGCTCTTGCATCAGCGTCCGCCAGAGCGCGCGATGCCCGATGTGGCCCGGACCACGGTAAGTATCCGTAGATGGGGCTGTAATCATGGGGCGGCTGCTTGATGACGCAATACGCATACCATTTAGCAGGCTTGGCTGCCGGTCGCTTGGCAGGCTTCCTGGCCGCCTTCGCCCCCTTCGTACCCGCACGTCTTCGGGCCTTACTCGCGCTCGTCCTTTTCGGCCTCACTGGCTTCCTCGTGGCCATTTCACACCTCCTTTGCTATGTGTGAACAACGCACGGCACAAGAATCACGTCCCCACTTTGTTCGGGCTCAGGTCCCTCAATCATAAGGAAACGACGAGGCACTTTCAATGGATCTTCGAGGTGCGGCCCTTCTGTGACTTGGCTTGCGCAGATCGGCGGGGTGAGGTAGATTCACGGTTCATGCATGCGTTGATCGTGATCTGGTTTCAGTGGGTCCACGACTGGGGCTATCCGGGGATCATTCTTTTGATGGCCATGGAGAGCTCTATCTTCCCGGTCCCCAGTGAGCTGGTGATCCCTCCGGCTGCCTACTGGGCCGAGCAGGGACGGTACAGCCTTTGGGGGGTAGTACTGGCCGGGACGGTGGGGAGCTACCTTGGCGCCGCGGCGACCTATTGGGTCGCCCGCTGGGTGGGACGGCCGCTCGTGATCCGGTATGGCAGGTACTTTTTCGTTGCTGAGGCGAAGTTGCTCCGCGCCGAACGCTGGCTGGCCCGGTACGAGGCCGGCAGCGTGTTCTTTGCCCGACTGCTCCCTGTGGTTCGGCATCTGATCGGCATACCGGCCGGGCTGGTCCGGATGAACTTCACGGTCTATAGCGTCATGACCATTATCGGGTCGGCCATCTGGTGCGGCATCCTGGCCTGGTTCGGCGCCCAGGTCATCGGGGACCGGCCGCAGCTCCTCGATAATCCCTCCGAGATGGTCAATGTTCTGGTCTCGCGGTTCCATTGGATCGCCGGGCTGGTGCTCGTCCTGGCGGCCCTGTACATCCTCGTCATGTACCTCACGACAAAATCTGACCCCCACTCCACGCCGCGTCAGTGATCCGCGCACGTCAACCAAACCTTGACTTGTATTATTGGAGTCCGATGGCCGCGGCCTCGCCAGCGTGTCCCTACCGAATAATCAGGCCGGCATAGCCGACGACGGAGGCATGATCCTTGGTGACGTCGCCGGAGGTGGCGTAGCGGACCAACTCGCCCCGGGACGCCCCGAGTGTCTTCGCGGCGACCAGCATGGCGGTGGTCGGGTGAAAACCGCACATGCTGATCCGTTCCCGCAGCACAGTGGCGTGGAGCCGCTCCGGGTCCAGATCCAGTATCGCGTCGATAGCCATCCGATCCTTTCGCTCGGCCAGCTCCCGGGAGATGTAGTGGCTCATATCGGTGCTGGCAATGAGCAGCACCTGCTTTCCCGAAGCCTGGATGGCCTCGGCGAGGGCTTGTCCGACATCGCGGCACGCCCCGTATTCATGACTCATCAAGGAAATAGGCACAAACGACAGATCGGGGAACAGAATCTGGAGGAACGGCAGTTGGACCTCGATCGCGTGCTCCTTCCGATGGGCCCGATCGTCTTCCTCGAGCACCCGGGATCGATCGAGGATGGCCCGGGCCAGCTCGGTATCGATCGTCACTTCCCCCAAAGGCGTCTCCCAGGTCCCAGAGGTCATAATGGCGGCAGCGGCCCCGAGACCCGTATGGTTTGGGCCCAGGACGACACACGACTCGGGAGGGTCCAGCCGGGCGTAGACTGCCCCGGCCACCGCACCCGAATAGATATATCCAGCATGGGGGACTACCACGCCCATCGCCGCGGTCCTCTCTTCCCCTCGAGGGAGCAAATCCTCAACCTGAGGGTGGAGCGCCTTGGCGTTTCCCGCGTAGAAGAGATCTGCGACCGCCGGTCGGCGTACCACTTCAACCCTCGTTCGGGGTTCATGGTTGGTGGTTCATGGTCAATGGCGGACCAACCATTCCTCTCCCATCTCCGTCTATGAACTATGAACCCTGAACCGTGAACCTTCTTCGCAGCGCCCGGATATCCTGTTGGCTCATCCGACGTGCCTCCCGAGAATCCAACGGGCCGCGGCCGCGAGATCGGTGGCGACATGATCCGCCTCAACGGTTCCCGACTCTAACGCGAGCCTCCCCTGCCCGGTAAGCACGAGGATGGCCGTCATCCCCGACTGCCGCGCCAGCTCGATATCGACGAGCTGGTCTCCGACGACATACGAGCGGCTCAAGTCAATTTTGTGCTCCCGCGCCGCGCGCTCCACCAATCCCCCCTGAGGCTTGCGACAATGACACACCTGTCGAAACGGGGGAGCCCCCTCCGGGTGGTGGGGGCAGTAATATACGCCGCTCAACGTGACCCCCTCTGTCCCAAGCAGGCTCTCGAGCCTTTGGTGGATCTCGGCAAGCCTTGCTTCCGTCAAATACCCCCGGGCGATCCCCGATTGGTTGCTCACCACCACCAGCCGAAAGCCCCCCTCCTGAAGCAGCCGGAGCCCCAGCCCGGCCCCCGACAAAAGTCGGAGGCCCGAAGGATCAGCCAGATACCCTGAGTCCTCGTTGATGGTCCCGTCTCGATCGAGAAAGACTGCCGGCGAGCCCCTTATCATTTGGTGTCACAACTTAATGTACAACTTTATCATTAAAGTCATAAACACCTATTACAGAGGATAAAACCTGATCCACTGAAATCCCAGTCATGCACCGGTGGTCAATCGGGCATTCTCTCAGAAGGCAGGGGCTGCATGGGACCGGATGCCTGAGGAGCACGTGCCTTCCCAGCGGAAAGGCGGTCTTCTCATTGGTCGGTCCAAAGATCGCCACCAGCGGAACGCCCACGGCTGCGCCGATGTGCATCGACCCTGTATCGATAGTCACAAAGACAGCGCAGCGTCTCAGCACCGCCGCCAGAAGCTGAATGTCCGTTCGGCCGATCAGGTCAATCACATGCTGTGGATAGCGGGCATACGACCGAACCGCCCTCGCCACCGCCCCGTCGACTTTCGCCCCGGTAAGAAGTACCTTTACCCCGAGGTCCTCGACCAGGCGATCGGCCAGCGCTGCGAACCGCTCCTCGGGCCAGCGCCTGGCCGAGCCATAGATCGAGCCGGGATTGAAGGCCACAAGGGTGTCCTGCGGCCCCACCCCCTCCTCCGCGAGCAAGGCCTCGGCCCGCTCCTCCGTTTGGCTGCTGAGAAATAGGGACGGCTCGCGCTTTTCCTGTGCCCACCCGAGCGCGCCAAGGAGAGCCAGGTAGTAGTCGGCGTAATGAAGCTTTCTCGTCGATCGATCCTGAGCCACCGCCGTGGTCAGGAGCAGACCCCTCCCCTGGGTGTTGTAGCCAATTCGGTGGGGGATTCTGGCTAGGAAGGCAAGGAGGGCCGCTTCAAAGGCGTTCTGAAGCAGGATGGCCAGTTCGAACCGGGACTCCCGAAGCTCTCGGGCCAGCTGGAGGAGTCCTGTTACGCCCCTGTGACGGCCTTCCCCGTCGTAGATGAGTATCTCGTCGATGTGTGGGTTCCCCGCAAAGACCCCGGCAACCCACGGCTTCACGAGGAGAGAGATCTGCGCGCGAGGGAAGGTCTTGCGGATGCCGGCGATGGCAGGCGTGGTCATCACCGCGTCGCCGACCCAGTTCACTCCCCGGATCAGGATCCGGCGAACCCCGGCTGGATCGACCCCCGTCCGCTCGATCACCCTCATCGCCGCCTCTCGCCCATTCCGCTACGGAAACAGGGTGTCCAGGAAACGCTTCAGCTCCGGCTGGCCGCTCGTAAGGGTGAGGCTCACCCCAACTGCAAGAACGGGAAATGGGACCGGGAGTTTTTCAATGCGAACCGCATCCTTCTCAGTCGTCAGGGCGACCGTCGCCCCAACCTCCTTCATGCACTCTGCGATCGTGGCGATGTCCGCCGCGCTGTACGGGTGATGGTCGGGATAGATGAGATGACGCTTCGGTACCTTCCCGAGGGACGCGAGCGTCCGGTCGAAGGCCGACGGGTTCGCGATCCCGGAGAAGGCGACGAATCTTTGACCGCGGAGGTCTTCCTCGGCGACCGTCTGACCGCTCATGACATCGGTGAAGACCGTCGGGGTGTAGACCGCATGGAGGATAGGCACCCGCGTGATGTCGCGGGAGTGAGAGAGCGCGTCCGTGGGCTCCCCAGGGTCGCCCACCCCGGTCATCACCAGGAGATCTGCCCGTCGTATGGCACGTACGGGCTCCCGGAGGAGTCCCCGAGGAAGGAGATAACCGTATCCGAAAGGATTTTCTCTATCCAGAAGAACGATGTCCAGGTCCCGCGCGACCCGAAGATGTTGGAAGCCGTCATCCAAGAGGATCACCTGAGCGCCGAACTCGCGAACGGCCACCCGGCACCCCTTGACCCGATCAGCGGACATGAGGACGACAACCCCGGGCAACTTCCGCGCGAGAAGGAGTGCCTCATCCCCGACATCGGGATAGCCCGCTCTCACGGTCTGGCCGTCCGAGACAACGACCGTCCTCCCCTCCCTCGTCCCCCCGTAGCCCCTCGTCACTACCGCCGCTCGAAGTCCCCGGTCCCGGAGCTCCTGCCCGAGGTGGATCGTCAAGGGGGTCTTCCCGGTCCCTCCGGCGGTGATATTGCCGATGCTGATAACCGGTACGGGCGGGCGGACCCGTCTGAGCAGACCGACGCCGTACAGGCCGCGACGCCACCCGACACCCAGGCCGTAGGCCCAGGACGCCACACGCAGGAGAGCGCGCACCGGGCGGCCCCGCCGACCGTGACCGGCGACCCACTGGCGATAGTGTCGGTGAATATTCGGATTCACAGATACCGCTCGATCAGCGTGACGGTCCGCTCGGCCGCCCCCCGGTTGCGGGTCAGTACCCGATAGGCGGCCTCCCCCATCCGGTGTGCCGCAGCAGGGTCGCGGAAGAGGTTGAGGACCCGTGCCGCCAGCTCGGGGGCATCACGAACCTGGTGAGGCGTTCCCTCACCGAGGAAGGCCTCAGCCACCTCGCCAAAGTTGTCCATGTGCGGCCCAAACAGGATCGGCCGCCGATATCGGGCGGGTTCCAGGATGTTATGCCCGCCCACCGGGACCAGGCTGCCGCCCACGAAAGCCACCGTGGCCAGGGCATAGAGGTGACTCAACTCTCCCATGGTATCGACCAGGACGACTGACGGAAGCTCGGCAGCGCCTCCGGTAAGCGCGCTCCGGCGAACGAAGGGAAGGCCTGCCTCCCGGAGGAGCATCTCGACCTCGGGAATCCGCTCCGGGTGGCGCGGGGCAAGGACCAGGATCGAACCGGGGACCGCTGTCTTGATCTCGTGAAAGGCCTGGAGGACAGGGCCCTCCTCTCCCCGATGGGTACTCCCGGCCACCCAGACCGGCCGACCGTCCACGAGACGCGCGACAGGGGCAAGACGCGCGGGAAACTGGTCATTCGCCTCCTCGTCATCATACTTGATGTTGCCCGTGACGACCACGCGCTCCGGATCGGCCCCCAACGTCAAAATGCGGCGTGCATCCCCCTCGCCCTGCATGCAGAAGAGCGCGATGCGCTTGAGCACCCGCCGGTAGAGCGGCGTGACAAGCTGGCAGCGCCGGAAAGACCGATCTGAGACCCGGCCGTTCACCAGGAGGACCGGCACGTCTCGGAGGTGGCAGGCCTCAAGAAAGTTTGGCCATATCTCGCCCTCCGTCAGGAGGACGAGCCTGGGCTTGACGGCCGTCAGGGCGCGGGCCACGGGTCCGGGAAAGTCCAGAGGAAAGTAGATGTGCGCCTCCGCTTGGGGGATTCGCTCTCGAGCCACCTCCCGTCCCGTGGCGGTGACCGTTGAGACGAGGAAGGGCAGTCCCGACCGCCTCGCGCGCAGTCGTGAAAGTAGAATGCCTCCCACCACCGCTTCCCCCACCGAAACCGCATGGAGCCAGAGCGGGCGTTTCTCTCGAAGCCTGATGGTGAGCGATTCAGGGTATCGGCCTAACCGCTCCGCTAGCCCGAACGGACCGCGCCGGCCACCTCGGCGGAGAATGCGAGGCAGATGGGTGAGCAACGCCAGGAAGAGACCGATGCTGTACAGGGCCCTCATGAGATCCACTCTCGGATTTCAGCGATCAGCAGTCAGCATCAAAGGCTCCTCTCGGATCTTGCGCCGACGGCTGATGGCTGATGGCCGACTGCTGATTCTTTGAAGTACGCATCAGCCACCGCCGTCACCTGACGAAGACCCTCCTCGAGGACGGCGCGCGCCTTCTCCACCTCCTCGGGGCCGGCCGTCGGAGAAACCACGACCGGTTCTCCGTACACAAACACCCCCCGGCCAAAGGGATACGGGATCAGAAGCCGGTCCCAACTGCGCTCGAACCTTCCGTGCGACGCGGCAAAGGCCATCGGAATGATCGGGGTCCCAGCCAGCCGGGCGAGCTCGATCGTTCCGGTCTTCACCTGCTCCCTCGGGCCGAGAGGCCCATCTGGGGTGATCGCCAGATGATACCCTCTTCGGGAGGCTCGCACCATCCCGCGAAGGGCCCGGGCACCGCCTCGGCGGGCCGAACCCCGTACCGGTTGAATGCCGAATCGCTCTGCCACCCGGCTGATAACCTCCGCATCCGGGTGTCGACTCACCATAATTGCCCACGGACCTTCACGATACGCAAAGGGCATCATGAGGAGCCGGCCATGCCAGAAAGTTGCCATGACCCGTCTCCCCTCGGCGCGGATAATTTCGTCGAGCACCTCGCGCCCCACATAGCTCATTCGCAGGGACCGGAAGAGACCCCCGAGCAGGAACACCACCAGCCGGGTGAGGACGGCGATGACAACCGGATTGGTCCGAAGACCCTTCCAGGCTCGCTTCACCTCCGACTCCTGGCCTCCACCTCATACAGCGTCTTGAGGACCTCCCGGGCTGCGCGAAGAGAGGCCCCCTCCTCTCCGAGCTTTCTCCGAATCTTCTGGAGCTCCTCACGGATCGACCCAAGGGCCTCAGGGCTCTGCAAGAGCTCCAGGGCGATCTTGGCCACCCGCTCAGGGGTACAGTCCCACTGCAGCAGCTCGGGTACCACGCGCCTTCCTGCAACTAAGTTTACCATCCCTACGGCGGGAACATCCACCAAGAGCCTGCCCACCCACCAAGTGAGACGGGAGACCCGATAGATGATGACCATGGGGGTCCCGAGAAGCCCTGCCTCGAGTGTCGCCGTTCCCGATGCCGCGATCACCAGGTCTGCCGCTCGCATGATCTCGTACGTCTGGCCTCGGAGCAGTCGAATCGGTAAATCACTCCCCTGAAGGAGCGTCTCGACCAGTCGCGGGGGGAGTGAATCGGCCACACCCAGAAGAAACCGGACCGGGGGCTCAGCTTGAACAATCTGGGCAGCGGCCGCTTTGAGAACCGGGAGGTGGTGTCGGACCTCTCCCTCACGGCTCCCCGGGAGGAGGCCAATGATCCGATCCGAAGGATCATACCCCATGCGGCGACGAGCCTCTTCTCGACTCGGAATGTCTCGCAGACGGTCCAGCATGGGGTGGCCGACAAAAGTGACGGGAACCCCCGCCTGGCGATACAGGGCCT
>Ga0209001_1000041_pt1 | contig 26797 bp, 27 predicted proteins | sample Rifsed13ft2_FD_184006 | JGI IMG/M metagenome (GOLD analysis project Ga0209001, IMG submission 184006) | Soil microbial communities from Rifle, Colorado, USA - sediment 13ft 2 (SPAdes) (version 2) | ecosystem: Environmental > Terrestrial > Deep subsurface > Rock core/Sediment | place: Rifle...
AATGTGTTTCTTATTCGAACAGATCCCAAATAAATGAAATTGTAAAGTTCATTCACAATAAGAGGCGATTATTTACTATTCTCAGGCCTCACTATGACAAGTGTGTATTTATCAAGGTCAATGTATTTGCGAGCCACTCGCATTACGTCTTCGTTAGTTATAGAGTAAATCTGCTCTGGGTAGCGCGTATACTCATCCCAACCGATTCCATAAAGCTCATCGAAGGCGATCTTTGCAGCCTGAGATGAGTTCTGCTGAAGCCCTATCTCAAAATTTCCTACAAGGTAGTTCTTCGCCCTTTTAAGTTCGTCATCAGTTATACCATCTCTTAAAAGAATGGTGAGCTGTTCCTTTATTCCTTGGATAGCCTCTGCTTCCTTTTCAGGCGCGGAACCTATATAAACGCCAAAGAAACCTGGTTCCAGTCCGAAGTTAAGAAATGAAGTAACGCTATAGGCAAGGCTTCTTTTATCTCTCAATTCCGTAAAGAGCCTTCCGCCCTGCCCTGCAAAAATCGCATTTAATACCTCAAACGGATACTGGTCAGGGTCTTTAAGAGTCGGCGCTTGAAAACCGAGGATTATATGGGTCTGAGCCTTATCCTTTTGCTTTAATGCATCAGTTCTTATCTTATCTGGAGGAGGCTCAGGTTTAACTTGAGGAGGCAAAAATCCTCCCTTTTTCAAAGTCCCAAAATACTTTTCGATTGTTTTTAAGACATCCTTTTCATTCACATCTCCAACAACAGAAATAACCATGTTCTCAGGACGAGCGTATTTCTGGTAAAACTTGATTAAGTCCTCTCTTCCTATCTTGCTGATTGTCTCTTTTGTCCCAAGTATGTTAAGCCCATATGGATGCTCGCGGTAAAGGGTAGTTAAAAAGAGATTTATTGTTAATCTTAAAGGGTTGTCACCTTCACGGTTTATATCTGAAAGAATATCCCTTCTCGCTCGCTCGATCTCTTCAGGGATAAAAGATGGATGAAGAATAACATCTGCAAGTATATCCATTGCCTTATCAAAGTTTCTACTTAGAGATTCAACGGTTACACCAAAGCTATTTCTTCCAGAAAACCCATTAACAGAGCCTGCTATGGATTCGATCTCCCTTGCAATATCCTCGGCGCTTCTACTAGTTGTACCTCGAGTAAGCGTCTCGGATACAAAGTTAAAGACACCGTTACTATTCTTATCCTCAAACCTTACTCCTCCTAAGAAGGCAGCACGTGCTGCAAATAGAGGAACAGAGTGGTTTTCTTTAATTAGGACAGTTATGCCATTATCGAGTAAAACCTCCTTTACGTTGCTCTCTGAATCGAATGAGAGTTGGCTAAGTTCCTTTTCTAGGGTTTTAGATGAGGTATTAGCTATTTCAGCAATTCCCTTTTCGCTTATCGTCACTTTTCCTGTAGGGAGAAGAAATCCAGCAGTTAGGTTCGGGTTATTAAAATACCTTCTCGCCACTCGAATTATGTCTTCCTGTGTCACCTGAGATACCCTCTGTAAATAATCACTCTCTAGCCTGTAATCTCCCACCTCTACTTCATAGTAGCCGAGCTTTTGTGCCTGTCCCTGCATGGTTTCTTTAGTGTATATAGAATCACTTTCAATGTTCACCTTAGCCCTTGAAAGCTCCTCAAAACTTACAGGCTTGTATTTTAGTTGATACGTTTCTTTTATAATCTCAGAGAACGCATCTCTAGCCTTCTCAGGGTCAAGTGTCCCGCCCACATTAAAAAGCCCGCTAGACTTAGGTGTAAAGGAATAGGCATATATGTTATTCACGAGGCCTTTTTCTTCTTTAACCCTTCTGTAAAGTCTGGAACTCTCACCGCCTCCAAGGATATTTGAAATCACATCAAGCACAGGGGCATCCTCATGCTTCACACTTGGTGTACGAAATGCAAGAGAAAAGTAACTTTCCTGGATATTCTTATCAAAAACAAACGCCCTTAATTCCTTCCGAGCAGGCTCATCAGATATAACACACCCGGGAATCGACCTCTCCTGTAAAGCTCCAAAGGTTTCTTGAATTTTCGGAATAACCTTACGAGCGTCGAAATCACCTACTAGTACAAGCACCATATTATTCGGGGAGTACCACTTCTTGTAGAAATTAACTACCCTTTCCCTGGTGAAGCTTCTCACACTCTCGTCGCTCCCTATAACTGGTCTTCCATATGGATGAACAGTATAAGCCTCGGAGAAAAGTCTTTCGCTGAGTTTTCTTGAAGGTGTATCCTCGCCACGCCTGATTTCTTCGAGAACGACTTCAAGCTCTTTATTCAACTCATCAGGGTCAAACTTTGAATTTTCCATCGCATCTGACAGCACATCAAGCGCAGTATCAAGGAACCTACTTGCTATCACAACGTAATATACAGTTTCATCAAACGAGGTATATGCATTAATATCGCCACCATCTCCCTCAATTACCCTTGCTATCTCTCCAACTCCCCTTTTTTCTGTCCCCTTAAAAACCATATGTTCGTGTACGTGCGCAAGACCATATTCACCATCCTGTTCGCATGCGCTTCCAACCTTAACCCAAACGTTTACAGCAACAACCGAAGCGGAATGGTTTTCCTCTAAAATGACTGTAAGGCCATTCTCAAGTTGATACTTCACAACGCCAATTCCACCATCTAGACCCTTTTCAATAAGTTTTGCAGCTTTTTCTCTCTCAGCAGCCATTATTTTCTCCCCTATCATAAGTGTGAGTATCAGTATACCAGAGGCAAGGACTTTTATTACCATTCCTCGTATACTGCACTCAGAATAGTTCAAGAAATATTGCATAAGAACCTCCTAATATTAGATATTTGCATTGACTTAGGCTTTTGTAAGAAAAGATTTTAGATTACCCTTAAGGAGTCTCTTCGGGCTCTGTTTCTTCGATGACCTTAGGTTTTTCTTTAAACTGACTAACTATGTATAAAAGAAGCCCGATTAGGCTATAGAGATAAACTACCAATATAACCATAATTTCTGGATTTGTAATAACGGCAGTTAATATGATTGCGGCAACAACAAGCACATTAAACGGCTTTGTCCAACCTAATCTCAGACTTTTCCAGTATGGGACATCGCTTACCATAAGGAGGCCCACAAACGGGGCTAAAATGAGATAAAACCACATCATCCTATCATCAGGAATAATTTTGAACTCAGACGAAAGAAGAATCGGGGAAAACATAAGCCCTGCTGCAACTGGGCTTGGAAGCCCGGTAAAGGCATATTTTTCTCGATTTCCTGACTGCACATTAAACCTCGCAAGCCTTAGAGCTGTACAAACTATATAAAAGAGGGCTACCATTAGACCCAACCTTCCAGATTGCATAAGCGTAAAAACATAAATCAAAACACCAGGAGCAACGCCAAAGGAAACCAAGTCTGAAAGAGAATCATAAGACAGGCCAAAGTTGCTTTGAGATTTGAGAATCCGTGCAATTCTTCCATCAAATAGATCAAGAAGCCAAGCGATCCCAATAAAAGCGGCTGCCCACCAGAATTTTCTATAAAACAATTCTGAATTGCTAGCCTGAATTTCGCTTAATGAAGCTATCTGAATCGAGGTCATAATCGAAAGAAGTCCACAAAAAAGGCTACCAGTGGTGATAAGATTAGGTAGAACTGGCAACATTCTCTGACGCTTTGACTTTTTCTTTTTACTGTCGCCGATATACCCGGACGATGCTCGCATCTTTATTCGCCTTTCCCTTTCATCCACCCTAGTATTGTCTCACCACCTCTTACCTTATCTCCAGGTGTTATTGAAACCTCACAACTAGGAGGAAGATAGATATCTACCCTTGAACCGAATTTAATCATACCAAATCTTTCGCCTTTGTGAAGTAGATCCCCGACTGAGACATAAGAAACAATCCTCCTCGCTATAAACCCTGCAATCTGAACAACGACGATTTGTTCTTTTTCGTCAGTCTCGATAAGTGTGGCAAGCCTTTCGTTCTCTGTTGATGAACGCCTTAGGTCAGCTATATGAAATTGCCCTGGGACATACTTAGTGTTAATAACCCTTCCAGTTACTGGAAACCTGTTTACATGGCAGTCAGTTATGGATAAGAAAATTCCTATCCGTTTCATCTCGAGACTTAAAAAATTCTCTTCTAGGGCGTTATCTATTTCTACAACCTTTCCGTCGGCAGGAGAAACTATAGAAAATGGGACTTCAGGGGTTTTCCTCTCAGGATCTCTGAAGAAGTATATGATAAAAACAGTGACGGCGGCAAGAATAATCGATAATGACTCAAAACCAAATAGTGCTGTGATCCATGCAAGAAGGGCAGATATACCTATATAAGGAAGACCTTCTAATGCTATTATGCTTCTCGGTTTTATCATTCTAAGTGTTTAGCCATAAGCTATCAGCCATCAGTAAAAGATTTTGCTGACAGCTAACGGCTGACGGCCGACGGCTTCAGTTCTTTGTCTTATCAACGAGTTTCTGCTTAAAGAGAGAACCCATCATCTCCCTGAGCCTCCGCCCAACCTCCTCAATATGGTGACTCTCGCCCTTTTTAAGAAGCGCATTATAAACTGGACGGCCAGCTCTATTTTCAATTATCCACTCCCGCGCAAACTCACCTGACTGAATCTCCTTGAGAATACGCTTCATCTCTTGTCTAACGGTATCGTTTATTACCCTTGGTCCTCTGGTTATATCCCCGTATTTTGCAGTATCGCTTATTGAGTAGCGCATATTAGAGATGCCACCCTCGTAAATTAAGTCCACAATGAGCTTAACCTCGTGAAGGCATTCAAAGTAAGCCATCTCAGGTGGATAGCCGGCTTCAACGAGTGTTTCATATCCGGCTAGAATTAAGGCTGTCAACCCGCCACAAAGAACACACTGCTCACCAAAAAGATCCGTCTCAGTTTCATCTTTAAAGGTGGTTTCAATTATCCCTGCGCGTCCAGCGCCAATTGCACCGGCATATGCAAGAGCGACTTCTTTCGCCTGCCCCGTTGCATTCTGATAGATTGCGATAAGCACTGGAACACCGCGTCCTTGTGTATATTCATTACGAACAGTGTGGCCAGGGGCCTTTGGCGCTACCATGAATACGTCCACGTTTGGCTGTGGGACAATCTGTCCAAAGTGAATGTTAAACCCATGACCAAATGCAACCGAATCCCCAGGGTGAAGGTTATTTGAAATATGGCGTGAATAAATATCAGGCTGATGCGAATCTGGTGCAAGAATCATAACAATATCTGCCCAGCGAGAAGCCTCGTCTACAGGGAGTACTTTAAAGCCGGCATTCTTAGCCTTTTCCCAACTACTCCCCCCTTCCCTAAGTCCAACTACTACGTTCATACCGCTATCTCTAAGGTTTTGCGCATGTGCATGTCCTTGACTCCCGTAGCCTATTATTGCGATTTTTCTTGTCTTTAGCCTTTCAGTATTAACATCCTTATCGTAATAGACCTTCATCTTTCACCACCTCTTTTATGGTTTTGAACCTCCCTCGCCATTGCTACAACACCTGTGCGCGCAATCTCTTTTATCCCCATTGGTTTTAGTAGCTCTAAGAAGGCATTAACCTTCTCCTTGTCTCCAGTAAGCTCGAGTGCATATGATTTAGGACCAACATCTATTACCTTTGCCCTAAAGATATCAGCTATTCTGAGAATCTCAGCCCTGGTTTCCTGAGTGGCCTCTACTCTTACAAGCATCATTTCCCTTTCTACATGAGTTACTTCAATTAGATCTTGAACCTTGATCACGTTTATCATGTTGTTGAATCTCTTTATGATCTGCTCTATTATCCAGTCATCGCCGCTTGTAACTAGAGTGATACGGGAAGACGTTTGATCAAGTGTCTCCGCTACGCATAGACTTTCAATGTTAAACCCCCTTGCACTAAAAAGCCCTGCTATCCTTGCAAGTACACCTGGCTCGTTATCAACTAAAATTGAGATTGCGTGCCTCACTTGTAAACCTCCGGTTTAGAAATTTAGGTAAAAATTAGTTAGACATTCAAGTGATTAAGGTGTCCAATCTCCTTTCTCTTATACTAAATGTTAATCGGCATGTTAAATTTATATCTTCTGGGCTTTCACTTTTCTTAAAACACCACTTTTCTCTGAAACTGATAGAGTGATTGCCTAATCTAAGACCGTTGTATTAACGGATCAACTCATATCAGCAGGGTCAATTATCATCTCATTCATCGCCCCGCCAGGAGCGATCATGGGATAAACCATTTCTTCGTAGTCAACAACTACCTCTATTAGAACAACCCCTTCAGTAAAGAGGCCCTCTCTTAGTGTAGCCTCGAGCTCATCGGGTCTCTTTGCTCTTAACCCCTTAGCACCGAATGCTTCGGCAAGCCTCACGAAATCAGGCATTACATCGAAATGAGAAGCTGAATAGTTGCTATTGTAAAATAGAGTCTGCCATTGCCTTACCATTCCATGATGCTCGTTATTTATGACGATGATCTTTAAATCCATATTATTCTCTACCGCTGTGGCAAGTTCCTGCATATTCATCTGGAAGCTTCCATCACCTGACACGCATATTACCATGTCGTCCGGGCGTGCGAATTTTGCACCCATTGCAGCTGGAAATCCAAACCCCATAGTGCCGAGTCCACCTGATGTAATATGTGTCCTTGGGCGGTTAAACTTATAGAATTGCGCAACCCACATCTGATGCTGACCAACATCCGACACAATTACAGCATCTCCATTTGTGATCTTATAGAGCGTGTCTATAAGGAATGAGGTCATTATCTTATCACCGTTCTGTCTGTATGTAAGAGGATGTTCTCGTCCCCACTTTTCAATCTCTCCAAACCATTCCCTCCTATCAACCTTCAAATCCACAGGGATAAGTTCAAGCATCTGTTTTAGAATTTGCTTCGCATCACCTACAATTGGACAATGAACACGAATGTTTTTATCAATTGTCGAGGGATCAATATCTATATGAACTATTTTTGCATTTGGAGCGAACTTGGGAAAGTTTCCACCAGTTGCCCTATCATCAAACCTCGCCCCTATCGCAATAATTAGATCGCTTTCGTGTACCGTCATATTCGCTTTATAAGAGCCGTGCATCCCTAACATGCTCATAAAATAAGGGTCATTAGCAGGATAGGCGCCAAGTCCCATTAAGGTAAGCGCTACAGGAACCTTAAGCCTATGCACAAACTCTATGAGTTCCGGTGTAGCCTCAGACCAGATAAGCCCACCTCCACCAAAAATAACTGGTCTCTTTGCAGAGAGAATCATCTCAACCGCCCTTTTTATCTGACCTATGTGACCTTTTGTTGTCGGTTTGTAACCTCTTAGATTAATCTCTTTTGGAATTTCAAATTCATCCTCACCAATAAGAACATCCTTGGGCATATCTACCAGTACAGGACCAGGACGACCTGTAACAGCAATATAAAAAGCCTCCTTCATAGCACGCGGGAGATCTTTTGTCTTCCTGACAAGGCAATTATGCTTCGTGCAGGGCCTTGTAATTCCAATATGGTCTGCTTCCTGAAAGGCATCGCTTCCAAGATAGGGTGTAGGAACTTGCCCAGTAAAGACAACTACAGGAGAAGAATCCATATGCGCTGTGGTAATTCCTGTAACGGTATTGGTTGCGGCTGGTCCAGATGTAACAAGCACAACCCCGGGTCTTCCAGAAGCCCTTGCATAACCATCAGCCATATGCGTAGCTCCCTGTTCGTGTCTTGCAAGGACATGCTTTATGACATTTGTATACTTAGGCATAACGTCGTATACCTTTAGCACATATCCTCCGGGAAGGCCAAAGATTATATCCACGCCCTCATCGAGTAGAGTCTCAAAAAACATCTGTGCGCCGATCATTCTTGCCATTGGAGTCTAACCCCCATCTTAAAGACTTTTCCTTACCCTTCTTATCTTTTCTTCCATCTTATCTTTTAATGCGAGCTTCATCTTTTTTAGTCTCTTAACCTCAAGCTCTTCATCGATAGAAAGGGTACCTTTCTTTTCTATCTCTTTTACCGCGTCATCTAACTTTCTATGTTCAAAATATAACCTTTTAAACTCTTCATCTCCTTCGAGTAACCTTTCAATTATCTCCATTTCCTTCATTATATCACCCATCTCTATAGATTTCAGCCTCTGACTTCCTTAAATATTGAGGTGCGAGAGCCGATAAGTCATCCTTGTTGCCGTTTTTGAACATATAGGATCCTATAAGAGCGCAACTCGAAGCTTTGGGAAAGTTGATGTCTGAAGGACAAAAAAGCGCAAGTTCTCCAAGCGAGTTTATCAAGAAATCTCTATAAAGCAAAGCACCATTTCCGATAAAAATTGTCCTTTCAGAGATCATCTCGCAAATATCATCTGGAGAAATAAGAATATCATCTGTAATCCTATTTAAGTTGGTATCAGAGTATCTAAATAAGGCAGCATATACCTCCTTCTTTTTAGCATCAATCAGAGAATATATATATAAAGGAGTATAAAGCAGATTCCTTGCAAGAACCTCAAGAGACGAGACGCCAACGACTGGGATTCCAAGACTAAAAGCAAGTCCCTTTGCAGTAGAGATCCCTACCCTTAGTGCTGTAAAAGAGCCCGGACCCTTTGAAACTGCGATCCCTTCAATCTCATTTTTTTCTACACCAACCTCCTTTAAGAGCCAATCTAGCATAGGAAGAAGCTTTTCAGAGTGAGTTGGACCGAGATTTAAAAAAAACTCCCCAAGTACCTTGTCACCTTCTAAGACCGCAACACTTCCAGAACCTGTTGATGTTTCAATTCCTAATACCTTCATGTTTTGCCCTTTCTTTTCCACGACGATCAATATCCTCTGCCATCGCATCCGCTCCTGAAGTAATACCGCTTATCTTAAGCGCAAGGTCATCTTTATTGGTTGCCTGCCTCATGACCTCGTCATAAGTGATCATGCCTTTTTTATAAAAATCAAACAAGCATTGATCGAAGGTCTGCATCCCATAATGCAGATATCCCTCTTCAATAGCAGTTCGTATTTCCGCTGTCTTTGTTGGATCAGAGATGCATTCTCTAATCCTTGCTGTAGCAATCAGCACCTCGACTGCAGGAATCCTACCCTTTCCATTCGCTATAGGCAGTAGTCTCTGAGAAATTATCGCCTTTAAGATCTGAGAAAGTTGGTAGCGAATCTGATTATGCTGATTAGGCGGGAATATGGTGAGTATTCGGTTAATCGCCTCTTGCGCATCCAGAGTATGGAGTGTTGTAAGAACCAGATGCCCAGTTTCAGCAGCAGCCATAGCGATTTCCATTGTTTCAAGATCGCGCATTTCACCGACAAGAATCACATTTGGATCTTCCCTCATTGCAGACCTTAAAGCGTTTGTAAATGAAAGTGTATCAATATCAACTTCTCGCTGTTGTATAATGCTCTTTTTGTCACGGTGTACGTATTCAAGGGGATCTTCAATCGTTATTATGTGCCTTGGGCGAGTCGAGTTTATACAATCAATGATTGCGGCAAGGGTTGTAGATTTACCGCTACTCGTCGTTCCAGTTGCAATTATTAACCCGCGCTCCTCCAGAGAAATCTTCTCAAGTATAGGCGGTAGATTTAACTCAGAAAAATTCAGGATCTCGAAAGGAATCGCCCTTATAGCCATAGCTATTGTTCCCTGTTGCTGAAAGACATTAATCCTGAACCGTGACAGACCTTCTATATCATATGCAAGATCCATCTCAAAGGTTTTTTCATATTTCTCTCTCTGCCATTTATTCATCACAGAGTAGGCCAATCTTTCCAGGTCCTCATTAGTAAAGCTAGGCGCTTCTTTTATAAATACTATTGTCCCGTCAATACGAAAAGCCGGAGGGCTTCCTACCTTAAGATGTATATCAGTAGCATCTGCCCTTAGAGCCGCTTTAAGAAGTCCATCTATCTCATTTTCAGCCATGATCACCTCTCAAATGTTATTAACTATGTAATGCATATTTCGATAGAATCTCTTCTTTAATTCTCTCCATAATCTCAGGGTGTTCCTTTAAAAATAATCTACTATTTTCTCTTCCCTGACCAAGCCTTTCCCCTTTATACGAGAACCAAGTCCCACTTTTTTCAATTATTTTTGAATTGGAACCGATATCAATTGCCTCACCCTCTTGGGAAATCCCAATGCCAAAAAGAATATCAAACTCTGCTTCCCTAAAAGGAGGAGAGACCTTATTTTTTACAACCTTTGCCCTTACCCTGTTTCCCGAAATCTCCTCCCCCTCTTTTACAGAGCCGATTCTTCTTATATCAATTCTCACTGAGGCATAAAACTTTAATGCCGTCCCACCACTAGTTGTTTCTGGATTCATATAAGAAGGAACACCGATCTTCATTCGCGTCTGGTTTACAAAAATTACGATTGTTTTTGATTTGCTCACTGTAGCCGTGATCTTTCTTAAAGCCTGTGACATAAGCCTTGCCTGAAGTCCGACATGGGCGTCTCCCATTTCGCCCTCAATCTCTGCCTTTGGTGTTAATGCTGCAACTGAATCAAGAACTATCACGTCCACGGCGCCACTTCTTACAAGGGTGTCAACAATCTCAAGCGCCTGTTCACCGAAATCGGGTTGTGATATAAGAAGGTCATCCACTCTTACACCGAGCTTTTGAGCATAATTTATGTCAAGAGCATGCTCAGCATCAATAAATGCGACAATCCCACCTAGTTTTTGTGCCTCGGCTATGGCGTGAAGGGCAAGTGTAGTTTTACCAGAAGCCTCAGATCCATAGATTTCCACAATCCTTCCCCTTGGAAGCCCACCAACACCAAGGGCAATATCCAATCCTATGGAACCTGTATTAACTACGGAAAGCTCAGGGATTTGGGCATCCGCACCAAGGCGCATTATAGCGCCCTTTCCAAACTGCTTCTCAATAGATGATACAGCAAGCTCTATCGCTTTTTCCTTGTTTACCTCTTTAGATTGAGACTCTTTTGACATGTCTTTATGTTTCCTGAATTGATGAATTATACATTATTTAAAACAAATTTCCTAATCCGATCAAGTACAACCTCTGAAGCGATTAACTTTATTTCCTCCCTTGTGCCCTTAAACTGAAATCTTTGAGAGCTTGTTCCCTTTTTCTCATGAGAAATCCCGATGAAAACAGTACCTACAGGTTTGGTTGGTGTACCCCCCGTTGGCCCTGCAATACCGGATATTGAAACGCCTATATCTGCTTTTGCTAACTTTCTGACTCCTTCAGCCATCGCCTCAACTACCTCTTTACTAACTGCCCCGAAAGACTCGATTAATTCTTTTGGTACTCCCAGTACCTCTACCTTGGATTCGTTACTGTAAGAGACTATACCTCTTTCAAAATAATTAGAGCTTCCTGAAACGTTTGTAACCCTATGTGCAACAAGCCCGCCGGTGCAGGACTCAGCAAGCGCAAGGGTGAGCCTATTTCGGGAAAGGAGTTTCCCAACAACCTCCTCAAGTGTCTCCCCTTCAGTAGAAAAAACATACTCACCAAGCCTAAAAACAATGTCTTCTATAACTTCTGAGACCATCTTCTCAGCTTTTTCTTCTGTATCACCATAACCAGATACCCTTATATGAATCTCTGGGAAATTGGGTCTATATCCTATTTTTACACCCTCCCTTTCTATACCTTTAAGCCTTTCTGCAACCTCAGATTCCCTTAATCCAGACGTTTTTACCATTCGGCTTTTAAATTTATTCCGTCCTAAAGTCCTCTTATCTAGCTCCGGAATTACATACTCCTCAAGCATAGCCTTGAACTCTTTTGGAACTCCAGGTAGGAAGAAAAAAACTACACTATCCTTTTCACATTGAAACCCAGGAGCAGTACCCCAGAAGTTTTTAAGGATTTGTGATCCTTTGGGCATGTAAGCCTGCTTCTTGTTTATTTCCAACAACTTTCTTCCCTGTTCCTTAAATCTCTCCTCTATCATCTGAAGAGCATCGTCATTCAGCTCAAGGGGAATTCCGAAGAATCGAGAGGCGACCTCGGCTGTTAGATCATCGGGTGTAGGTCCAAGCCCGCCAGAGACAATTACTGCCTGTGATCTTCTCTTAGCAGTTCTTAGAGCTTCTATTATGGCTTCTTCATCATCGCCAACACTTGTATGGAACCTAAGATCAAAACCGAGACTCATTAGCTTCTCCGCTGCCCAGTGAAAATTAGTATCAAGCGTCACGCCGCTCATTATCTCATCGCCTGTTGTTATGATTTCGATCTTCATCTAACTGAGTAGAGACGACCCGGCGGGTCGTCTCTACATTATTATCCAATCACCCTTGTAATAACCTGCATTATAATATTTGCGTAAATCCCAGCTACAACGTCATCTGTCACTATTCCAAACCCACCTGGTAAGCGTTCTGAGCTTCTTACTGGGGGAGGTTTTACAATATCTAATAATCTAAAGAGAAAAAAACCCAAAATTATATTTCGCAAGCTTGGTGTAATGAGAAACATTGTTACTAAATATCCACAAACCTCATCAACCACCACCTGCTTTGGGTCAGTTACCCCAAATATACACGATGCCTTATTTGAAACCCATACAGAGAAGATTATAAACCCAAGAAGAAACGAAATATAGATATATAGAGAAAGGTTAGATAACAAATAGAAAAGTATTACTCCACCAACTGTCCCCGCCGTCCCTGGCGCAATCGGCGAATATCCCAGATAAAAAAAGCTCGCAAAAAACTGAGTAAGCCATTTTCCCACTTAAGAGAGGGCTCCTTCAATATGAAGAAGTTTTTTCTTGATTTCGATCCCGCAAGAATATCCACCAAACCCGTTTGTTGCAACTACTCTATGACATGGAACAATTATGGGAATTGGATTAGCACCAACTGCATTGCCCACTGCTCTTGCAGCACGAGGATTTCCAATTTTCCTTGCAATTTCACTATAAGTCTTTACTTTTCCATAAGGAATCTTTAAAAGCTCCCTCCAGACAGACCTTTGAAATGGAGTTCCGGAAGATAAATCTACCTTCGATTGAAACTCCTTTAACTTGCCTTCAAGATAAAGGCGAACCTCTCTCACCGATTTTTCTGCTTCGCCACCCTCTGTTAGCTTGACTCCATTCAGGTTCCCGATAAATTCCTTAAATCTATCCTTCCCAAATATAATTCTCGAGATTCCTTTAGGTGTGCTTATGACATAGATAGCACCTAGAATACAATTACAGTAAGAAAAATTAGATGGATTCATTGAGCATCTGTTATAGATTATTGTCACAGAACCTGCCCTATGTTGTCAAGAAACAAATCTTTTATTTTTACCCAATGATTTTGTTGACTATTGTTAACGCGATAATCATTATATAAGTTATCTAGAAATTGGGATAATATTACAGGCATCTTTTAATAAGTTGAGATAGAGCCTTCATCGAGAGTCCGAAACTCATAGCGATGCTATTGCTGCTGTCTCAACAAAGGAGAGAATTATGAGAGGGCTCAAAACTATACTTTCAAAACACCCACTTTTTAAGGGGCTTGATAAACGCTACCTTCAACTGATAGTAGATTGTGCATCCGATGTGCACTTTAATTCTGGAGATCTTATCTTCCGTGAGGGAGAGGAAGCCGATCAGTTTTATATAATTCGTGAGGGTAGAGTGGCGCTTGAAGTAGTGCTCGTACCTGGACGTGAGCCTATTATAATTCAGGTAATTGGAGAAGGAGATGTGCTTGGTTGGTCGTGGCTTTTTCCGCCATACCGCTGGCATTTCGACGCCAGGGCTGTCGCACCAACACAAGCCATTACTCTAGACGGTAAATTCCTTCGTACAAAATGCGAGAAAGACCATCACCTTGGTTATCAACTTATGAAGCGATTTGCTAATATTATTGAAAAGCGGCTTCGGGCAATGAGATTACAAAATCCAGATATGTATGCTATACATGCCTGAAATACGCCTGATCAACTTCAAACTGACCGATTCGTTATATCTAATTTAATTGAACTAGCACGAAACCATTCCAGAAGGTTGTGAGTTTAAGTTAATAATCTTTTTACATTACTTAAAATTTCAAATAATAAGGACTCTCTATTATTTTGTGATATTTCGAAAAGCTTTATATCATCTCTTTTCTTTATCTCTTCGATAAGTCCGCCACCCTTTATGGCTATTGTTGCAACTAGCGCTTTCTCGGAATCTAAAATCTCTTTTAAGAGTTTTTTAAATTTTTCAGATAAACACTCCATCTTCCCAATCTCATCAATAATGATGAGACTAACTGTATCTTCAAAAAACGGTATAGAGTCAAGAAATTCTTCAAACCCCTTGATGTCAACCTTGTATTTACCAACTGTGTAAGGGCTTTTTATGTCTACATGAGATAGAAGCCCTTTTCTTCCATCAAGGCTCATAAGCTCAAACCCTTTTCTAATACCTTTTTCTCTGATCTCTTCCGTGTAAAAACCAACTGGATTGAAATCTCTTAGCTTAACAGAGAGTTTTTTGATAAGAGTTGTCTTGCCAACACCTGGTAGTCCTGTTATAAGGATATTCTTTTTTGTAAAACCCATATTTTTTTTGTTCCTATATTCTTTTCAAGAATTGCTCCCGTATTTAGGTTTAATATAGGAGGATAACCAAAAGAAGGGAATCCCTTCAAGAAAAATCCAAATCTCTTGAAGTCGTAATGATGTCTGACTCAAATTCAGACACTAAAGCAGCTCGTCGTTAAGGCGTACGCTACCATTAACATTAATCGGCCTTTGCAATGTATCCAGTAGAGGACAATGAGTGTTCACCACATCCACTAACTCTTTTATCTTACTGCGGTCAGTAGGGCTTCTTATATCCACTTCGTAATCAACTTCAAGAAAGCCAGATGGTACTTGAGCAACATTGAAAAACCCTCTTGCATCAATGCGTCCCTTCACATTTATCTTTATTGAATCTAATGGAATCCCCAAACCGGCTGCATACATGGCATACACTATCTCATGACAGGTTCCTAGAGCAGCAAGTACTACTTCTAGTGGATTGGGTCCCTTGTCCGTACCTCCAAGCCCAGGCTTTTCGTCTATATCAAGAGTGAATTGACGAATTTGAGCCTTTGTTAAATAGCCTTTAACTAGCTCTGTGTCTGCTCTAAACTCCCTAATAGCCGGCTCTTGGGACACCTTTTGAAGTTTTTCAACAATTTGCTTTAGCTTTTCTGCAAGAGCTTTACTGTCTGATTCATTTTCGAAAGTCTTTAAAGTTTCTACTGACAATTTAACTTACCCCCTTTTCACTTCTGAAGTTTAAATTGAGAATAAACAACATCTTTCTGATTAAGTTTTCAATTAATTTTGGGTCATGAGTAGAATATCACATAAAAAATATGGAGAGTACTAGTCATGACCAATACTTTTTCACTAATCTATACTAAGTTTGACTAGTATGTGACAGTTTTGATACAATTTTCTTCACGATTGCTATTAACCTGGGTTTAGAAATAACAAAATTTTGGAGTAATAACGAAGTATTTGGGCTAAATTTGCTTAAACACCATCTGCTCAACACAACTTATTACGGCAAAGTCAACCCAATTTACAAGGGTGGAATATAAATGGATACCTTCTCGCTCGGCATTCTCACACTCTTAGTAGTTGCTTTGCTTACCGTATTAATAATCTTTTTATTCCGAAGGCATCAGGGTAACGCAGACATCTCAACCCCGATTCAAAACTTAACTCAAGCAATACAACAGAATCAAGCACAAACAGCGGTTCTAGCCGAAAAGCTCACACGCCTGGAACCTATGACCCAGTCAGTGAGTAATGTTCAGATTGAATTGAGAGGTTTATCGGAAAGGATCCTTAACGTAGAACAGAATCAGAATCAATATTGAGATCCCTCACTGCGTTCGGGATGACACTCCTTGTCAGATTGCTTCACGGAGTTTACACTGAGCACATTCGATTCTCTCAGTGCAGGCTCCGCGAATGTGTTCGCAATGACAAATGGAAGAAATTACTTCACGGAGTTTACACTGAACAAGGTGAATGTGTTCGCAATGACTCGGGAAACCTGCAGCATGTATAGGGTATTATCGAGTTAAAGTAAATAATTATCTAGGAATCAAAGAATTAAATAACTCTCGGAATCCCATATCATCTATGTCATGAATCCTACCCCTAGGATCAATGTAGATCTCTCCGATATCTATTAGTTTTTTAATCTCGGTTTCATCTACTTCTATTTCGCTCTCTACTTTTCCCTTGACCTTTCCGTACTTTCTAAGCCAATCTTCCTTAGGACTATAAAGATATGTATCTAGATCCAGATTATGGAGAATGACACACCTATCAGGAACATAGAGAACATCTTGCTCTCCCCCGCTCTTTGTCTTAAGACGCTTGTAGATTATTTTCATGTTGGTAACCTACACAACGGTGACGACTTTGAATTAAGCCACAGAGGACACAGAGAACACGGAGAGAGGAAAAAACAAAAATTTATTTAAATCTTTTCTCAATATCCTCTGTGGTCTCTGTGGCTAACTTTGTTCCGCAAGCTCCGGGTGCCAGAGTTTAAAGTGATTTCTATGAACCTCTGTATATGCTCCTTCCGTGTAATGCTTGTCATAGAATTCCAGATCAAGATGATGAGCCTGAAAAACTAATCTTGCAAACATGGGATCAAGAAAGGCAGGGAATCTTCCATAGTTTTCATAAACATAGGTGCAGAAATCCTTTACAATCTGTATTCTCACCTCCGAGGGATGGTATTCATCCTGAAGCACTCCCTGTGGATCCTGGTAAGGATATGGATTTCCCTCTTTCCAGAAATCCCCTCTCATTTTGAGAAATTTATCTACAGCTTCGCTCATATCCTTTACATATGGCGGACAGAGCGCTTCAAAAACGCCGTCACGCCCTACTGGAACCGGACTCAGCATGCTCCTTAGACTTTTTTCAGGTTTTATGAATCTGAAACCCAATCCCTTGTAAGCAGGGTCCACACCCAAAGCATAATGCGGAAGAAGTCCTGTAAAAGCCCATCCACCTAGTCCAAGCGCCTGAAGGGCAAGATTCATATTTTGGCAGATAAAAGCCTGCTCAACATTTAGTGTTGTAAGAACCCGTAATTCAAGATCAAAAAGAGACAATCTTACATCGTTTCTTATATAACCCTTCTCAATCCATTTATCTAGACCGCATGACCTTCCACCGTTCAACTCATCTATTATATTGAACCCATATTTTGAGCCGAAGTAGATAAAAAGAAGAACCATGTATTCAACCGTTATGTTTGTAACAGGAATGAAAAAGGTAGTCCCAGGCTTATTGGTGTTCCATACATTGAAATCGAAAAGCCCAGGCTCGCCTTTTGGCAAATCCGCCCTTCCATCCTGAAGCTTAATCAAACTCTTTCTAAAGAGACGAAGTATTTTATCTAGTTTTTCCTCCTCTGATTTGCCTGAAAAAATCGCTGTCTCACCCTGCTCAGGCATGAGGTTAAAGAGTTTTACCATATATACTCCTTTGTCATTTGTATAGAAGAGCTCTGTTGAATGCGAGTTGCATGAACATGGCCAACTACGTCCAGTCCACTGAAAGAGCCAAGAGATTCCGGTTCTCGGTAGGTCACCGAGCGATAGCCCAGTCATTCCTGTTCCAGCCCAGATTAGGAATGCTTCTTCTAACTCAGTTAGGGGTATTGGCTCAAACCTAGATTTGTGTCTTAATGTTCCATCTTTTATCTCCATTCCTAAACCAAACCTTCTTGAACGCCTTGAAAATATCGAATCAAGAAGGCCGAAATTTAGAGCAATGTTTAGTCCCTCTGGAATATTCATGCTTTTCTCCTTCTATTTGCATTTGATTCACACTGCGAACCAAATAATACCACTTACTTTGGTATATATGATTGTATACAATAAGATGTATGAATAAAACTAATAGACTTCATTCTTAACCATGCGAATGCTGCTAACGTCAACAGAGGTAAGATTCACTTTCATAACTCTTGTGCTTCTCTTTTTCTTATTTTCTTTGTCTTCAAAAACATATGGTCAAAACCCTCCCGAACCCGACGAAAGGAGTAAAGAAATTGAGAGGCTTAAATCCGAGATCCAGAAGGTTAAAGAGGAGCAACAAAAGCAGATAGAGGAATTACAAAAACGAATCGAGCAACTTGAGACTGAGAGCAAAAGGGAAAAAGAATATGTTGAGCCAAGTAAGCCACCTGAGGAAGCAGAAGAAGCCCCAGCGAAAACCTACGTGATTGAGTGGTGGAAGAACATTGAAGTCGGTTACAGTAATGGGTTTTTTATCAGGACTCAGGATGATTTATTCTCCCTTAAGTTTAACATCCGTTCCCAATTCCTCTTCTTTGTCGAGGATGATGCTGATGATACTGCAACAAGTTTTGATATAAGAAGGTTGTGGATCTCTTTTAGAGGAAATGCTTTCCGTTCCTGGTTAAAATATTTGTTGATACTCGAAGCAAGTGGCGATGTTGAACTCCTTGACTACTTTCTCGACTTTGCAAAGAAAACAGAGGTAGTTCCAAGAATTGGTCAGTATAGAGTCCCTTTTAATAGAGAAGAGCTAACCGATCCTTTTAACCTCCAGCTCGTTGATAACTCTATCGTAAATCGAGAATTTAGCTTAGGTCGTCATATAGGTGTTGGGTTAGGAGGAGTAGTGAATAGATTCGTCACATACGGCGTTGGTGTATTCAACAGCGCTGGAAGGAATTCTATAAATGAAAACTCGAACCTACTCTATGTTGGAAGGGTTATGTTCACTCCGACAGGAGAACCAAGATATTCCTCCATCAATCCATTCCCTGTTTCAGGTGAATATGCATATTCCCAAGGATCTTTTGGAGATTCTGAAACACCCCTTATTGCCATAAGTGTCGCTGCCGCATATCTCCCCGGATTTAACGCCTCAACAACAAATCCCGGCAATCCCATTATTCAAGACAGGGTCTTGGCTTTAGGGTCTGACGAAGGCAATATATTTCAGTTCTCAGCCGATTTATCCGTTAAGTATCTAATCTTTTCCTTAGAAGCAGAATACGATCTGAGAAATATTAACCCAGATGAAACAGGCATAGACAGTGCGCTTTCACAGGGAGTTAGAGTTCAGTCCGGCGTGTTTCTTATTCCTAAGCTTATAGAGGTTGCAGGAAGGTTTGCTATCATAGACCTTGGTAACGATTTTGGTGATGACAAAATCTGGGAGATAACCCCTGGTTTAAGTTTCTATTTCATAAGGGATCGTAACTTAAAGCTTCAGTTTGATTACTCATTTATTAGAGATGAGTTTATTGACGATGATATAAACAGGGTAAGAGCCCAGCTTACTGTAAGTTTTTAAAGCTATTTTGAAGAATGGTATAATTTACTAGTATTTTCAGGGAATCTAAATGAAGAAGTGGATTATTTTTTTAGCTTCATTAATTTTACCCTTCTGGATATCTATAATCGGTTATTCTCAAACCTCAAACCACAATAAAGGCTACGGTAAGATTACTGGCACCGTGAAGGTCTTTGGAAAGAATTTTATTGGCGATCTTAAAGAGAAGGATGATATGAGTGGGGTTGTTGTTTATCTTACAGGATTTGAAACAAAACCATCAAAAGATGTTTCAAATCTAGTGCAGCAAAATAAAGCCTTTAACCCTACGCTCCTTCCGATAGTCGCCGGGCAGACTGTTAGCTTCCCTAATCGTGATGGTATATACCATAATGTCTTTTCTGTGTCGCCTGTTAAGTCCTTTGACCTCGGTCAATACAAATCTACCGACCCGCCAAAGGATATTACATTCGACAAAGCCGGTTTAGTTCCTGTTTTCTGTAATATCCACCCCCAGATGATTTCTTTCGTTCTTGTCCTTGAAAACAACGCCTTTGGGGAGACCGATAAAGAAGGCAAATTCGTTATACCCAACGTACCACCAGGTAGATATACGATAAACGCGTGGAAACCCAAGACCCAAAGAATGAGCAGTGATATAGAAGTCCTTCCAGGACAAGAAACAGTAATAAATTTTGAACTCAAAGAAGTTGAAAAGATACCACCTCATAAGAGAAAAGACGGCTCCAACTATCCAGGATATCAGGATGACTGGGAGTCTTAAATGTTTTCTAAACTGCTGCTCAGCTTTAGAACAAAGATTTTCCTCGTTCTTGGCGCGATTGTTTTCCTATCTATTGCAACTGTTCTCCTAGTCCTTCAACAAACGACAAAAAACCGTGTCGAAGAGAACATTAAAAAAAGATTCGATAGCACTATATATGCCTTTAGAGAACTCCAAGAGCTCAGAATTCAATTTGCCTCTGACGAGATTAACTCGCTCACAATGAGTAACCCTCAATTTCGCACTATACTTTCCACCGCATCCGTTGGAACTGAGGACTTTGGTTTTGGCGCACCTACAGACCACAATGAGGTACTAAAGGACTCAAACCTTAGGCTTAACTCAATCCTTCCATTCCTGCCTATATACCAGAAAAGTGATATCTTTCTTGTCACAAACTCAGAGGGCGAGCTTCTCTTCACAAAAGCAGACCCAAATGAATTCGGCAAGAACCTAAGCGACCTCTCTCTTTTCAGAAAGACATTTGAGGAGGGAGAAGCAGAGGGTATTTGGAGCTCACGCCTATTCGATGAAAAAGGGGTAAAAATTTTTCCTCAAGGAGTTAAAGAGTCTATCTATCAATTAGTGGCAAAACCTGTAGCATTTGGTGAGGAGATTCATGGAGTGGTCTTTTGGGGAAGCAGAATAGATAAAAAAACACTGGAGAGTATAAAAGAAATATCCTCCGTTGACATTGCTCTCTATTCAAAAGAGGGTATTAATGCTACAACCCTTCCACCTGAAAAGGAAGAAGAACTATCAAAACTTGTTAGCTCGAAGATATTAGAGTTTGATCAGGGAAATAAGGATTTTGTCAGTGAAGTATCACTCGGTAATGAACGTTTTATAATCAGGCGGGCATCCATCCTTCCAGGGATGCCGATGCAACAGAGTGGGTTTATAGTTCTTAAATCCCTTACCGAAGAACTTAGTTTTCTTAGAAAACTCCAAATCACACTTCTTCTACTAGGGGTTACAATACTTGTTATAGCTATAGGTCTTAGCTTTCTAGTAGCAGGAGGAGTCACTAAGCCGGTTCGTGCCCTTGCTCTTGCAGCCAGAAAGATAGGGAAAGGAGAGCTTGAAACAACAGTTGATATTCGAACAGGGGATGAACTTGAAGAGCTTGGCGGCGCATTTAATGAAATGGTAAAAGGTCTAAAGGAAAGGGAGTTTATAAAATCTACATTTGAGCGGTATGTTTCAAAGACAGTTGCTTCCGAAATTATCAAAAACCCTGAGATGGTGCGTCTTGGTGGGACAAAGAAGGAACTTACAGTTATGTTTTCTGACATCGGAGGATTTACTACTTTGTCAGAAACCCTATCACCTGAGGAGGTAGTAAAACACCTGAATGAGTATTTTGAGGGAATGAGCTTTGCAATTCTTGAGTTTGATGGAACGATTAATCAGTTTCAGGGTGATGCAATTGTCGCTTTTTGGGGAGCTCCAGTTCCACAGGAAAATCACGCCCTGCTTGCCTGCCTTGCAGCACTTAGATGTCGGGAGTTTCTCAAAAACCTACAAGATAAATGGGTAGCACAGGGACTTCCAGAGAGGACATTCCGTTTTGGTATTAACACGGGTGAGATGGTGGTGGGAAATATCGGCTCTTCATCCCGCTTTGAATACACGGTAATAGGAGATGAGGTAAATTTGGCAAGCAGGCTTGAAGGAGCAAATAAGATTTACGGAACTCAAATACTTATTTCCGATATGACTTACGAGCTTGTGAAAGAAGAGGTCATCGCAAGGGAATTAGATATTATTCGTGTAGTAGGGAAAACTGAACCCGTCAGAATCTACGAACTTGTTTCAAAAAAAGGAGAATTCGATGACAGAAATGGGGCTATTCTAGAGAAATTCCACTTAGGTATCAATCTCTACAGAGAACGTAAGTGGAACGAGGCTAAAGAATATTTTGAAAAAATACTCGAACTAGACCCATACGATAAACCCTCTCAAGAATACATGAGACGTTGTAACGAATACGAGAACTCCCCACCTTCCCAAGATTGGGAAGGAGTATTTGAGCTTAGAAGTAAGTAGATGAATCCTTTCTTGAAAGACTACTTAAAGTCAAAGCGAATAGATAGGCACAAGAACTTCTCGCTTTGCCTTTCGGCGCCCACGAATAGTCTCTTCGATCGTCTTGAGTACGTTCGCTGCATAGTAACGTGTACCGCACCCTTTACAGACACCAGCGGGCACGTTCTCGATAAGCACATACTTTCCTTTAACCTTCCGAGAGAGGTTGACTTTCTTCTCGACAATGAGTCCGTTACAATATTCACAGCGTTCGCCTTTCCAGAATTCCATTGCAGTTTCTCCTTTCCCTATACCTAAACCATTTTCAAGGAGGTGCCTTATGCAACAATTTTACTGTGGACTTGAGTTTGGGTCAAAGAAAAATCACACCTGTGTCAATAAAAACGAATGTCACTTGATAGCAGCAGATAGAGGCTTTTTCTTGACATTGTGCCTTTATTGTATGTTATACACCATTGAACAAGGTTGATTCATTTTTTTTATCTCTTCTTAGCATTCCTTCTGCTTGCCATTTTAATATAAGATCGGTAACAAAATTTAAAGAAAACTCAGCACTATCTTTAAGTTCATTGTCAGATAAATCATCTAAGGTTTCGATTATTTGCCTATGCTTTAGAAAGTCCATTCTATATTCATCTAGAAATTGCATACCTGTTACAGCCTGTCCTAATTGCAGAATTGCCTTACTTAATTCTTTTGCGACCACGTAAAAATCTTTTTCTTTATACTTTTCCGGATAATCTTCGCTGATAATCTTTTTAAACTCTTCGGATGCTCCCCAATGTACAGTTAGTTTTCCTGCGGTGTGAAATATATCAGCTTCATCAAATGTTGCGGATATAAGTGCGTCCTCACATAACTCTATACACTGTTTAAATTCTCCCCCTTCAAAAGCCGTTTCGGCCTTTAATACTTGTTCTCTTAACTCCGTATATTCGATTAGTTGAGAAAGGTATAATCCTTCATAAGGCACATTGAATATCTCGCTACAAACCTTTTTAAAGAAATCTTCCACATAACCTTTATATTTAATAACTGTTTCCATTGAAGGAATTTCTCCTTGATGCTGTACGGCGTTCCTTGCCTCATGTAAACCTCTTATCTGCTCTATTAGTGATAATTCCTTTATTTTATTCAAAAGCTCCTCAAAGTAAAAAATATTTTCCTGCCGGTTTAAGCTCTTGTTTAGTAGCCACACATTTCAAAACTATTTCTACAGCGTTATCAAAATTGTGAATAGCAAGCATTCTACTTACCTCATCCTTGGCGGATGCATGACCACAACCATGAAGGTAAAGTTTTTTAGCTAGTACTAATCTTCTAATTTCTGACATTATATCAATAAAATTAAGTCTGCACTATAATCGTTTCAAATCTATAAAAATCACCTAAAATACGGCACCACTTCCTCTGTCAAGACTTTATAACTCCATTCACGATCGGCGCTGAAGTCATGAAAAAGGAAATGATTCGCGCCAGCCTCTATATATTCTTCTATTCTCTTTATGCAATCTTTAGCTGAGCCACAAAGTGTAAAATCAAACACCGCTTCTTTTGAAAATAGCTTTCCTAACTCTCTAAGCTTTTGCTTTCCTATCTCATCTGTTATAAGCACATTCAAGTAACTGGAATCTCTATATTCTTCAGGCAGTTTAATACCGTAGGCCTCTTCATAGAGTTCAGACCAGATCAAAATGTGCCTAAGGTGTTCCACGGCTCGAAAAGCAGCATCTTTATCCTTTGCAATCGAGGTAAATAGATATTGGCACTTGTCAAAATTATCTAAATCCCATGCGGTTCCCTGAAATCCCTCCCTCTTGATCCCCGACCTGATCGGGGATACCCCAGATCCCCCTGAACTTTTTCTCCATTCTTCTACCTGCTTTCTCTTTTTTGCAAATAAAAATGGGGGTTGAGGAAGGGTAATCCATCCATCTCCCAGCTCAGCAGCAACGCGAAGGCTTCTCGGACGGTGTGCGGCAATATAGATCGGGACATTTCCTTTAACTGGCCTCGCATCTAAAAAAGCATTTCTGAACTGAAAAAACTCGCCATCAAAATCGAAAGGCTCCTTGCTTTTCCAGAGCCTTCTTATGAGTTTTATTGACTCAACCATGCGTGAAAGTGGTTTGTTCCACTTTATACCATAAGGGTCAAGGTTCATCGCTTCGCCAAGCCCAAGGCCAAGTATAAATCTTCCATCAGTAAGGTGGTCTAGAGTGGCAAGACGCTGAGCAAACACCGCAGGGTGAAGTTTATGTGAATCCGAAATAGAACCCATGAATATTTTCTTTGTAATAGTTCCTGCTGCGCCAATCGTTGATAAAACGTCAAACGCTCTGGGCTTCGACGTAAAGACCATGTGATCTCCAGCCCAGAAGCTATCAAATCCGGAATCCTCGGCTCGCTTTATAAAATCCAAAAGCCTTTTTGGTTCTTCTCCTGCCGGCGCTACAATCCCAAATTTAATATTTGCCATGATTGAGTGTAAATTTTACACTCCTTTTGGTTTGGGACAAACTGAAGACGTGACAACTTAAAATGAGAGATTTTTAAATTGGAAAGGTAAACTTAATAAGTTTGACAGTTAAAACAGCTCTATACATCTAAGATTGAGCTAAATATTACGCAAAACTAGCTCTCTTATACAATTTCCTATGGAAAAGTGTTTAAAATGCCAACGGAATGTCATTCCCGCATGCTACCCACTTAATGCATATGGGTACAAGCTTTAGCAGGAATCCAGTATTTAAGTCGTCTGTAGATACCCGATAAAGACACTCGGGTATGACAAACCATCAAATACTCCTAAAATGAGTAAACAAAATTTGAACACTTAATAGATGGAAATGGTATTACTTCCTTCTAGTTTTAACCGGTTTTGCTTGTTTGCTACTCTTCATAGATTCATAAATACTTAGAATTTCTTGATAGCTTAACCCCGTTCTATCTGAGAGTCTTAATAAATCCAACTCAGTTATTTCTCCCCCTGGGGTTCTAAAAGCAGAGGGTCTTTTTATTCTATGAAGATAGCGAGTTCTTTTCTTTACTGCACGACGAGCCATTTCATTCACCCCTTGCATCATCTCTCCAAATATAGCCCGTTCGTATCTGAACGGTAATGATTACCATATAGCCTAATACGACAATTGTCAAGGGCTATTTTTCATCCCAAATACACTCCACGCGTAAAGACAAAATTGCCTAAAGTGACTAATGATGAATTTAGTCACTTTTTTGTGACAGGCAAGATGTTTATTTTTCTTCTAATTAATAATGGTTACTATTTACAAATTATCTCTAACAAATATAATAACTTCTAAAACCACAACTAAATAAGGAGGCACAAAAACATGGCTAAAGAAAAGCGGCACATGAAAGGTAGAGTAAAGCCAGGGGATGTTACTCAGCGTGTAGGAGTTGAGCAAATCGAAGCCCGTGGTGTAAATGTCAAACAATTAAGGGAAAAACTAATTGATGCTGCAGGGGCTGAATTTACAACCTATTACTACTACACAATTCTTCGTATGCACCTTGCAGGACATGAGGACTATAAAGAAATTTGTGAGGACGCCCGCCTTGAGGATCGAGCCCATTTTGAACTTATAACCCCTAGAATCTATGAACTCGGTGGCGGCCTTCCAAGGGATATTCGAGAGTTTGCAGACAGGGCATCCTGTCTGGATGCATACTTGCCCGAAAATCCGACCGCTACAAGCATCCTGCAGATTCTACTAGAAGCAGAGAGATGCGCAATTAGAACCTGGAATGAAATCTGCGACCTTACATTTGGAAAAGATCCACGCACATACGATATGGCTTCGCGAATACTTCAGGAAGAAACCGAGCATGAGGCATGGTTCATTGAACTTCTTAGCAAAGAGCGAGATGGAGAGATTCGTCCATCCGGGCACTTCAGACGCGGCGAACCGGGCGAGGCTCCATATAGCAAGAACCGCCAATTCTACAACCCTTAATATAATCTGAGGGTTTAGTTGAGTGAAGACCTATGAAGTAAAACTAATTACACCTGAGGGTGAAGTCCGCCTCGAAGTTGGAGAGGATGAATATATCTTAGACGCTGCCTTTGTGGCGGGCTACAACCTTCCATCCATGTGTTTACAAGGCTTTTGCCTTACATGTGCCTCACAGCTTCTTAAGGGAGAGGTAGATCAGTCTGATGCCATTCGTTACTATCCAGAGGATAAGGAAGCAGGATTTGTTCTAATTTGTAGTGCTAAACCCAGCTCCAATCTATGTATAAAGACACACCAAAAAAAAGAGATGCAAAACCAACGTGATGAATACGGGTTGCCGTATCCTCGCGGGTAAGGTCTTTGCTTTCTCAGTCGCTACTTTTTTATACCTTTTCGAATTATTAAGTGATCAAATATAGTCCCGCTCCTTTTATAATCACTTGTACACGTCCTTCGACAAGCCTGCCCTGAGCACAATGCCGTAGGGCTCAGGACGAACGGGTCTTAAGCCTTGTACCTAATAGCGGCATTAGAAACTTTTTCTTTTTGGTAATGGCATTACTAGGAATAACCAAGTTTTCAGGAAAAATGAATGACTCGATAAATTTACTAATCATATATCTACTTACTCAAGAGTCTAAGAAGCTTATCTTCATCTTCAACTTCATCAGCA
>Ga0209001_1000043_pt1 | contig 26412 bp, 22 predicted proteins | sample Rifsed13ft2_FD_184006 | JGI IMG/M metagenome (GOLD analysis project Ga0209001, IMG submission 184006) | Soil microbial communities from Rifle, Colorado, USA - sediment 13ft 2 (SPAdes) (version 2) | ecosystem: Environmental > Terrestrial > Deep subsurface > Rock core/Sediment | place: Rifle...
CTGCAGACCAGCTCGGCGAACCATCCGGTCTGATGGGCGGGGGAGGAGACGCCGGGGCGCATCTCGAACAGGTCCACCGCCGTCCCCGAGGCGGACAGGACGAGCGCCGCTTCCGAACCGGCAAGCCCCGCTCCGACGATCGTGACCCGCGCTCCCGGGATTTCAGCCTTGGGGGGGAGGGGCGTCGCCACCGGATGGCTCCCTGCGCTCGGGGAGAAAGACCGAGAAGACGCTTCCGGTTTCCGGAGCGGAGCGGACTTCGATGAACCCGCGGTGGTAGTGGACGATCCGCTGGGAAATGGCCAGGCCCAGGCCTGTTCCTTCCGCCTTGGAGGTGAAAAAAGGGTTGAAAATCTTTCCGATGATGCCGGGTTCCATTCCCTTTCCCGTGTCGCTCACCGTGATGACCACGTACCGCTGGCGGTGACGGGTCTGGGAGAAGAGGTCAAGCGTGACGGTGCCGCCGCGCGGCGTCGCCTGAACGGCATTGCGGACAAGATTCCACAGAACCTGCCTCAATTGCTCCGCATCTCCTTCGACTCGGAGATCCCTCGTCGCCAGGATCTCCACGATCACGCCTTTATCCCGGGCTTCTCCCGCGCGGACCGCCGCGACGATCTCCGATGCCATCCCGGTCATGTTCACGGGCCCCACGTTCTTCATCTTCGGCCCCGCGTATGCGAGAAAATCCGAGATGAGACCGTTCAGGCGGGTGCTCTCCCTCTCGATGATGTCGAGAAGGGTCCGGGACATCTCCGGCAGCTCGGGCGTCTCGCGAAGCATCTGGGAGGACCCCGTGATGGAAGCCAGGGGATTTCGAATCTCATGGGCGAGACCCGCGGCAAGCTCCCCGACCCCCGCCAGCCGGTCGGCAATCCGGATCCGCTCCTCCATCTGCTTGACCGGGGTGAGGTCCTGGAAGATCACGACTCTTCCGATCACGGTACCGTCCGCGTCCTTCATGGGGGAGGAGGAGAACCCGAGGAAGATTTCCGCCCCGTCGGAACGACGGAAGACGATTTCCGGACGCGGAACCGGCGAGTCGGAGCGGCTCGAAGCCAGGTCCAATCCCGAAAGGATCTCCCCCACCGGCATCCCGGTGACCTCCCCCTTGCCGACGCCGAGAATAGAGCACGCGGTGTCGTTGATCAGGCTCACCCGCCCTTGCGTGTCCACGGTCACGATCCCGGAGGGGATGTTCTCCACGACGTGCTTGTGGAACGTCTCCAGTTTTTGCAAGATGCTCTCCCGGTCCTGCATCCCTTCGCGCGCCGCCCGGATGTCCTCCCCGAGGACGCCGGACAGGACCCCGGTCATGATGAAGCCGAGGGAGTTGATACAGCTTGAAGGGATGAACTGGGACCACCCGAAGGACAATGACTCGACGCCGGGAGGGTGCAGGATCCCCTTCATCTGCAGGTAGAGCAGCGTGACGTACGTGGCCGCGGAGAGGACCGCCCAGACCATCGCCCCCTTCATGTACAGCTCCAGACTCCCGAACAGGATGACGATGATGTACATGAACACGAAGACGCTGTCGTAGAGCCCGGTAGCAAAGACGATGATGGAGACGAACGCCACGTCCACGAACGCCTGGAGGATGAGAAACGGCAGAGGGACCGCGCCGCCCGCCCAGAAAGCATACCGGGCAAGCAGCCACCCGTACGACAGCACGATGGCGATATACAGGTACTGGAACTTTCCGGGCAGGATGAATTCGGGCTCCCGGACCTGGACGGAGACCGCCGACATCAGGAGGGCGAAGGTGATTCCCGAGCGCAGCAGGAGGAGATTCCTGCCTTTGGTCACCTCTTCTTTCCGGCCCCGGCCGGGGACCGAGGACAAACCTACCCCCCCACGACGCCGGCCAACTTGAAGATGGGGAGATACATCGCGATGACGAGCCCTCCGATGACCACACCGAGGAAAATCATGAGCATCGGCTCCAGCAGGGAGGTCAACGCCCCCACCGCCGAATCGACTTCATCGTCGTAGAAATCCGCGATCTTGTTGAGCATCGCATCGAGGGCGCCCGTCGCCTCCCCCACGCTGACCATCTGGGTCACCATGACGGGAAACACCTTGCTGTCCGCGAGCGGCTCCGAGATCGTCTTCCCCTCGCTGATGCTCGCCCGGGCCTTGACGACGGCCTCTTCGATGATCCGGTTCCCCGCGGACTTTGCCACGATGTCCATCGCCTCCAGGATCGGGACGCCGCTGGCGACCATCGTCCCCAGCGTTCGGGCAAACCGTGCCACCGCGATCTTCCGGATCAGGTCGCCGAGGATCGGCAGACGGAGGAGGAGGCGGTCGATCTTGCGGCGCCCGGCATCCTGCCTGTAGTACCAGCGAATGGCGAAGACCATCAGGACGACCAGGGCGACGGCGACCATGAAATATTTCCGTGTGTACCCGCTCAGGGCAAGGACGATCTGGGTCGGAACAGGCAGGTCCTGGCCGAAGTCCTTGAACATGTCCCCGAATATGGGGATCACATACAGGAGAAGGACGACGGTCACGATGAGAGCGACCGCGAGGATCGTCGCGGGGTACACCATCGCGCTCTTGATCTGCTTGGCGAGCTTCATGGCCTTCTCGATGTAGGCGGCAAGACGCGCAAGGATCGTGTCGAGGATACCGCCCACCTCCCCGGCGGAAACCAGGTTGACGAAGAGCTCGTCGAACACCCTCGGGTGCTTGCTCAGCGCGTCCGCGAAGGTCGATCCGCTCTCCACGTCCTCTTTCACCCTGAGGATCACCTTCTTGAATCCCTCGTTCTCCTGCTGCATCCCGAGGATGTCCAGGCATTGGACCAGCGGGAGCCCTGCGTCGATCATCGTGGCGAATTGCCGCGTGAATACCGCCAGCTCCTTCTTGGAAACCTTCCCCCTCCTCCCGGGGAGCTGCATGCGCAGGTCCCTCGGTTTGGGCTTCACCGTGACGGGAACGATCTGTTGACGGCGCAGTTGCGCGATGACGAAAGCCTCGTTCGGGGCCTCGACCTCCCCCGTCATCGTTCCGCCTACCCTCGTCCTGCCTTCCCACATGAATTTCGGCATCGTTTCCTCCGCGCTGTGCCCCTACGCCCTCCTGCCTTGGCCTTGCGGGGCCGCGGCTGCGGGAGACGTCGACAGCAGATTCCGGAATTCCTCGGGGTCGGGGCTTCTCCCGACCGCGTCGTCCAGCGTGATGTTCCGCCTGAGATAGGCGGCAATCAAGGACTGGTTCATCGTCTGCATCCCGAACTTGGCCTGCCCCACCTGCATCTGGGAATAGATCTGGTGGATCTTCTCCTCCCGGATCAGGTTCCGGATGGCGGAGTTCGGGATCATGACCTCCAACGCCAGGACCCGCCCGCCGCCGGACGCCTTGGGAATGAGGATCTGCGAAATCACTCCCTCGAGGACGAACGACAGCTGGGCGCGGACCTGGGGCTGCTGGTAGGGGGGGAAAACATCCAGGATGCGGTTGATCGTCTGGACGGCCGAGTTCGTGTGCAGGGTCGCGAACACGAGGTGCCCCGTCTCCGCAACGGTCAGGGCGGCCTCGATGGTCTCGAGATCCCGCATTTCTCCGATGAGGACGACGTCCGGGTCCTGTCGCAGGATGTACTTCAGGGCCTTTTTAAAGCTTTGGGTGTCCGCGTTCACCTCCCGCTGGTTGACGAGGCACTTCTTGTGGGGGTGCAGGTACTCGATCGGATCCTCGATCGTGACGATGTGCTCCTGGCGCTCCGTATTGACCTTGTCGATCATCGCGGCGAGCGTGGTCGACTTCCCCGAACCGGTCGGCCCTGTCACGAGGACGAGCCCCCTCGGCTTCTTGCACAGGTCCCGGACCACCAGGGGCAGCCCCAGATCATCGAAATCCCGTATCTTGAACGGGATCGTCCTGAACGCCCCGGCTACGGCCCCCCGCTGCATGTAGATGTTCGCCCGGAACCGGCTTAAGCCCTTCACGCCGAAGGAAAGGTCGAGCTCCCAATCCTCCTCGAACCGCTGCTTTTGCGCCTCCGTCAGGATGCTGTAGCACAGCCGCTTCGTATCCTGCGGCATCAAGGGTTCGGCGGGCATCGGGAGAAGCCTGCCGTCGACGCGGATCGTGGGGGGGACCCCGGTCGTAATGTGCAGGTCCGATGCTCCCTTTTCGTACATCATGCTGAGAAGTTCGTGAATGGAAATCATCGAATCCGTACTCCCTCCCTGGAAGATTTAATCCGGAGCCGTCACCCGCAGAATCTCTTCGAGCGTCGTCACCCCTTCCTCCACCTTCGTCAGGCCCGTCTGCCGGAGCGTCTTCATGCCCAACCGGATGGCCTCGCGCTTGATGTCGAGGGCCGACCCGCCGCGCAGGACGAGATCCTTGATCTCCTCCCGGACCGGCATCACTTCATAGAGGGCCACGCGCCCCCGGAACCCTGTCTCGTTGCACTCGTCACACCCCTTTCCCCGGAGAAGCCGGGTGTGCTTCAACCGGTCGGGTTTCATCCCGGCGTCGGACAGGGCCTTGGGGGGGACCTTTATTTCCTCGCTGCAGTGGGCGCACACCCGCCTGGCCAGCCGCTGGGCCAGGACCAGATGGAGCGACGTGGAGACGAGGAACGGCTCGATCCCCATGTTGAGCAGCCGGGTGACCGTGCTGGGGGCGTCGTTCGTGTGGAGGGTGGACAGGACGAGGTGGCCGGTGAGGGCCGCCTTCACGCCGATCTCGGCCGTCTCGTAGTCGCGGATCTCGCCCACCATGATGATGTCCGGGTCCTGCCGGAGGAAGGAGCGAAGCGAGGCCGCGAAGGTGAGCCCGATTTCCTCCTTGATCTGCACCTGGTTGATCCCGGCGAAGTTGAACTCCACCGGGTCCTCGCACGTGGAGATGTTGTCGCTCGTCTTGTTCAGGTCCGACAGGGCGGAGTACAGGGTCGTCGTCTTCCCCGACCCGGTGGGGCCCGTGACCAGGACCATCCCGTGGGGCCGGTGGATCGCCTCCGTGAAATCCTTCAGCTGGTCCTGCTCGAACCCCAGCTTGCTCATGTCGAGCTGCAGGGTGGACTTGTCCAGGAGGCGCAGGACGGTCTTTTCCCCGTAGATCGTGGGCAGGACGGAGACGCGGAAATCCATCTCCCTCCCCTTCCCGACCTTCAGCTTGATCCTGCCGTCTTGCGGCAGCCGACGCTCCGCAATGTCGAGAGAGGCAAGGATCTTGACCCGCGAGCAGATGGCGTTGCGCATCTTCAGCGGGGGACGCATCACCTCGTAGAGCACGCCGTCGACGCGGTACCGTACGCGAAACTCCTTCTCGTACGGCTCGATGTGAATATCCGAAGACCTCCGCTTGATGGCGTCCGTCAGGATGAAGTTGACGAGCTTGACCACGGGGGCGTCGTCCACCCCGCGCTCGAGCTCGGAGACGTCGACTTCCTCCTCCCGGACGACTTCCAGCTCGTCGTCCAACTCCGAGATGATGTCCTTGAACTCGAGAGATTGGTCGAAGAACTTGTTGATGGCTGCGGTGATTTCCTTCTCGGAGGCAAGCACGAGTTCCACGGCGTACCCGGTCTTGAACCCGATGGCGTCCAGGATCGCCATATTGGAGGGGTCCGCCACCGCGACGATCAGCTTCGCCCCCACCCGGTTGATCGGGAACGCCAGGTTCTTCTGGACCATGTCCTCGGGCAGGAGGCGGACCACTTCCGGGTTGATCTCGTACTTGGACAGTTCGACCACCGGGATGTTGAACTGCCGTCCGAGGAAGGACAGCAGTTCGGGCTCCTTGATGAACCCCGCCTTCACGAGAATCGAGCCGATCCGCTCCCTCGTCTTTTTCTGGGTCTCGAGGGCGGTCCGGAGCTGCTCCTGGGTGATGAGGTTGCCTTTCAGGAGCATTTCCCCGATTTTGGTTGCCATTAAGGACAATTCAAATTCACCTAATTATATCTAATTTATGCAAAATTTATAAAAATTATCAGCCCCTGTCAAGCAGGAATCCCCCTCTCGGTTCCTCTCTTGGCCAACGCCCGCCGTGCGTAAAACAGGAACTCCTCCGCTGGAACCTCCATCCCCGTCCAGGCGGCGAAGCTCAATGCCGCCTGGTGGGCAAGCATCGGCAGGCCATCCATGGCGGGGACTCCGATCCTGCGAAGGTCTCTCACGAGGGGAGTCCCCCCCTTCCGATACACTATATCGAACAAACGGGTCCCTTTCTTTAACGCCTCCCGGGGAAACGATGTCCAATCCGCCGTCAGGCCGAGGGAGGTGCATTGTACGATCAGGTCGGTTCCGGAGAATTCCCGAGCCATTCGTCGTGGCTCCAGTTCCCCGGCGGATATGCGTACCCGGGGGAACCTTCGGGAGAGAAGTTCCGCGACGGCGTGCGCGCGCGTCGCTGTCCGGTTCAGGATCACCAGTTCGCGCGTTCCCGCTCCCGCCAGTTCATAGCCGATCCCGCGAGCCGACCCACCCGCGCCCAGCAGGACGACCCGGGGGAATCGCCTCCCCCACCCCGCCCCCGCAAGCGCGGCAAGGAGACCACGCCCGTCCGTGTTGTCCGCGTGGAGACGCCCCGCCTTGACCCGAAGCACATTGGCCGCCCCGCATACCCGGACCGCCTTCGACACTCCGTCCGCAAGGGCGGCGGCCTCTTCCTTGTAGGGAATCGTGACGTTCCCTCCGAGAAAGTTCCCGGCCCGGACGACGCGAAAGAAATCGGGCAATGCCCCCGGGGAGAGGTCGAATGCCACGTAGCGCAAGGGAAGCTTGCGGCGCGCGATCACGCCGTTGTGCATCGAGGGGCTCAACGAATGGGAGAGGGGATGGCCGACGAGGAAGATCAGCGATTCCGTGACCCGTCGGCCTTTTTCCCCGGAAGATCCCCTCAATGTTCGAGTTCGAGGTTCCAGTAGGTGAAGTCGACGAGGGACAGGAAGGGAAGCCATTCCTGGCGGATGGACGTGCGGGGAGAGAATGCGAACCGGGGGGCCCACTGGGGCCGCGCGGGGCGCCGGATCAGGCGCATCCCCTTCTGTTCCGGGAGCTCCCCCCCCTTCCGCTTGTTGCATGCGATGCAGCTGCAGACGATGTTCTCCCACGTTGTCTTTCCACCGCGGGACCGGGGAATCACGTGGTCGAGGTTCAACTCGTTCGTCGGGAACGCCTTCCCGCAATACTGGCACGTATTCCTGTCCCGCCCGAAAATATTGCGGCGGCAAAACCGCACGTTTCTCCGGGGAACCCGGTCGTAGGCGGTGAGGACCACCACCCGGGGCACCCGGATCATCCTGCCCACGAGGCCGATGGCCTCCTCGCTGGTGTGGATGGAGAGTTCGCTCCACGACTGGAAATCGAACATCTCGTACCGGGAATTGATCGCCCTTGCGAGGCCTGCGTAGAGCAGGCAGAACGCGCGTCGGACGCTGGTGATGTGAACGGGGAAGAAGGCCCGGTTGAGAACGAGCACCCCAGAGTTAAGCATCTGTCCCCCGGCATGCGTTTTCCTGAATCACTTTATCCACCCCTTCGCCCCGGGTCAATCATTTCCGGAGTGGCAAAGCTCGCGCGACGCGGCCAAAAGGGCGCCGGCAAGCTCGCCCAGTTCCTTGTTCCGGACGGTTCGCATGTCGAGGAGAATCCGGCCTTTCGCGACCCTGCCCACGACCGGGGGATTCCCCTTCCTGAGCCTCGCATCCAGCTCCTCCGCGCGAACCCGCGTGTGGGAAACGGCAACGCACGCGCTGGGGATCTCGACCTCCGGCATCGACCCCCCCCCGGGGGAGGAGAAGGAGCGCTCCACGTGCATCGTCAGGCCTTCGGCCCCCGCCAGAACGTCTCCCGGAACGTGGTTCGGTGCCTCCGGGGATGCGGTGTCCCGGCGTGCGGCGAGAGCCTGCTTGCGTCTCACCCTCGCGATCAGCCCCCTCGCCCTCGCACGGACAACTCCCTCCCCCTCGACCATCATGGCCAGTACCGGTACCCGTGCGGCCGCCCGCCTTTCGTCCGCGTACAGCCGGAGCGTCGCCGCGAGTGCGGCGAGACACAGCTTGTCGATCCGGAGCGCCCTCGAAAGCGGGTGTTTTTTCAGCGGCTCCAGGAGGTTTTTCCGTCCCGCGATGATCCCGGCCTGCGGCCCGCCGAGGAGCTTGTCGCCGCTGACGGTAACGATTCCCGGCCCCTGGGCCAATACCTGTTTGATGGTCGGCGTCCCGGGGATGCCGGCCTGCCCGAAATCGAAAACGGCCCCGGACCCGAGGTCTTCCATCACGGGGACTCCGAGCCTCCCCCCGAGGGCGACAAGGTCGGAGATCGTTGCCTCCTCCGTGAACCCCGTGATGCGGAAGTTGGACGGGTGGACCTTCAGGAGCAGCGCAGTCGCGGGGCCGATCGCCCTCTCGTAATCGGCGACGCGGGTCCGGTTCGTGGTCCCCACCTCGACGAGGGTAGCGCCGCTGGCCGCCATGATCTCCGGGATGCGGAAGGAGCCCCCGATCTCGACGAGTTCCCCCCGGCTCACGATCACTTCCCTCCCCCGCGCCAGGCCCGTGAGACACAGGAACACCGCCGCCGCGTTGTTGTTCACGACGTGCACGGACTCCGCCCCCGTGAGGGCCAGGAGCATCTGCTCGACGTGAACCAGCCGCCGCGAGCGGGTTCCCCCGGCCAGATCGAACTCCAGGTTGGAGTACCCCGAGGCCGTCTCCGAGATGGCCTGGATCGCCTCCTCCGGAAGCGGGGCTCTGCCGAGGTTGGTGTGCACCACGATCCCCGTCGCGTTGATCACCCGCCGCAGGGAGATCTCCTCGCCGGCGGACACCTCGGCAGGAAGGGCGGCGATCAGGCGGGAGGTCCATTCCTCGCGCGTGCGCCCGCTCCCCTCCTCCCCCGACGCCTCGCCCCGGTACCCGTCGAGAAGCCTCCGGATGGCCCCCAGAACCACGGCACGAGGATGGTGCGCAAGAAGGGAGCGGATATCATCGCGTGCCAGGAGGGAGGTGACGGAGGGAATCTGGCGAAATCTGTCGGGTGCGGGCATGCCGCGGGATTACCCTTTGGCGAGTTCCCGGAGGAGAATTTTCTTTCCGTAGAGGGCATTCTTCTGGACGAGGGACTCCGCCAGGGCGCTGTCCTGCTTCCGGAACGCCTCGATGATCTCCCCATGCTGCCGGATGATACCCTCGATCCGGCCCGGCATCGCCAGAATCAGCCGGAACCTCTGGAACTGCATCACCAGGTTCTGGACGATGGAATGGAGCTTCTCGTTCCCGCAGGATTTCAGGAAGATGTCGTGGAATTCGTTGTGGAGCGCGAGGACTTTCCGAACTTCCTTTTTGGCGGCGGCTGCTTCCATCTGGCGGTTCGCCGATTCCATCTTCGCGATGTCCTTCTCGGTGAGCTTCTTCGCCGCCATGCGTGCCGCGTACCCTTCGAGGAGGGCCTTCAGATCGTAATAGTCGGCGACATCCTTGGGCGAAAGGGACGCTACGATCGCCCCTTTCCGGGGTACGACGGTGATGAACCCTTCCGACTCCAGCTGTCGGAACGCCTCCCGGATCGGTGTCCGGCTTATGCCGAACTTGCCTGCGAGGTCCGGCTCGGCCACCCGGGTGCCCGCAGCTAAATGTCCGTTTACAATCGCGTTTCGGACCGTCTCGACGATTTTTTCACGGAGAGTCAGGTGGTTGTCGATCTGGATCTTGAGCTTCTGCATGAGGGTCACCCTCTGGCAATTGACCGATAATGTATGCAGTATACGTCAAGATGTCAAGGGATTTCCATGGGGGGGATTTCCATGGGGATTTCCATGGAACTCGCCGAACGGGACCATTCCGGTTGCGGGGGGTCCCTGAGGTACGGTATCTTCTCCCGGTCCCTTACGTCATGCGCCGAGGTCGCGAAACCGATGGGCTGGACGATTCACTCCACGGTCCCGTTCCCCATGCTGGAGCACAGGGAAACGGTCCACCAACTTTCCCGGTTCGGGGTCGGGCCGGAGATCTACTTTTCCGGAAGCACCCTCGACCGGCTCACGCCGGAAGCCGCAGGAGCGGTGGCCGAGTCGCTACGGTCGGCGGGCATCGCCACCACCACGTTTCACGCCCCCTTCAACGACATCTCTCCGGGGGCGCGCGACGAGGAGGTCCGGCGCGTTACCGTTCGGCGACTGCGGCAGGCCGTCTCCCTCGCCCCCCTGTTCCGCCCGCTGGGGATCGTGATGCACGGCGGATACTCGGACTGGCTCTTCGACTTCGACGCGGGAGCATGGCTGGAGGGAGCGAAGAGGACGTTTTCCGAAGTGACGGAGGCGGCCGAAAGCGCGGGGGTCGACATCTACGTCGAAAACGTCTTCGACGAGGTGCCGGACCATCTCCTCCGCCTCCGCGCGGCCGTCGGGTCGAAGCGACTGGGGTTCTGCTTTGACGCGGGCCATGCCACCCTCTTCTCCCGGCTTCCCGTCCAGAAATGGATGGAGGCGTTCGGTCCGGGCCTCCGGGAGTTGCACCTCCACGACAACCGCGGTCTTCGGGACGACCATCTTCCGGTGGGTGAGGGATCGATCAACTTCCGGGGGGTCCTGCTCGCCGCCGGGGACGCGGGCGCAAAGCCGATCCTCACCGTGGAACCGCATCGCGAGGATCACTTCCCCCGGTCCATCGTCTCCCTGCGGGCCATCCTGGCGGATATCGCCTAGGGAAACTCTTCCAGGGTTCCGTCGAGGAACCGGAGAACTTCCCGGCGGGAGAATCCGTTTCCTTCCTTGGGGAGGAAAGGGACTTTCCCGCGCTCGCCGTTCAGTCCCTTCCGGAGAATGCGGAAGAAAACGCGCGCGACCTGCGGGTCGAAATGGTGATTGACGTAATCGCGGATCTCCGCGATCGCGTGCGTCAGGGGCAGGCTCTTCCGGTACGGACGGTTGGACATCATCGCGTCGAACGCGTCGGCGACGGCGATGATGCGCGCACCGACGGGGATCTGGTGATCCCGCTTGGCGTCCGGATAGCCGCTCCCGTCCATCCACTCGTGATGGTGTCTCGCCAGCAGGGCGACGTCCGGGTACGGGAACCGGATCTCCGAGAGAATGTCGTAGCTCGTCTTCGGGTGCTTCTGCAACTGGCGCGTCTCGGCCCGGGTAAGCGCGGAAGACTTGACCAGGATGGCCCTGTCGGTGACGATCTTCCCCACGTCGTGCAGGATGGATGCAATGTGGATCGCCTGCACGTCCTCCTCCGGAAGTCCCAGCCCCCGGGCGATGGACACCGACAACTTCGCAACCCGCTCCGAGTGTCCCCGGGTGTACGGGTCTTTCGCGTCGATCGCGGCCGCGAACGCGCGGATCGTATCGAGATAGATCTCCCGCATCTTTGCGAGAAGGCGTTTGTTCTCCTGCACCTGGACCCGCAGGACATCGTTCAGCGAGGAGATCTCGAGAACCACTCGGTGATTGGAGATATTGGCGGAAAGGAACGAGGCCATCACTCCCAGGGTCTCCCGCTGTCTCGGGGTCAGTTCCTGCCCGGTCAGCGTGGGACCGAGCAGCAGGATGCCCAGGACTCCCTTCTTCGTCCCGAGGGGGCACAGGATTTCGGCTGACAGGGCGGGCACCGCGCTCTCCAGTTCTCCCGCGGTCCGCTTCACCACCGCGGCGGTTCCCTTTCGCCTCACCGTCACCGGTTTGCGGGTGCGGCGGAGGAAGCGGAGGAGGTCCTTCGACTTCGGGACCGGGAGGATGCCCGGCGGCAGGCCCCGGGACACCCGTGCGTGGAACTCCCCGTTCTCCTCCAGGAAGATGACTCCCTTGAGGATGGAAAAGGTCCCCATGATGACCATCAGGGCGAGACGGAGGGACTCGTCGAAGTTGCGCGCCCGGGAAAGGCCGAAGGCGAAATCCCTGATCGCGCGGAGTTTGTAGACGGTCCCTATCCCTCCCGCGAGGTAACCCTTCGGGCGGCGGGAACCGGCCTCAGACGCTCTGGGCAAGGAAGACAAGCGCCTCTTCCTCGGTATCGAACAACCGGACGTACCGCGAAACGCCGGTCATCTGGAACAGTTCCTGGTTGATCCGGCTCAGCGAGCAGAACGCCAGGGTGCTGTTCCGTTCCCTCATCCGCTCCACGATGCCGATGACGAAGGAGATCCCGATGCTGTTGATGAGCTTGGTCCCCTCGAAGTTCAGGACGACTCCCGCCCCTCCGGCGTCCACCACGCCGTAGACCGCTCGCTCCATTTCCTCCCCCAGGAGGCTGTTCAGGTATCCATCGACGTACACGACGAATATTCCGCCGTCCCCTTTCCTCGTTCTCACTCTCAGGTGGCTCACGTCATTGTCCCTCGTCGTTTGAAGTGGTGCTTCCTTCGCCGTGCCCGGACCGGAGATGCTTCACCATCCGGACCGTCGTGCCGTGCTCTCCCGTGGTGATGTCCACATCATCGACCAGTTCGCTGATCAACTTGAGCCCCCACCCCCGGTGTCGTTTTGCATCGTCGTCTCCCTTCGACGGTCGGAACCCCTTGCCGTCGTCCTGGACGAACAACTCGATCTGTTCGGGGGAGAGGATGTACCGCAGGCGGACCTTCCCGGTTTGTGACCCGCTGTGCTCGAACGCGTTGATGCACGCCTCGATGATCGCCATCTTGATCCGGTCCACCGTGTCCTTGTCCAAGGATGCGTAGGCCGCCACCTCTTCCGCCACCCGGGCGGCCACAACCTCCGTATCCGCCTTCATCGGCAGCACGAGTTCGAACTCGAGCGGTTTCTCGCCTCCCCGCGGCTCCGGCGGACGCGTCTCCTCCTGTCCCTTCTCCAGCTCCTCCATCCCGAACAGGTTGAGAAAAAGCCGCATCTGGGTCCGGTGAGTCAGGTGAATCCCGTACCGGGCCGTCAGGTCCACGACCGAGGGGTCCGCGGCCCCCTCGAAGAGGATCCATTTGGCGAGCTGCCCCGGCTTCAGCCCTTTCTCCAGGCTCAGGAGACGGCACCGGTTCTCGAAATGTTCCACCGCGGCGGACGCGATCGTCTTTTCCGTGTGGACGTCCACGGCCCAGATCACCAGATTCTCCTCGGAAAAGTCCCCTTCGCGGAACCCGTAGGCGACGAGGTCGAAGTCGAACCGGCTCCCTCCGCGCAGGGCCCTGTACCCCGTGGACACCGAACTGATCTTGGGGAGCTTTACCTTCCCCGGGTCCCCCTCCAGGCCGATCACGATCTCCAGGAGCCCCTTTCCGCGGAACTTCTCGCGGAACCTCCCGAAGTCGAACAGGAGCGCGGGCACCTCCCGGCAGTCCCAGCGACGCATCATCTCCTTCGCCACCCCCGCGCTCTTCTCGTGCTCCTCCCGCCCTTCCTCCAGCGGCGCCCGGGATATTTTCGACTGCACGATGCTTGCTGCGACCTGGGGCGTGTTCTTCCCCAGGACGCCGCGCTCGAATGCCCAATAGAGAAAATCGGCGAGAACGGGATCCCGGATGAACTGGATGTGCTCGAAGTCGGATTTGAGCAACCCCTTGAATTCGAGGGCCGAAAGGATCTCGCCTCCCTCCTCCGGCGAGATCCCCATCAGCGAGAACGCACCCTCGAACGTGTCGATGGGGAACTGGTCGCAGATGACACGCTTCAGGAACTTGATGGCCCGGGCGCGGTTCACGCGGTCCGGGATGGCGTTCTCGAAGAACTCCCGCCAGTAGCGGTTGAGCTTCCCCTCGGTCACGGAAAGGGCATACAGGTTCTCGAAACCGACCTCGTCTTCCATCTGCCCGTTCCGGAAGGAGACCTCCTCGGCGAACATTCTCTGGTAGATGGGAACATGACCGAGCCGGGCCGCCGCTCGACCCATCAGATGCTCCGGCATACGGATCTTTCTCCGCTCGAAGAGGGGAACCCACGCCTTCACCGAGGCCGCCGGAGAAAGCCCGCCGACCTCGACCAGCTGGAACGAGCCATACAGCCCTTCCCTCTTGAGCGAGGAGGTGACGTGCCCGGGGGATGAGCCGGAGACGATCATCGGGAAATGGCCGGACTTGATGTAGGGGCGAAGGATGGAAAAGATCGCCCCGTCGGAAATGTTCTGGAGTTTAATCGTATACTGGATGTCGTCGAAGAGGAAAACCGGGTACCAAAGGTTTCCTCCCGTTGCAAAGGGGAAGGAGAAGGCGTTCGCCAGGGCGGAAAGGCCATCCCCCTTCTCCGAGTACCGACGGTGGGCGGACATGAAATCCCGGCATTCCATGTGTCCTCGGGCGCCCAGGTTCTCGCACAACGCTTCGAGGTCGAACGACGCGGGAGGCGATTCTCCCAGGAAGACGAGAAGCTGCCAGAGGTATTCCTGGAGGAAATGCTGGGAGAGGGCCAGCGGGTGGGACAGGATCTTGCTGAACGAGTAATAGAACGGGAAGGGGCACGGGGGCGCGGAGGTCTCCGGCAACGATTGCAGTTCCAATTTGAGCTTCAGGAGAAGAGAGGTTTTCCCGATGTTCGGGGGGCCGTAGATGAGCACCGAGGCGCCGATGCCCGACTTGCCTTCGAGGCACACTCTCAGCAGCGCGGAAAGTTCCTCCCCCCGGCCGAAGAACTCCCCCGGCCGAAACGAAAATTCCGCGCCATGGCTCCACAAGAGGCGCACTACGCGAATCCACGGAACAGGGTCATCATCCGGATTAATGTAACGTGAACGAGTTGTTTTTTCAAAACTTTATTGGAACCATGGAAACCATGAGAAACATTCCTCCTTCGGTGAAGAAGCCGTCCCGGTACAGCGGCGCTGAAGTCCGGACCCCGCTCCTTCCATGGGAAGAGGCGGATACCCGTGTCCTCCTCGCTTTCCCGGATGTCTACGAGATCGGGATGTCGCATCTCGGCATCCTCCTGCTCTACGAGCTGGTAAACGCCCGCCGGAAAACGCTCTGCGAGCGCGTGTTCGCTCCCTGGAGAGATATGGAGGAGCACCTGCGCGCCACGGGATCGCCCCTCGTCTCGCTCGAATCCGCGAGGCCCGCCCGGGATTTCGACGTGCTCGGATTCTCATTAAGTTACGAGCTTACGTATACCAACGTGCTCGCCATGCTCGACCTGGCCGGTATCCCCCTCCTCCGCACAAACCGCAGGGAGAGCGACCCGGTCATCCTGGGGGGAGGGGTGTGCACCCTCAACCCGGCGCCCGTGGCGGAGTTCTTCGACGCCCTCCTTGTCGGCGATGGCGAGGAGGCGATCCTGGAGATCGTCGACCGGGTGGAGGATCGGAAGAGGCGAAGCGGGAACAGGGACGCTCTGCTGCGCGACCTATCGGAGATCGAGGGGGTCTACGTGCCGGGAGTATCCGCCAAGGTCTCCCGACGTGTCCTTCCCGACCTTGCCATGTCGCCCCTCATCCCCTCCCCCATCCTCCCGGCGATGCGCGTCGTCCACGACCGCCTGAGCATCGAGATCTCCAGGGGTTGCACCCGCGGCTGCCGGTTCTGCCAGGCGGGATACGCCTACCGGCCCGTCCGGGAAAGGGACCCGCTGCTCCTGCTGCGCTACCTGCAGGAAGTCGCGCCGAAGACCGGATACGATGAGGTCGGCCTCCTCTCGCTTTCGGCCGCAGATTACGGCTGCATCGACCGGCTGATCACCGATGCCATGGAGACCCTGTCCCCCGAAAGAATCTCCGTGTCCCTCCCTTCCCTTCGGCTGGACGCGCTCCGGGAGAACACCGTGCGCCAGATCCGGAAGGTCCGGAAGACCGGGTTCACGCTCGCGCCGGAGGCAGGCACGGAGAGGCTCCGGCGGGCCATCAACAAGGAGATGGACGACGGCGACCTCTTGCGCTCGGCCGAGTGGATTTTCGCCAACGGGTGGGAGAGGCTCAAGCTCTACTTCATGGTGGGGCTCCCCGGGGAGACGGCGGACGACGTGCGCGCGATCGGGGAACTGGTCGGGAAGGTGTCCGCGGTCGCACGCCGGCACGGGAGGCGGAACATCGTGACGGCAAGCGTATCTTCCTTCGTTCCCAAACCGCATACCCCCTTCCAGTGGGAGCGTCAGATCGGAAGCGAGGAGACGAAAGAGCGCGTGGGGATCATCCGGGCGGCGGTCCGACGGGACCGGAACGTCGAGGTCAAGTTCCACTCGCCGGAGATTTCGGAGCTGGAAGGTGCCTTGTCGCGCGGAGACGCGCGCCTCGGCGCGGCGATCCTTGCCGCCTACCGCCGGGGCGCGAGGTTCGATGCGTGGACCGAGGAGTTTCGTCGGGATGCGTGGCGTGAGGCTTTCCGGGAGGCCGGGATCGACCCCGCGGGGTACCGCCGTGAGCGGGACCCTGCCGATCCGCTCCCCTGGGGCATGGTGGACGCCGGAATCGACCGGGCGTTCCTGCTGTCCGAGCGGGAGAAAATGCGCTCGGGAGAGACGACGCCCGACTGCCGCGCGGACATCTGCTCGGCGTGCGGCGCATGCCCCCCCGGCCTGTCCAACATCACGTACTCCGCCGGTCCGGGTCGTGAGGAGGAGAGGAAGGCCCGCCCGCAGGCGCCGGACGCGGAACCCCGCAGCGACGGGGTTTTTCGTCACGTCGTGCGCATACGGTACACCAAGGAAGGCCCGGCAAGGTATCTGAGCGGGCTGGAGGTCCAGTCCCTCTGGGGGCGCTCCCTGCGGCGGGCCGGTTTCCCCGTTGCCTACAGCCAGGGGTTCAACCCCGCCCCCCGTCTGGCCTTTTCGCATGCCCTCCCCGTCGGCACGGAGAGCCTCGCGGAATTCGTGGAGGCGGAGTTCCGCCTCCCCGTTCCGCCGGCCGAAGTCCGGAAAAAACTCCCTCCCTTCCTCCCCCGCGGGATTTCCGTCGGGGAGGCCCGGCAGGTGCCTCCGGGGGCGCCGAGGATCTCCGATTTCGACCTGTCCTGCTGCTACGCCATCCTCCCGGTCCTGCCCCACCGGATGCCGGAGGAGATCACCCCGGAGCGGGTGGAGGAGGCGTGGCAGGCCTTTCGCGCCTCCCGCGAATTCCCGATGACCGTGGAGAAGGAGGGGAGCCGATCCGAGATCGACCTGAAAGCCCTGGTCACCAATTTCTTGGTGAACGGAGAGGGCTTCTTCATTACAATCGTCCATGGAACCGGGAAAGGCGCCCGGCCGCTCGACGCCGCGGGGACGATCCTGGGGACTTCGCTTCCCCCCGACCGGTTCTCGGCCAAGAAGCTGTCGGCCGAGCTCATCCCCCGCCGGAAGAGATAAGGTGCAAAAAGGGAACAAGCTCATCGTCATCAACTCCGCCCCGTACGAGTCGCGTGTCGCGACGCTCGAGTCCGGCATCCTCGTCGAGTTCCTCCTCGAGCGCGGGGATGACAGGAACATCGTCGGCAATATCTACAAGGGGAGGGTCATCCGGGTGCTCCCGGGGATGCAGGCCGCCTTCGTGGACATCGGGATGGAGAAGGCCGGCTTCCTTTACGCCGGCGATTTCGTCACACCCCGGATCGGGTTCGATTCCGACGAGAACGGGGACGAGGACTTCGCGGAGGACATCGACATCCACGTGGCCCGGTACCCGCAGGAGCAGTACATCCCCCCGATCGAGGGGTTGATCCGAGAGGGGCAGCACCTCATCGTGCAGGTGGCCAAGGAACCGCTGGGAACCAAGGGGGCACGGATCACCAGCCACATCACCCTCCCCGGCAGATATCTCGTGCTCCTCACCTGGTCCGGGCACATCGGCATCTCCCGCAGGATCGAGGACCCGGAGGAACGGGAGAGGCTCCATGCGATCGTGGAAAATATCCGCCTGGACGGGATGGGAGCCATCGTCCGCACCGCCGCGGAAGGAAGAGCGGAAACCGAACTGAAGGCGGACATGGATTACCTGATCCACCACTGGGATACGATCCGTAGCAAGTGCGAAGCGGTGAGCGCTCCCGCCCTGGTCCACCGGGAGCTCTCCCTTCCCCTGCGGGCCGTGCGCGACCTGTTCACCGCGGACATGGACCGGATCGTCGTCGACTCCGAGGAGGAGTACGTCCGCATCCGGGACTTCGCTTCGCAGTTTTTCCCCCGCCTGCGGGAACGGATCGAGCTCTACCGGGGCCAACAACCGATCTTCGAGCATTACGGCATCGAGATCGAGCTTGCCCGGGCTCTCGACAAGAAAGTGTGGCTGAAGAGCGGGGGCACCATCGTGATCGAGCAGACCGAGGCGCTCACCGTCATCGACGTCAACACGGGGAAATACGTGGGCCGTTCCTCCCTCGAGGAGACGACCGCGAAAATCAACCTCGAGGCGGTGAAGGAGATCGTCTACCAGCTCCGGCTGCGCAACATCGGCGGGATCATCATCATCGATTTCATCGACATGAAGAGCGAGGAGAACCGGGAGAAGGTGTACCAGGCGCTCATCGATGCGCTGCGCGCCGACAGGAGCAAGACGACCATCTGCAAAATATCCGAACTCGGCCTGGTGGAGATGACGCGCAAACGCGTGCGGGAGAGCCTTGTCCGGTCGCTTTCGGAGGCTTGCCCCTACTGCTCCGGGGAGGGAATCATCAAATCGAAGAAGACGATCTCCTACGAGATATTCCGCGACCTCGAGCGCCAGTCGCCCCTCCTGGCTGGGAAGCAGGTCTCCCTGACCGTCCACCCGGCGCTGGCGGAGGAGATGTTCGGCGAACACCGCCGGTTCATCGAGATGCTCGAGAACCGGTTCGGAATGAAGGTGAACATTTCCGCGTCCGAGAAGTTCCACGTCGAGCAGTACCAGATCGAGCACTCGTGAGCCGGGCCCCTCTGTCGGAAACGGCTTGACTTCGGGGGAGCGGTTTTCATACGCTTGTTTTTCGCGGCCGTTCCTGCGCTTCCCAGGGCCGACGTAGCTCAACGGTAGAGCAGCTGATTCGTAATCAGCAGGTTGCCGGTTCAATCCCGGCCGTCGGCTCCATCGCTTCCCCTTCGGCAACCGATCAATGGAAAGATTTTCCTTCCGGCCCCATATCCCGCTTCTCCACAACGGTTGTGGACAAGCTGTCGATACCTCTGCGGACAATCGAGAACGATCGATGCATAAAAATCCGCGACCGGTCCCGCATCGGATTTTTCTTCGGAGCCAAACAGCGTGCCCAATTATTGGGCGTCTTTCCCGACTCCATTGGCCATCCCCGGGTTCCAGCGCCCCGGGAAATTTGCCTCGTATTCCGCGGCATTGCCCATCCGGGGGGGCCAGCATCGAACGGAAACCAGCCGGGAAGATATCACCCGATGGGCGGACGCGCACCTGTGCACGTCCGCTCCGGAGTGCCGGGCCGCTACTTCTTCATCAGGCCGTCCAGGCTGATGAGCGGCGTCGCGCCTCCCCCGGAGAGGAGCACGTTCGGGACGGTGCCGTTCCATTTGGCGATGGCCTCCCGCATCGCCTCGATCTTTCTGAGCTCGATCATTTCCGTGGTGATCTGCCCCTTCTGGAGCCGCAGCGATTCGGCTTCCGCCTTTGCCTGGGTGATCTTCTGTTCGGCCTCGATCTTGATCCGATCGAGGTCCCTCGCGGCCTTCAGGGCGAACTGCTCCGCCTCCTGCTTCGCTTCGATCGCGTCCGTGAACTTCTTGGAGAAGCTGAAGTCGATGACCGAAAAACCGTCCACGGACAGGTGGTAGTCGGCGAGCTTCTGGCTCAAGGCATCCTTGATCGCGGTGCTGACGTTTTCCCGATCGCCGATCAGCTGGACCGCGGTGTATCTCGCCGTGACCGCCTTGACGGCCTCCTGGACGGTCGGGTCGATGACCCTCTCCTTGAACGCGACGCCGATGTTCTGGTACACCCAGTTGGCTTTTTCCGGAATGACGTGGTAGTTGAGCGCGATCACCGACTTGATGTCCTGGAGGTCCTTGCTCGCCGCTTCCGCCCGGGTCTCCGACTTCTGGATCTTGACGTCCATCTTCATGATCTTCTGCATGATCGGAATCCTCAGGTGCAGCCCTTCCCCCAGGACCTCGTCCTGGACCGCCCCGAAGTTCAGCACGACCCCCCTCTCCCCCGCATCGATCTTCACGAAGGGATTGAGAAGGAGAAGAACGAGAAGCACGGCCACCACGACGACGCCTGCCGCCACCCTTTTGCTGATCTGTTTTACCGTTCTTTTCATTTCGAATTCCTGCATGACAACCTCCTGTCAGGTGACGGAATCCAAAGAATCCGCGTAAGGGATGATTTCCGTTCGTTCCCCCGGGAGCGGGAACCGTGGGAGTGAGGAAATCGGCCGGGAACCGCGGGCCCCGTGGAACGGGTCTTTCCCCGGCAAACAGCAACCGGCGCGGGAAAGCACCCGCCACCGCGTCGCCATCCAGAGGGGAGAGGACCGATATCCACTTACATCCTGAGCCGTTGCTTTGTCCACGATAAGGATGCGCCGGGCTCGTGTCAAGGGTTGGGAATTGGGGTATATTGGGAATCCATGATATGCCCGGAATGCGGAGCCGAATTCATCGAGGGAATCCACGGGTGCCCCGATTGCAGGGTCCCGCTGGTGCCGGAACTCCCGCCGCAGCCCCAGCCGGAGTACGTGGAGTACGTCACCGTGCTGAAAACGGGGAACCCCATCGTCCTCGCCATGGTGAAGTCGATCCTTGCGTCTGCCGGAATACGGCACTTCGTCAAGGGCGAGGTCCTCCAGGACCTGTTCCGCGTCGGCACGGCGGAAATCCAGGTCGGGAAGGACGACGAACAGGAGGCGAGAAATCTCCTGAGGGAGCGCACCATCGACCCCGGGGAGGCAGGCTGACGGGACGCGGCGGTCACCGGTCAGCCGAGGAAATCCGCGAGTTCCGGGACCTTGAACCCGTACCCCCGTAACCGGGTTTTCACGGTCGCCACGTCGATCGTCCCGATCCGGAGGAATGCCGCGAACTCTTGCCCGTAAGGGGATAGCACCAGGCTCCGGATCTCGACCTGCATCTCCGCCAGCTTCTGGATCAGCCGGAGGAGGGAGTTCGCGCTCTGTGGCAGGATCACCTCGATCCGGACCCCGATCCCCTCGATGGAGAGGGTGTCAATGAACGCGGCAAGGATGTCCGCCTTGGTGACGATCCCCACCAGTTTCCGCCCCTCCACCACCGGGAGAGCTCCGAACCTCCTCCGGTGAAGGATCAGCAGCGCGTCCTCGATCGTGTCCCCCGGGCTCACGGTGATCACGTCGCGGGTCATGATCTCTTCGACGGACCCGGTCCTCCGGAATGCGGTGCCCCCCTCGTGGACCATTTCCTCCCTGAGGATCCATTTCCGGATGTCCGTGTCCGAGACGATGCCCACGAGTTCCTCTCCCTCGACCACGGGGAGGTGATGAATACGATTTTCCTCAAGAATCCGGTTGGCGTCCCGAACCGTGTCTTTCGGGGACAACGCGATTACCTCCCTCGTCATCCGTCTGCCGACGTACATGGTTCGCTCCTTCCCTGGAGGGTTTTCAGGTGGGCTATCGCCGACGACGTGAGGGAGGATCCGTTGTATCCCCCCTCGAGGACGGACACGATGCGCCCCCGGCAATGCCGGTCGGCCATTTCGCAGATCCTTCGCGTCATGTGGACGAACGATCGTTCCGTCAATTCGAGGTCCGCAATAGGATCGTCCTTGTGCGCGTCGAAACCGGCGGAGATCATGATGAGGTCGGGGCGGAACTTCTCGATCTCCGGGATGACCTCCCGCTCGAAGATGCCCAGGAACTCCGTGTCCGCGGTGTGGGGCTTCACGGGGAGATTGAGCGTAAACCCGTAGCCCTCCCCCCTCCCCTTCTCCATCCTCCTCCCGGTCCCGGGGAAGCAGAAGGTCGGGTGCTCGTGAATGCTGCAGAAATAGGTGAGGGGGTCCTCCTCGAAGATCTCCTGGGTCCCGTTCCCGTGGTGCACGTCCCAGTCGAGGATGAAAATCTTTTCCACGCCGTGGACGATCCGCGCATGGAGGGCCCCCACGGCGACGTTGTTGAGAAAGCAGAACCCCATGGCGGACGTTTTCCCGGCGTGGTGGCCGGGCGGCCTCACGGCGCAGAAGATGTTTTCGACCCTCCCGTTCAGCACGGCGTCGACGCCCGCCATCACCCCGCCCGCGGCAAGCAGCGCGACATCGTAACTCGCCTCGCTGATCGAGCAGTCCACCGTGGCGAAGGTCTTTTCGCCCGAGCGTACGCTGTTCCGGAACGCATCCAGGTAATCGGAAGGGTGGACCTTCTCGATTTGCCTCGTGTCCGGCACGTACGGATCGAAAAAGACGAGGCTCCCCTGGAGGTCATCCTTGCGGATCGCCTCGAGAAGATTTACCAGGCGCCGGTGGTTTTCCGGGTGGCCGGTGCGAGGCCTGTGGTTCAGATATCCGGGGGAATAGAGGAATCCCGTTCTCTTCGGCGTGTTCGTGTAGATGATCTTGTACCCGTCCCAGGGATACGTGGACAGAAGGAACGCCTTCCCCAGGGGAAACGCCTGCTCCTCCCGGTGCTCCTCGTCCTGTTCCCGGGAGTAGTACCCTTCCGGATTCCGGTAGACCGGGACCTTGAGGTCCCTCCGGAACAGGGCGATGTCGTAAGCGTGGTTGAGCCGGTTGATGTCGGTTTCCCCGACCGGGAGCCCTCGATCCTTGACGAGTTTCCGCAGGCCCGCCTTCATCTGCAGGAACTCCTCCTTGTCCAGGCAATCGAACCCCTCCTTCGCCCAGTAGTATTTCCCGACGGAGAGCGACGCGCTGAGGCGGAACTGGTGGAACCCGAGGTCATGAAAAAGCTTTTCGTAATAGCGGAACAGGGACGACGCGTACCCCGAACTCTGCTCCGAGAGACGGATGTGTTCGATGTATACGATCCGCAACCGCCTGCCCCGGAGATACTCGAGAAGGCCGATGTTCCGGTCCATCACGGAGAAGAAGAAGAGGGTCATCTCTCCGATCGTTTCGTCCCCATGGAAGATCCGGGTGTCGTAGATGATCCGGTCCTTTCCCACCAAAAGCATGTTCTCCCGGTGTTCGAATTCCAGGAATTCCGCGGAAACCAGGTCGAAGAAATCGGAGGGAGAGACGAGATCGCGGAGAAGGCGGGACCATCGGGAGAGGAGCGTTTTCCTCGAGGGCAGCGTGCTGACGAGGAATTTCCTCCTCGAACCCTCTTTTTTCATGATATCGGGGTTCATCTCGGCTCCGAAGAGCCGTTTCTCCCCGATCAGGGTTTCGAATCCTTTCTCGATTTCCCGGCGCGGGAGGGGATGAGCGAAGGTCATCCCTTCGAGCAGGGGATTTTCTCTCCTCAGAGGCATCGCACTCCCGGACGCGGGAAATCCTTTCTATTTTCCGTTTTTCCCTACCCCCGGGCAAGCGTGAGGATATCCGATCCGCTCACCCCCCCGCCTTCGCCCCCGCGTGCTTGGCCAGGAACTCCTTCAACCGGGCCGGCCGGCCGCCACGAACCCGACCTTGATCACGCCGGGCACGATGGCGATGCCGTGCGCGTCATGCAGAAGGCTCTGGGGAAGGGTCGGGTTTCTCCGCCCAGGCCCTTTTCCCCTTCCCCGTGAGCCGCCGCAGGGCCCGTTCCTCCTTGAGTGCATCGGAACGGCTCCGGCACCGCCGTTTCGCGAGTAGCGCCACGGGCGGGTTGATCCGGGTAAAGGCGGCTCCGTTCCCGGAAAGGTGTCGCCGGTAGCGGGCTTCGGGGTCCATCGCGATCCCCGTGTAGATCTTCCCTCCCCGGCACTCGATCATGTAGACCCACCAGGTACCGGACATCCCCTTCGCCCCCGTGTTCCTCTTACCGATGCGAGACCATTATATTCCTTCCCGGCCCCCTTCCCTTGGCAATCCGCCTCCCCGCCTTTGGGGAATGGCCGGGTGTCGGTGTAGAATTTCCCTGAGACAATCCATCACCTCCAGGATCGTTGCTTTTGGCAAAGGAGAAACCATGCCCCGAAAGGCCATGCCCGACCTGGACCCGGAAAAACTTTCCTCCTATCTGGAATCCGTATCCGGAACACCCCTGAGAATTTTGTCCCTTACCCCCCTGGGAGAAACCGTAGCGACGTGCGCCGTCAAGGGATACGGCTACGGCGTCCCCGTCATGGTGGAGTACGAGGTTTCCGGAGAACGCCGCAAGGCCGTCCTCGAGACGACGAGCCCGGGGGCCTTCGGGCACGAGCACATGTCGGACCGGGCCCAGATGCTTTTGTGGGATCACGAGGCGTATAACCACCTTCCCCTCCACGCGCGTTCCCTGGACGTGGGGGGGGTCGCCCGGGACGGCAGCCTCCTTTCCCTCGGGAACGTGGAGGAGTTGTTTCTCCTTGTCGAGCATGTGGAAGGGAGCGGCTACATCCAGGACCTTGCCCGCCTCCAGGCCGGGGAAAATCTCACCGACCTCGACCTGGCGCGGGCAGACGCCCTTTGCGACTACCTGGCGGACATCCACCGGGAGAAAGGTCCCGACCCCGGGCTTTACGTGCGGCGCATCCGGGAGCTGGTGGGACACGGGGAGTGCATCATGGGGATTCTGGACAGCTATCCGCCCCAGCACGGATTCCTCACCCCCGGGCTTTTGGAAGGAATCGAACGACGGTGCGTGGCCTGGCGTTGGCGAATCAAGGGGCGGACCCACCGGCTCCGGCAGGTGCACGGGGATTTCCATCCCTACAACATCCTCTTCGGCGAGGGGACCCGGTTCCGGGTCCTCGACCGTTCCCGGGGCGAATGGGGCGAGCCGGCCGACGATGTCACCTCCCTCACCGGGAACTACCTCTTCTGCTCCCTGCAGCAAAGCGGTCGCCTTGGCGGATCCTTCGAAATCCTCTTCCGGAGGTTCTGGGACCGGTATCTCGAAAAGACCGGCGATCGGGAGATGCTGGAGGTCGCCGCCCCCTTCTACGCGTTCCGGGGTCTCGTGATGGCCAGCCCCCTCTGGTATCCCACCCTGGCCGAAGACGTGCGCAGAAAACTCTTCTCGTTCATCGGGGAGGTCCTGGACGCGAAGGCCTTCGACCCGGGCCGCGTGAACGGGTACTGCGGGGCAGGATAGTCGTGGAAGCGGGATTCGCCGTCTGGATCACGGGACTCCCGGCGTCGGGAAAATCGACCGTCGCCACGGCCCTCCGGAAGGAGCTTGCATCACTCGGGGTGAATGTCGCGGTTCTCGAGTCCGACGCGCTCCGGAAGGTTTTCACGCCGCACCCGCGCTACGATGACGAAGAACGGGACGTCTTTTACGGCGCGCTCGCCCACGTGGGCCGGCTCCTGACCGAACACGGCGTATCCGTGATCTTCGACGCCACCGCCAACAGGCGCGCCTACCGGGACCGGGCCCGGCGGGAAATCGCCCGGTTCCTGGAAGTCTTCATCGACTGCCCCCTTGCCGTTTGCATCGCGCGGGACCCCAAGGGGATCTACCGGAGGGGGAGGGAAGGAAGCGCGACCGGGGTCCCCGGCATCCAGGTCGATTACGAACCCCCGCCGTCCCCCGACGTGGTGGTGCGGGGCGAGGCGGAGACGCCGGCTTCCGCCGCACATCGCATCGTCGGCAAACTCATCGAAAAGGGATACGTATAGGAGTGACGCCGCCATGGAGGAACCCAAAGGAATCGGAGACCGGTTTCAGCAGGAAACGAAATACGAGCGCGGACGGTTGGGGGGAGGGCGGATCGACTGGACCTCCCGGCCTCCCTTGTACAAGGAATATCCCGGCGCGAAGATCATCCGGCTTCCCTTGCCGGGATCGCCGGTCCGCTTCCCTTTCGTGGAGATCCTGTCCCTGCGGCGAAGCGTCCGGGAGTACTCCCCCCGGCCTCTTCGCCTGGAGGAGATCTCCTTTCTCCTGTGGGCCTCCACGGGCGTCCAGAGGAAGGAGGGGGGCCATCAGTTCCGAACCGTCCCCTCCGCCGGTGCCCTGTACCCGGTCGATACCTACGTAATTGCCCACCGCGTGGAAGGAGTAGAGTGCGGTGTGTACCATTACGGCGTCTCCGGCCACCTTCTCGAGGAGGTGGCCCCGGGGGATTTCCGGGGGGATCTTGCCCGCGCGGCGTTGTTCCAGGAGTTCTGCTCCGAGGCCGCCGCCGCGTTCGTCTGGACGGCCGTCTTCCCGCGCGCGAAGTGGAAATACCGCGAGAGGGCCTACCGGTACGTCTACCTCGACGCGGGGCACATCGCGCAGAATCTGGCGCTGGCGGCCGTCGGGCTCGGGCTTGGAAGCTGCCAGGTGGCCGCCTTCTTCGACGACGAGATGAACGACCTGCTGGGGGTAGACGGCGAAACCGAGAGCGTCATCTACATGAGCGCCGTGGGCCATCTCCTCTGACAGGCCGAGTCGCGGGAGCCCTTCACAGGAGATCGAGGGCCTCCCGGTATGTTCGGAACGTTTCCGCATCGAAGAGGACGAATCGGACCAGCCCGGGCGCTTTCTTCTTCTTCCGCAGAAACGTGGCGACGGCGGAGAGGGCCACGGGCGCGGCCTCCTCGACCGG
>Ga0209001_1000047_pt1 | contig 25800 bp, 25 predicted proteins | sample Rifsed13ft2_FD_184006 | JGI IMG/M metagenome (GOLD analysis project Ga0209001, IMG submission 184006) | Soil microbial communities from Rifle, Colorado, USA - sediment 13ft 2 (SPAdes) (version 2) | ecosystem: Environmental > Terrestrial > Deep subsurface > Rock core/Sediment | place: Rifle...
CAGATGAACTTAAAGATAGAATCTATTACGAGCCGACCGATATTGGAAAGGAAGCAAATCTAAAAAAGTATCTTGAAAAGATATGGAAGAGAAGACGAAAGTAAAGTTATTAAATTCGTCTAATCAGGATACCATAAAGGGGTATGGGTATTCCAGAGAAAATGCATGCGATGGTGCTTGAAGCGCCGGAAAAGGCACTTAGAGCTATGGAGGTATCGGTTCCTAGACCTGGTCCTCAGCAGGTGCTCATAAAAGTTAATGCATGCGGGGTTTGCCGAACGGATTTACATATTCTTGACGGTGAGCTTCCAAATCCAAAGCTTCCTCTAATTCCTGGACACGAAATCGTTGGCACCGTGATTAAGACTGGGGATCAGGTAGAAAAGTTTTCCGTCGGGAACCGGGTTGGTGTCCCGTGGCTCGGTTATACATGCATGGAGTGTCGTTACTGTAAGAGGGAGCAAGAGAACCTGTGTGATAGCGCCTTATTCACTGGTTATACGATTGACGGTGGCTATGCGGAGTATACAATAGCGGACCAGCGGTATTGTTTTCACATCCCTAATGTTTACGGTGATGCCGAGGCTGCTCCCTTATTATGTGCAGGACTTATTGGTTATAGATCTTATCGAATGATTGGGCAATATGCGGAACGCATTGGAATATATGGTTTTGGTGCTGCGGCTCATATTATCACACAGGTGGCTGTTTACCAAGGCAAACAAATATATGCATTCACAAGACCCGGCGACACCGATGCTCAGGAATTTGCCAGGCGTCTTGGTGCTGCATGGGCAGGGGATTCGACGGATTTGCCACCTGAGGAACTGGATGCTGCGATTATCTTTGCTCCTGTTGGTTCGCTGTTACCGGCTGCCTTGCGAGCAACAGCAAAGGGAGGCGCTGTCGTGTGTGGTGGCATTCACATGAGCGATATACCATCATTTCCATATCGCATTCTTTGGGAAGAACGCGTTGTCCGCTCAGTAGCAAACCTAACACGAAGGGATGGAGAAGAATTGCTAGCAATTGCTCCAAAGATACCTGTGAAGACAGAGGCACAGGTTTTTCCGCTTGAGCATGCAAACAAGGCTCTAAATCTACTTCGCCAGGGTAAGATCCAGGGTGCTCCCGTACTCTTGATGTCCTCTTCTTAATCAGAAATGCCGGATCGGACTAAGTATTCAACTCCTAAACTTCTACCATTTCAATTTATTAAGTGTTCAAGCAAATTTTCTTAATTCTATTGTAGGAGCGCCATTCCTTCGACCCTTCGATGTAACTCTGGACTCAGGACAGGTTCTCACGCGAATATGGAATTTCGTTTAAAAGAGAATATGTAAGATCTCTCACATTCGTTCGAGATGACAGGAGAGTGTGTCATTTCGACCACTTCGATTCACTCAGTGCAGGCTCCAGGAGAAATCTTTCTTTTACTAAGTTGAGTATCTGCTGCTCCTACGGTGATACACAAACATCTATAGGAGCACCATTCCTTCGATCCTTCGACTCGCTCAGGACAGGCCTGGTGCGATAATTTCGCGGCTGGAGGAGGATCCCTGACTTCCCTCCCTCCCTTCGTCTTTGCTCAGGACATGCTTGATCGCTACCCCAGATCCCACCGCTCCTACCGAGGAAATACTTCCTAAATATTCACCATCTACTTCGTCGGTTCTACTTTTTCGACAATCATGGCCTTTGAGCCGCCGCTTTCAAACACCCTACCAGTTACTTTTACTTTGGTACCAATAAATGGAGCTAACATTGAGTCGGGACTGGTTCCAGGCGCACCCACTATTGCGAAGAAGAGCGAACCATCATTGGCTAATATTGCGAGGCTTTGTCCAGCCTTGTTGCAAGCCTCAGCACAGGCCTTATGATCTATTCCCTTCGATCCCATTGTTATATAGCAAGCTGGATCAAGAGGTTCACCGATGATTGTTATAGTTTCTCCTTTTTGATCTCCGAGCACAGGAGAGAATGAAATTATAAAGGTTGTAATAGCTAGAGTAATCACTTTATACATCGGATTTCATCTCCATTGTTATTGATTTTTCGAATGCTTGAGTCAACTTAGTTTAACATTAATTATGAACTTCCTTATCATACACAACCTCATATCATTTCCAACTGTTAAACGTCCAAAATTTATTTACATCACGAGTAATTCGTCTTTCTTCTGTCATGCCCGAATATATTAATCGGGCATCCATGAAGAGCTTAAAAGTGGATTCCCGCTAAATACTTGCGGGAATGACAACTTCTGTTGGGGATTTTAACACCTTTCCAATGGAAATGGTGTTACTACTAATGAGAGTAGTCTGAGAATTAGCCTATTTTCAACAACAAACCCTTTGTAAGAAAGGGATAATTTAATTTCGCTCTTCAGAGTCAGTATGGTTCAGTTGATGATTTGATCTTGGATGCAGGAAGTTACGATGCACTAATTAGGTACATCTCTCCTGTAGGTTGTGGTACACCACCTGCAGGCTCAAGTGTTACAGCTTCCTCTTTAGGCTTAGGTGGTGGGGTTTGAATCTCCTCAGCAACAATTTTGGGCACTGATGCTATATACCAAACATAATAGGTTGAAACACCAAGCGCTATAACGACCCACCAAAGCACGAGAGCAGTGCGCATCCAGAGTTTGTAGTTGTTAAAGCATAATGCCTTAGGCAGCAGGTTCGTACCTGCTCATAGCACTATATATATACCAAGTAATTCAGCAATACCCCCAAGTGAGGCATGAAGCGTAGGGATAAAATAATATGACTCAGAAAACTTAACTTTCAGTTCTGGAACAACTCCAAGCTCAAGTGAGGGGAGCATTAGAAAGGCAATCATAACCAGGTTAAGCAATATCACACTTCCCTGGCAGACAGCGTGTGCACGGTAGCACCTGTGGCGGGCGAGTATCATGCCCGCCAACAGGGCAATTCCCATCAAAATTTGAATAGTTAAGTTAAGGTCAGCTTGTATAGTTGCGCCGGTTCCTAGGAAACCGTTCATATATCGTTAACGCAACGGCTGGGAACTGATTGCTATTTTTCAACTATGTCAGATTGTAGTGGGCCAAGAATTCCTAGGAGCTCATCTTGTTCCTTCTTTCCCACTTTGAATTTGTTTAAAGCAGCAACTAGGTCCTCAACAATTGCATTAAAATTATCCGCCGTGCATCCTAGACCCGCATGGGAATCCTTCATGCTCCTACAAGTATACTTGCATGGCCCACCAGTTGCCTCACAGATTTGGTCGACGAGACACTGCTTGAAATGGGGAATGTCTACATTTGCAAACATTGCATTAACTCGTTTATCTGCTGCGACATTGGATACAAATTGGTCAACAACGGCTGAAATAGCCGCTTTGCCACCGAGGCGATCGTATAACGATTTATCTCCTGAACTTGCTGGTTGAAGGGTTATACCAACAAAAAAGACCGATAATACCATAACGACAACACACTTTGATAAGCTTTTCATTTTAATGCGCCTCCTTTAATATTTTGTTTACTTAAGTTAGTTAGATTCTATAGCAACTATTTGCTAAATGTCAGTTAACTTCAATAAACCTTAAACACTGAAGAAAAATTACATTTAACCTATACTTAGAATCACTATGTGAACACTATTCTACATAAAGAATCCAGGCACCCTGATTCCCAACTACCTTTCCACTTAGCGTTACATTTGTTCTCTGAGGATTCTTTTCTATACTGCTAATTGCTGCCTCCGAACCGCTCAATGCGTATACTTGTCCATCCTTGGTGTATATAACATGTGCATGCGGTGTTGCTTCATTACAGGGTCCAGTTGATACTACTGGTGTAACGTTCCCCTTCTCGTAACTAGGCAGCAAGCAAACTATTGTTCCAGTTACGGTTTGATCCGTACCCTTCTGTATGTCTAATGGTGATCCGTATATAACCCAAGCCCTCTGACTACCACCAACCTGTCCGCTGACCTTTTTCTTTGGGCTTTTTGCCATCATCTTCATTTGTTCTTCTGTTCCATAGACGGTATATAGTTTGCCATCCTTACCTACAACCATGAATACACCATCACATTCAGTAAATTGATCCATACCATTGACGTTACCTTTCTCATCTACCTCAACGCAAATAACATTGCCCTCGACGTCCTGTTTTGCTGCAAAACTGGAGCTAGCTAATAAGATTACAAACACTAAAGACGCAATTAAAGACAGAGCAGCTAAATTAGCCTTCTTCATTTTGTTTATTACCTCCCTTTTTTTGTTTTTAACTAATTATACCTAGAAGTTGTACACATTGACTTTATTTATATTAACAAATTCACTATTACATTATATATAAAGTCATCTTCTTGGGGATAACCAAAATCGTGACTAAAACAGCAATATGTTAATTCGTTATTACTCATCTGTTTCTGCCTTGAAAAACTAAAATACTATAGGCCAGGTATTTTGAATTCGATGCAACTTTGGAGAAATAGTTTCTCCATTTTTCTTTATGATAGTGTTTAGGTTTTGTGTTGAATCTTCTGAACCAACTATAGGATAGAATTCACCATCCTTAGTTACTAAAGCCATTACTGGTTTAACCTTCCCGTTACTATTGTCAGGAAGCAAACATACAAGACTAGCTTCTTTTGTCTTCACGGATGTCTCACATGAAATGCTAGGACTTGGTAACAATATTAAAAACACTAATAACTAAGATTACTAGCGAACCAACTAAATCGTACTCTACTTATCATCTTCTTCACCTCATTTAATTCTTACTGAATATATGCGACTATTGTAGATTATTTGGATTAACCCAGGTTCAAGTTTTATTAACGAATTACGACAGAAAGTAATGTTAATGGGAGATAGGCCAAAAGATAAGTATATATATTTGAGGATACAACTTTAATTTTTGCTGCTATCTTTAATCGTCATCAGAAACACAATATTATAGCCTTTATAATCATCAACTTTGTTTACACTTGTGTATACAGCGTTTACGTTCTGAGATCAATTTTGTGGTCGAACATCTAGCCAAGATACTAGTACCCCCTTTTTTTTACAGCCCACTTATTATATTTATTGGTTTTGGACTAAGCGCTGGCACGTCAATTGCAATTGAAAGTAGATAAATAGCAAAATGGTGACGAGCGGGAAATGGAAAAGTTATCTGCATTTCAGGTTTTAAATGTTAGTCTTTTTCTAAATTCACTATATTTGTTATAATAGAAATAAGTTAATTTAGGTTTGAATGTTTCGGGGTGGGTAAATGAGATTAACGTCAAACATGGAAATCCAGAAGGTCAAGACGATTGACTTGGAATCTCTTAAACAGAAATTAAACAGTATGAGTCTTTTTTCTCAGCTTTCGTCTGATGATCTAAAAGGGCTAGTTGAAAAATCAAGCCTGAGGCAATTTGAGGCAGGTTCTGTGATATGCCGAGAAGGGGATTACGGTGATACAGCTTTTGCTATCTTAGGTGGTGCTGTTGAGGTAAGTATAAATACCGCAGGATATGAGAATCTAACTCTTGCCCTTCTAGGAGAAGGGAACATATTCGGTGAGATGGCAGCACTTTCTGGTTACCCAAGAAGCGCTACTGTGTCTGCCAAGGAGGCCCTTTACCTTCTAGAGATTCCTGCTGAGGTACTCAAGAATTTAATGAAGCATTCTCCAGGGTTTAAGGATGCTATAGAGGTTATGTATGCTGAGCGAGCAGTCAAGACATATCTTAGAAAAGTCCCTCTTTTTTCAAATCTAGATGAATCAACATTGGAAAGATTAGAAAAGGATGTAAATCTAAAATCTTACAAATCTGGTGACATTATATTTAATGAGGGAGATCAAGGGGACTCTTTATATGTAATTAGGACGGGCTTTGTTAAAATTACAAAAAAACACCTAGATAAAGAGCAGATCATTGCTTACCTTTCCCAAGGTAACTACTTTGGCGAGATGGCGCTTCTTGAGGATGAGAGGCGAACCGCCACTGTATCAGCATTTACAAATGTGGAGGTCCTTCAGGTATTAAAAGAGGATTTCAATATGCTACTAGATGCTGATTCAAAGCTAGCTGAGGAGATAGGGGACATAATTATGGAACGCAAGCTTAGGACCCTTAAGGTTCAGAAGGACCCTTCTAAATCTGAAAGGTTACAAACGCTCGTTGAAAAGGGGATAATTCAAGCAGAGAGCCTTCTTATTATTGACCTTAAAACATGTATTCACTGCAACAACTGTGTTGATGCTTGTGAGGACAGGCACGGTTATCCACGCTTAGATAGACGGGGGACACGGGTTCCCGATGTATCTATTCCGGTTGCCTGCCGATTGTGTCACGACCCAGTTTGCCTTATTTGCAACTTTGACGCCATAAAACGTGCGCCTACAGGTGAGATTAATATAATTGATGACAAGTGCGTTGGATGCGCTGGATGTGCAATAAGATGCCCTTATAATGTAATTCAAATGGTTCCCTCAAAACCTGAGCATGAACTCAAAAAATTTAATATCATAAGCGCCCTATTAAAAGGTGCAAAAGAGAGTGATAACAAGACTCCTAAAGACCATAAGATAAAACCAAAGCATCTGGCTATTAAATGTGACAACTGTTTGGGCTACCACGACACAGCATGTACCAACAACTGTCCCACAAACTCTATTAAGTGGGTCAATCCGATGGAGTATTTTGGGGATACTGAGGACTTAATACCAAAAAGGGAGAAGTATCAATGACGACTATTTCTCGAACGCATAAGAGATTAGCCCTATTTACATTGGTAGCTGGGTTTATATTTTGGGTTGTTTACCGCTTTGCCCCATACCTACCTATACCTGGTGTGGAAAAGGGAACTGTTTATCTACTAGGTATTGTAGCAGTCCTTCTTATTCTCTTTGTGATGACATACTCTCTTCGTAAACGTGTGGTTAAAGGGGTACCTGGTCGCCTTGATAATTGGCTCTGGGCTCACATATATCTTGGGATCTTGGCACTTTTCATAATAGCGTTGCACGCTGAGTTCCGTTTTGGTTGGGATTACAATACGGCCGCAGTGATATTTCTTGCCTTGGTCATAATTACTGGAGTTGTAGGCCGATACTTCTACACACGCTTTCCTAGCTCAATTGCTAATGAACAAGATAAAGTAATCTCCCAAGTGAATGGGGTTAAGAAATCAATAAATGATTTAATGGCCGGAAGGTCTAGACCATTTCAGAAAATAATTGGCTCTGAGCTTAACACCCCATCACCACTTTCTCCTAAACCTGAATACTGGGAGGAGCTTTTATCAAAGGGTGAGATCTTACATGAAGAAGAGAAGGAGGATTTTAAAAAGGCGGTCCTTTTACTCGAGCAAAAGGCAAGTCTAGAAGCCCAATCTGTGAGTCAGCTTAAGTATAAACCGCTTTTTCGTGGTTGGCTCGTTGCGCATCTCGTTGTGACTGGTGGGCTTATTGTTCTGATACCACTACATATTCTTGACGATAGCTTTAAGGTATTTCCTCCAACGGCTTCGGATTTTGGATCGCCTCAAGAATGCAGGCAGTGCCATCAAAGGCAATACGATGAGTGGATAATGTCAATGCACGCATACGGTCAGGTAAGCCCTGTTGCCTTTGAGCTAAACGCAAAGGTACAGGAGGACAGCAAAGGGAAGGTCGGGGTATTCTGTTTTAAGTGTCATGCCCCAGTAAGCATTGCAATTGGTGAAGACGCAATTATGCCTAATGATAAAAGAGTCCCTATCGGGGTACTAGGAGTCCAGTGTGACTCTTGCCATACGATTGGAAAAGACCACGGGCTTGTAAGCGGGGATTTTCCACTTGAGCCTGGGAGAACGAAATATGGCATCTTTGGCACAGGATTTAATGGCGATTCTAAACCGGTGCGTAACTCTTTTCATAAGAGCTTGGAATTTACCTATCTTAAGACCTCAGAGTTTTGCGGATCTTGCCATGACGTTGTTACCCCCAAAGGACTCAGGGTTGAAGAAACATTTGCTGAATGGAAAGACAGCATCTACGCCAAGAAGGGCATAACCTGCCAGGAGTGTCATATGAGGACAATACCTGGCAAACCTAATCAGAAAAAGGTGATGGGTACTGCAGCCATAATGGTCGGTGTTGATTTACCAGAGAGGCCACTCTCTAATCACTCTATGGTTGGGGTTGACTACCACCTTGTTGACTTTTTCCCATATCCGAATAACCCAGCAGAAACCGAAAGGATTCAGAGGGAATATATGCAGGAGGTTTATGAACTCCATAAAGCAAGCGCGCAGATGAAGGTCGAAGCGCCAAAATCGGTAATCACAGGGTCGGATTTTCAAGTAGCGGTGCATGTAACAAACGTTGGTGCGGGGCACTACCTTCCCTCTGGATTTACTGTCGAACGTCAGTTATGGGTTGAGATAATAGCAAAGGGCTCAGATGGGAAATTGCTTTTTGTATCTGGTGACTTGGATGGAAACTATGATTTACGTAACCGTTGCAGCCAGGAGGTAAAACTGGAAGCAGCACCTTTGGATGAATATCTAGTCAACTTTCAGTCGGAGATGATTAGAGTTAATCCAGACGGGACTGAAGAAGACGTCTTCTTAACTAGTCAGGCAAATAAATTTGTTAAAGATGGAATACCTCCCCTTGAGACAAGATCAGGAATCTACCCTATTACAGTTCCGCCCGATGCGAAGGGACCACTCAAGGTTGATGTGCGACTTAGGTTTAGAAACCTATCTCCATTGATATTTGACCGATTAGGGCTTGATGAAAAGCTGAAGAACCGATTGAAGATCATAGATTTGGCAACAGAATCAAGGTTGATAGAAGTAGAATCAAATGGAATAGTGAGTGCTAATCAGCAGGTTGGGTTATCTTCAAGTTCGGGTACGGATGCAATCGCTAGTCCTGCCTCGTCTACTCAAGGGAAAATTATTGGAATTATAATGTCAATTGACACACAAGCAGGAACCATTACAGTTAATGACGCTAAATTGAAAAAACACGTAATAAAAATCGACCCTAAGCTTCTTGAAGGGATTTCTATTTGTAATAAGGTTGAAGTCGAGGTCGAAAACGGAGTAGCTAAATCAATAAAAAAGCTATGATTAATTTAAATACAACTGAACGAACCACATTGGCCAATAAAAAACCGTTCGCCCTGAGCTTGTCGAAGGACGAACGGTATTCATAAAACGATTACATTAGAAGAAATCAAGAAAATATGAGCTTTTGGGTATATGTATTACGGTGCGCTGATAAATCATACTACACAGGGCATACAGATAATCTTGAAAAGAGAATAGCAGAACATCAGGCTGGTGAATACAATAATTACACGTCTACAAGGCTACCTGTGGTGCTTGTATTTTCTCAGGAATTTTGCTCACGTGAGGAAGCTTTAGCCTGTGAAAGGTAGATCAAAGGTTGGAGCCGAGAGAAAAAAGAAGCGCTGATGCGCGGAGATCGGGCTGAGGTATCTCGCTTAGCTCGTAAGTTTCATCCTTCGACCCTTCGACTAAGCTCAGGGCTCAGGATGAGCGGATGTTTATCCGCTTAATATATCTGGGGTGAAGGGTCCTTACCGAGCCGTGGGTTCTGAATGTATCGAAGGGTCGGAGAGTCAAATTGCCTGTCTTAGCCTAAAGACGCAAATTATCTAGGAACCTTATATTCTAAAGGCTTTCCACCAGTGTGAACACTTAGTTCCTTCCCAACAAGGTTAATTACCTGAAGTGTGAACTTTTCCATATTAGGTTTATATCTAATCGGCAGTAAAAAAGGGGAACTGCCGCGGGGTGGGATTGGAATAACAAAGGGCAGAATCTGGTCTTCCTCGACTACCTCTCCTGATGGGTTATAAATTATACATTTTATAGAGAAGCGCTTTAGTTCCTTATCTGTATTGTTTACTATTTCACCCTTAATTTGGAACTGCTCATCGGAAACCTTTAACACAACCACGTTCTTTAGTTGGGCGATATAATCCTCTCCTACTGCTATAGAAGTCAAGAGAAAGAATAGGATTAGGAAGGGAAAAACATTATCTCTTAAAACTCGTTTTTTAAATTCCTGCGTATCCATAAACTTAACTATAGGGCCAACAAGACACGAAGTTTGAATTTAGAATTCAGAAACTAGGAGCTAGAATCCAGAATAAAATAAGCATGGAAAATCTCTGTTCTTCTGGCTCCTAACTTCTGAGTTAAAACTCATATTCCTTCTTTGTGTCTTGGTGCCTTAGTGGCTGAATAATTACCCATAAGCTATTCAGCAAGTCTATCACAGCACAAGAACTGTTCTTTTTCGGTAGAGCCGATGGGACCTGTTTTTGCAAGGTTACAATCGGGAGTTATACGTAAATACATTCCGCTTGATGTGAGAAATAATAGCGAGCTTTGATCAGATGGAACCTTTATAGAACCTTCTTCACATGCTTTTACAATTTGTTCAGCTAGACAAATATCCATATTCTTTGAGAGGCAGTACATAGCAATTTCCTTAAAATTAGCGGTTCTTGTTGGATTCAATTTCTCAATACAAAGGTTGGAATTGGGGACTTTCACAGTGCCATCAGGACATCCGCCGCTTTTGGTTTCATCTATGTCAATCCCAAATACCAAAATTAAACAAAACAAAAGCGTAGGGATTATTAACTTAAATATTTTCTCGCTAAATATCACAAACTCACTCTAACACAAACCCCTTTAATGTCAAAATGTAGGGGCTGATGCCTATATCAGTCCACAGATAAGTGCCCGTTCGGGGAACGGGCACTACTTTAGTCTATTTAATTTATGGCGAACTAAAGTTCGCCGCTACATATTTAAAATCAAAAAATAATCGCAACATCATCATAGGAGCACATACTATGCGCGATAAATTCCTAATTATAAAAATCAGCGACTGGAAAGTCGCTGCTATCGAATGTTTATATTCACCCCCTTCCATCCCTCCCCCTCTAACAAGGGGGAGGGTTAGGGTGGGGCGATAGCCGAGGTTTTCCAACCTCGGATAAAGGAATATAGCATGGATGCCCGATTACCGATTTCTGGTATGACAGGTTAGGTTATGAGCCCCTTGGGTAGAGGAGCGCCTTCCCTTCGACAGAGCTTATGGTGAGTTTAATCGAACCACTAAGGACAGGTGCGCTTATGGTAGGGAACAAATACATGATCGAGGCTAGAAGCCTCTCCTACTGGAGTTTTACGGTTAATTGTTGTAAGAGCGCCTTACAGGCGCGATAACAAATAATATTTCCCCCCACCGTAGGAGCGGCATCCCTACTGCGATAATAGTTAAAATTTCATTTAAGATTGGGATTACCTGCTTTCTTAAGTTCCTCTTCCCTCAGAGCTCTTCTTAGGACCTTTCCAACTGTACTTTTTGGGAGAGAGGTTCTAAACTCTACAACCTTAGGGACCTTAAACGGGGCGAGTCTTTCTTTGCAGAAAAGAATAATCTCACTCTCTGTTACTTCCTCTCCCGATTTTGCTACGACAAAAGCCTTTGCATACTCACCTCTATATGAATCGGGAACACCGATTACAGCAGCTTCGAGCACCTTTGGATGCACATAGAGAACCTCTTCTACCTCTCTTGGATAAACGTTATAGCCTCCTGAGATTATCATCTCCTTTTTTCTGTCGACAATCGAAAAATAACCATCTTCATTCATCTTGGCTATGTCGCCTGTGAAGAGCCAGCCATCTTTTAATACTTGAGCTGTTTCATCTGGACGGTTCCAGTAGCCTTTCATAACCTGTGGTCCCTTGACTATAAGCTCACCAGGTTCTCCAGCAAGTACTTCTTTTTCTCCGCTTTCTAAATCAACAATCTTTGCATCTGTATCCGGAACGGGGAGACCGACTGTTCCAATTTCGCGTCTACCTATGAAAGGATTTGCATGGGTCGCAGGTGATGCTTCAGAGAGCCCATAAGCCTCTAGGATTTTTGCTCCTGTCAGATTCTCAAACCTATCAAGAAGCTCAATCGGTAATGGTGCCCCACCACAGAGACAAAGCTTTATTGAATCAACTCCGTAATTTTTGACCTCAGGATGATTTGAAATGGCTGTATATATTGTGGGGACACCGGGGAATATAGTAGGGCGGTATTTTTTTATCGTATCCAAGACTTCTTTGAGATTAAATCTAGGGAGAAGCAGTAGTGTCGCTCCAATCATCATACCAAGATTCATACATACGGTCATCGCATAGACATGGTAACATGGAAGAACGGTAAGTATTGTTTCTTCCCCATCTATAAACACATCTTCTCCCCAGCATCGAATTTGAAATGCGTTAGTAACCAAATTCTTGTGAGTAAGTTCAGCGCCTTTAGATATCCCTGTTGTTCCACCTGTATACTGAAGCATGGCAGTGTCATCAGGTTGAACATCTGCTTGAGGAGGTTGAGTGTTATCTCTTAGCTGATCTGTGAATCTATGATAACCCTTCGAGTATGGTATGGATTCTAGTTCTTTTCTTTTTACAATCGAGTAAAGGATACTCTTTGGAAACGGAAGAAAATCACTCAAGCTTCCTACTATTACGTGCTTTAATTGAATTTTATCCTTGACTGCCTTTACTTTTGATAGGGTGAGTTTTAAATCTAAGGTTACAATGGAATCTGCACCGGTGTCCTTTAACTGGTATTCAAGCTCTCTTTCTGTATAAAGTGGGTTTGTATTAACTACAATGGCTCCGGCTTTTAAAGCACCGTAAAAGGCTATAATCATGTGAGGGGTATTTGGAAGGTATAGCGCAATTCGCTCTCCTTTTTTTATCCCTAATTTGACTAGAGAGGATGCAAATTGATTTGAAAGATTAAGAAGCTGGCTATAATTGATCCTTTTGCCCAAAAATATTAGTGCATCTCTTTGTGGATAGCTCTGTGCAGAGTTCTCCAGTAGTTTAAAGACTGGAATCTGTGGGTATTTGAGAGCGGTTGGTACACCTGTGTCGTAATTTTTATGCCAGATCCTTTGTTCCATTTCTAAATTCTGGCTACTTTTTTCTTGTTTTAAAACCCATGCTAGTAAGCCTGTTTAACAACAAGATTAGATTCTCAGTATCAGACGGGATTAGAAAATCCCGCCTATCCAGATTTATCAAGATTCTACCTTAAAAAGGCAAGGTATTCCTGTCCTAGATTTGACTAGGAACACTTTGCAATGTGCCCCTACATGAGTAGACATAATGATGTTAATGTTAATACTATTGTTAAATGTTAAATAAGTAGGTTTCATGTCTCTTATCGAGATATTATTTTCAAAAAAAGCCCTTATCTCACTTGCTTTAATAGTTTTAATTTCCGTATTGCTAACCTTCTTTCCACTTATCGGATCTCTGGGATTTGAGTTCTCTGTTACGATAGCATTTATAGCTTCCTTTATCTCAGTCTTTATCTCTGCTGAATTTGTAAACCTTGACTTTAGGGAGAGGTTTATAAGAGAAAGAAGATTTGCTGATCTAGTATCGTCCATATTTGTTCTGGACTTTCTTTTACTTGCCATTCCTTTCGTTATCGGACTCTTGAGTTCTAGTATCAAGGACGACTGTTATATAAAAGAGGGAGCGATCTTCTACGTTCTCATACCTGTTGTCACAGTGTTTTTCTCTTCGTCCCTCGGTCTTCTCATTGGAAGCCTTTTCTCAAAAAGGGGATTTCTATTTGGCTCATTTATACTTATCGCGATTATTTGTTACTCTCTCTGGAAACTCTACAATGACCCGCAGATCTTTTCTTTTAACGCTGTTTTCGGATTTTTTCCAGGTCCCCTTTACGATGAATCAATCCCGATAACCTTTACTCTTGTTGTCTATAGATTGATTACTGTGTGTTGGGGTCTTTTTTTCTTGACTATTCTAGGGGTTATACGAGGGATTAAATTTAAAGTATTAAAGGCATGGGATTTATTAGCTCTTTTTATATTGATTCTTATATTGATTATAACAGAAATAAAAGAAGAGGAGCTTGGAATTAGCTATACCAGAAAATATATAACAGATAATATTCTTACAGGTTCTGTAGAAACAGAGCACTTTGTAATTTACTTCAAACCCGGTACGACTGAAGCCAATTCAATTTCATTAATTGCAAACGATCATGAATGGAGATACTACCAATTAAAAGAATTCCTTCAAGTTAATTTAAACGACAAAATCCGTTCCTATATCTATCCTGACAACGAGACGAGAAAAAGGGTTATTGGGGCGGGGGAGACAACAATTGCCAATCCAATCCATAAAGAGATTCATCTAGTCTACGATGTTTTTCCAGACCATTTGCTAAAACATGAACTCACACATGTTATGTCTTCTGAGTTTGGAACGAGGTTCCTACGAATAAGCCCTAAATTAGGATTGGTAGAAGGTCTTGCTGTCGCTTCTGACTGGGATGGAGATGGTTATACGCCGCACCAGTGGGCAGAGGCGATGATTAAGACTAACACAGCTCCTGATATTAGAGAGATTATTGGGATTGGATTTTGGTATGCACCTCCGGCTAAAAGCTACACGACTATGGGTTCCTTTGTCCGTTATTTGATAGATAGTTACGGAATTGAAAAATTTAAAACCCTTTACAGGATGGGGGACTTTTCGGTCTATGGAAAGAGCGTAGATGAATTGGTATCGGAGTGGAAGAAATTTTTAGATGGAATTTACATTCCTGATAAGCTTCTTGCGTTAGCTTGGTATAAATTCAGCCAACCGAGTATTTTTCAAGGTAGATGTCCAAGAAGAATTGCGGAATTGGCTGATAAAGGTATCAAAGCATATAAGGATGAGAACTACTATGAAGCAAGAGGGTATTTTCTTGACGCCCTAAATCTTAACAAAAGTGATCCCGTGCTTATTGCGGGTCTAGCGTACGCTTACTATTACAATAAGGGTTACAATGAGCTCATCGATCTGATTAATAATTCACAAACACTTCCAGAGGTTGATAAAAACATCCTTGAGAATCTTCGGGGTAATGTTCTATTGCAAAGAGGTAGGGTTCTAGAAGCGAAATCTGTTTTTGAGTCATTACTTGGAAAGCCGCTCCCAGAAGATGTAAAGAGGGAGATTGAAATAAAGCTTAATGCCATTTCAAGTGGCAATGACATAGAAAAGAAAATCCGAGGGTATTTCAGCACTAGAGAAAAGCTATATCAGGCAGTGATACTTGAAGAAATAATTAGGGATTTTCCAGATTACTCCCCATCTTATTATTTGCTTGGAAAAATCTTTTACTCTAAAAGGGATTATAAATTGGCTGCTTCTTACCTTATCGAATCCGAGTCATTAGGACTTCCTTCAGAGAGCTTGGAGATGGACAACCTGCAACTTCTTGGGGTTTCTCTTTTTGCAACAGGGGATTACGAGGGCGCAATAAAAAGGTTTCAATTTATTGTTGATTTAGAACCAAATAGGGTTCTTAAAGAATATGCAATTGATTTAATAGAAAGATGTGAGTGGGCGGGGAAATAGCATTGTAGGCACGAACTTGTTCGTGCTATAGGCGGGGTTTCTAACCCCTTTATCCAGGAATAAAATGTAGGGGCTGATGCCCTCATCAACCCTAATGACGCCCGTTCGGGGAACTGGCACTACGCTGACTTGTTCGCTAGCGATCGGTTGCGCCAAGCCCGCCCTGTGTTTTAACGAATGAATGATGCTTGTACAGTGTAAGAAGAGTAATTCCTCGCTTCTTTGTTGAAGTAACAAGTTTATCCGATATACTCTTAGCTCTAGAAAATGAACAAATATAAAACAGTGGTTTGCGTTTCTCTATTTGTTGTAGTTCTTGACCAGATAACTAAGGTGCTTATCCGATCAAGTTTTGCTCTGCATGAAAGTGTATCAGTGCTTCCCTTTCTCGCTATTACGCATCTTAGAAATAGAGGAGCGGCTTTTGGAATAATGAATGACCTTCCTGAAACGATTCGGATGCCTCTTTTTGTATTGATCTTAGTGGTAGCTTTTATAGCAATTTTAACTTTTGTAAAAAAGGCTGAACCTCGGGATAGGATTTTAATCACTTCTCTTTCTCTTATTCTGGGTGGAGCTATTGGGAATTCTATAGATAGATTTCGACTTGGATACGTTACGGATTTTATTGACTTTCACTGGTTTGGAGATCCTAAATATCACTGGCCTCCTTTTAATGTTGCTGATGCGGCAATCACAATCGGTGTTATATTAATCCTATTGCAAGCTTTATTCTTAAAAAAGTTAGCTATACAGCCACTAAGGCACAAAGGCACAAAGAAGGAAGATGAGTTTTAACTTAGAAGTCAGGAGTCAGATGTCAGAAGAACAGAGGCCTTACATCCTTAGTTTATTCTGGATCCCGGCTTCTGGATTCTAAATTCCAACTTCGTGTCTTAGTGTCTTTGTGGCTAAACAGGTAAGAAGGTTAAATAAGGATGTTTACGGGAATAGTCGAGGATGTCGGAAGGGTCGAAGAACTGAAGCCCAAGACGAAAGAGGTTCTTTTTGCAATCGGAGCAAAGAATATAGATGTTAAAGAAATTAAGATCGGTGAGAGTATTTCGGTTAATGGGGCATGTCTTACGGTGATCTCCGTCAAAAAAAACATATTCACAGTTGAGGCTTCTCATGAAACCTTGAGAAGGACAACCCTTTCAAAACTAAAGGTTGGAAGCAAGGTAAACCTGGAAAGATCTCTAAGATTAGGGGACAGACTCGGCGGGCACATTGTAAACGGTCATGTAGATGGAATAGGGAAAGTGGAATCTACAGGTAGACGTGGAAAATCGCTGGAATTCTGGTTTTCAATACCTGAAGGGCATTCTAAGTATATTGTGGAAAAAGGTTCTATAGCAATAGATGGAGTGAGTCTTACTATAAATGCTGTAAATGGTGGAAGGTTTTCAGTGAACATAATTCCATACACCCAGGAAGCCACTATATTTAGCAATCTAAAGCCAGGTGATTCTGTAAATATAGAATTCGATATAATAGGAAAGTACGTAGAGAAATTCGTAATGGGGAAGGGTGGGAAGAAAGATTTTTCTGAACTTCTTGAAAAGTTTTGATAATTATTCAACCACTAATTTCCGAAGATCAAATGTTTGGAATTCAAATGCTGATAATCCGATACCATTTTCAATATAAATATTGTAGGCACGAACTTGTTCGTGCAAATACTATGGCACAGACAAGTCTGAGCCTACAAAAGGATTGTAGATTGTAGGCACGAATTTATTCATGTAATGGCTTGGAATTTGTATTCTCATTAATGGCTAAATAGTTAGGAGAGTTGTGATCAAGAACAAAACACCTAAAAACATTTTTCTTATGGGCTTTATGGGTGCAGGGAAGACAACTGTTGGGAAAATACTTGCTAAAAGGCTTAGACTAACTTTCATTGACCTAGACGAGGTAATTGAGAAGGAACTCAACCTGACTATTCAAGAGATATTCTCAAGATATGGAGAGGATTTTTTTAGGGATGCTGAAACAAAAGCGCTCCGGTCTATAGCTGACAAAGATAGATATGTAGTTGCAACAGGTGGAGGTGTGGTTTTAAGAAAGGAAAACTGGCAAATTATGATAGCAAACGGAATTACTGTATACCTCAGGGCACCAGCCGAGGTCCTTTGGACTCGTGTAAGGAACAATACATCACGCCCTCTTCTTCAGGTTGAAAATCCATTTGAGAGGCTTTGTGAGCTTTTTACCCAAAGAATCCCCCAATATGAAAAAGCCGATTTAATTGTTGATACTGAAAATGTCTCTCCTGAAGACGTGGCGGAGGAGATAATAAAAAAATGAAACAGAAGCAGTAGAGACGCAAGATTTTGCGTCTCTACCTATGCTTCCCTAATAATGGGCGAACACATAGGTTCGCCCCTACAGAATGGAATGAATGCTATAAATGTATGGGTTCATTAAAAACCCCTACCCCGTGTTTATTACTCCATTAAATTTTGTAAGACCATAAGGATTCCATTACAATTTACTTGCGCCGGACTCACGTTAAGTGAGAAAAAGATGTTTAAGGAGGGTAACACTATGCCAACAAAATCTCGTCGTACAACAAGAAGATTAAAGAAGGTAACACCTGTTCCCTTAATGCAATTGATCTCAGGTTTTTGGGCTTCTAAGACACTGGCTGCAGCGGTAGAACTAGACCTCTTTACTAAGCTATCAGGTAGACAAGCCGATGTTCAGCAACTATCGCAATTACTAGGGATTCATCCACGACCGGCAGAGATGCTTCTTAGTGCCTGTACAGCCTTAGGCTTACTTGAGAAGCGCAATAAGCGTTTCTCTAACTCCTCCCTAGCCGAGGAGTATTTAGTGAAAGGTAAACCTTACTATTTTGGTGGTGTTGTTACACTTTTGGATCGGCGGTTATATTTGCCTTGGAACCGGCTTTTAGAGGCTCTAAGAACCAACAGGGCGCAGACTTGGGAAGATCATTCAGGTATTTTCGAACAGATCTCTTCCAATCCAGATAAGCAACGCCTTTTCACAGAGGGTATGCATAGCTTTAGTGTGCAGTCTGGAAAAGCCCTCGCAGCGGCGTTTGACTTTTCCCAACATACTCAGCTTCTCGATGTGGGTGGAGCTTCAGCGGCATACTGCATTGAAGCGGTTCGCCGTTATCCAAATCTTCGCGCAGTGGTATTTGATCTTCCACCCGCCTTGGAAGTTGCTAGAGAAAAGATAACTGAGTCAGGGTTTTCTGATCGGATTAAAATGCATCCGGGGGACTTTTTCAAGGATGAACTATCGAAAGGGTCAGACGTGATTCTGCTTTCAATGATTTTGCATGATTGGTCACCGGAGAAGAACCTCATGATCCTTCGTAAGTGTTTCAAAACGCTACCGTCATGTGGTACGGTGATAGTTAGCGAGTTGATGATGGAAGATAATAAGACGGGGCCTGTGTCGGCGGCGCTAATGTCTTTGAATATGCTAATAGAGACAGAAGGGGGCCGCAACTATGCTTGGTCCGAATACACCGAGTGGCTTGAGAAAACTGGGTTCAGGAAAATTAAGCGAATAGCTATGGAATCTCCAGGAGCAAACGGAATTCTAGTTGGTCGCAAACCCTAAATTAAACAATAGGATGTAATATACAAGATGCAGGATGGTGTCAGAACTTTAATACATCATGCATCTTGTATCCCGTATAATGGATCATGTATCTTGTTATTCGTGTAAATTAGTGTTTATTATCAGCAAAATATTTATGAAAGGAGGAACGGCTATGGCAAAGGTAACTGAAATCGCTCCCGATGTGTACCGCATCTCGATCTACGTACCTGAGTTTAATCTGCAGTTCAATCATTTTCTCATCAAGGACGATGAGCCGCTGCTATTCCACACTGGCTACAAGAGAATGTTCCCACAGGTGCACGACGCTGTGGCAACTATCATCAAGCCGTCGGAGATACGCTGGATTAGCTTCAGCCATTTTGAGTCGGACGAGTGCGGTTCGCTGAACCAATGGCTCGAAGTGGCGTCATCTGCGCAGGCTGTATGCAGCGTAGTGGGAGCGCTAGTTAACGTGAACGATTTTGCGATCCGTCCGGCGCGAGGAATGACGGATGGTGAAGTACTGACCACTGGTAAATACCGTTTTCGGTTCTGCTCGACGGCCCATCTACCACACGGTTGGGATGCAGGGGTGTTATTTGAGGAGACAAATAGAGTGCTTCTTTGCTCAGACCTTTTCCATCATGATGGTGATGTGGAACCGCTAACCGAGTCGGACATAATAGAACGGGTGCGGAAGACACTGATTGAATATCAAGCTAGCCCTTTTGCAAACTACATTCCGTACACGCCACAAACAGCCAATATCCTCAAAAGCCTTGCCGAACTTAAACCGAAAACGCTGGCGACGATGCATGGGTCGAGTTTTACTGGCAACTGCGAGCGAGCGCTTTTCAACCTTAATGCAGTAATGAAGGATGTGCTAGGCGGGTCATAAAAAAGGAGGTGTAGCCTATTATGGCGAACCAAGAAACTATTAAACTAAAAATTGAACAAGGCGTCACACTTAAACCCGGGGAGGGTAAGTCGTTCTGGGTGCTGGGTGACCTATGCACGTTTAAAGTGGTAGGAGAAGACACCGGTGGTTCCTTCTCCTTGATTGAGGTACAGGTACAATCGGAAAACGGGCCGCCCTCACATATTCACCATCGCGAAGACGAAACGTTTTATGTGTTAGAGGGAGAGTTTTCGTTCCTGCATGGTGACATTACAATTACAGCGACCGCTGGATCGTTTGTTTACATTCCCAAGGGTACGCTTCATACATTCAAAAACATAGGAACGTCCCAAGGTAGGTTTCTGGCTATCATCACGCCTGCGGGATTTGAGAAGTTCTTTGAGGAAATCGGTGAGCCAGCGATAGACAAATCCTCTCCGCCTCCTTTCAATCCGGCAACTGTCGAGAAACTTTTGGCACTCGCCCCTAAATATCACCTCGAGGTCAAGATACCATAGAACACTGTTTGATGTTGATTGATAGTATGATTGACATTAAAACAAACAAGAGTAAAGAACAAAATTAGAATTTTCATCATGATTAAGAAATTCTTCTTAAATCTAAAAGAGAGCATGGAAAAACATGCACGTCACCTGAGGAGAGGTAAGATTTTTCTTCCACAGTACCTTGGAAGAGGGAAGCTTGAAAAGGCATTCAACCCTGTTGCTCATTCACTAGCCAGAGCTTTGAATTTGAGGATTGGTAGGCAAATACCGAATACTTTTTGTCCATGTTATGAGATTGGAGGCAATCAGAGGGTTGATTTCGTCTTCTATGAGAGAAGACAAGGCAATAACATTCCCCTTTTCTTTTTAGAGTTAGAATCTCTTGATGGTTCCCAATTATGCCATTTTGGAGAACATGAGGGCATCAGAGGCCAAGATAATATTAACAAGCAGTGGTACTACTACGGAACTATTGGCAACTACTATACCTTGAAGCAAAAGGTACCTAGGTATTTTGTTTGGTTACTTAGTATTCCAGACCGGTTAGTTGACCATTACCAGATATGGGATACGAATCAAGAGTACCAATTTTTTCATTCTTCTTTAAGAGGATTGGTTTATCAGAATCCTTATCGTTTCTATGACTATCTTATCAAAACCTCGGCAAAGACATTTCTTGAAACAAAGCAAGAATTCAAAGACCCTAAAACAAAGAGATGGGTTAGGAAAAGATTGGTAGAGTTCCAAGATGTGTGTGAGTTAGTGTTTATTACCTGCACAATCGAGGAACTTATACTTTCTAGAGGTAGAGACCTCTTTGACCCCAAAAAGGAAAAAAGGGTGAAGCTAAACTGGCAATAATCTTCCGAGCTTGGATTATTTAAGGAGAGTTTTTATGCAACATATTATTTTGCTCGGTGATTCTATATTCGATAACGCAGCGTATATCCAACAGGGAGAGCCAGATGTTATTCAACAGCTAAGGCGTAAGCTTTCCGAAGGATGGAAAGCGACGCTAAAGGCTATAGATGGAAGTAGGACAGATCACGTAGAAGGACAACTCGAGGAACTCCCAAAGGACGCTAGTTTTCTGATAGTAAGCGTTGGTGGAAATGACGCTCTTGACCACATTAACATTTTCAATGAAAGTGCAAAATCTGCCGCTCAGGTTTTACAAAGACTTGCAGATATACAAGAGGAATTCCAACGTAGCTATCACAGCATGTTAAGAACAGTTCTTAGTTATTGTCTACCAACAGCTATATGTTCAATCTACTATCCTCGATTTCTAGACCCCGTTATACAGAGGATGGCTGTAGTTGCACTATCAATATTCAATGACTGTATTATACGTGAAGCGTTTACATTTGGATTACCATTAATTGACCTAAGACTGATATGTAACGAAGATAAAGATTATTCAAATCCTATTGAACCATCGGTACACGGAGGAGAAAAGATTAACAATGCAATTTTGCAAGTAGTAAAGGAATTTGACTCACGTAGTCCTAAAGCAAGAACGGTTGTTTATACTAATGGAAATAAATTAGAATAATGAAAAGCCAAAGTTAGGGATATAAAAACCATGATAAACGGGGTGCTATTTCTTTGGTATATCTTAACGGCTGGCTCCCTGGTCTTCCTCATCCGGGGTCTATACCATAACACCCCCGCAATGTGGGTGACGAAGCTTGCCTGGGTATTGATAGTCTTATACACTGGGCCTATCGGGCTATTCATTTACGTTCTCTCATGTCGGCAGCCGATGCCAGGGACGCATGATCAGTTCATTAATTCACACTGGAAGCAGTCTGTTGGTTCGTTAATGCAAAGACACTTCTATACACCATGCTCATTCCATGCTGCACGATCACACAATGTCCCACTCCCATATGGCACCAAAACTCCCTCTAACGAATGCAGTCGGAGTAATTATTCTAACCATTGCCTTTTTGACTGCTTCAGTGTGGTTCACGACACTATTTGCTAGGCTTATGCTGTAAATTTGTTCTACCTAAATCCTATTTTTTTTCGTTATTACTATGAAATTTCAGGACGTTGTTCACCAAATTCGTATTAAGCGCAAATATACCCATTTATAATAGCAATAGATGGAATTATAGGAAGCGGAAAAAGTTACGAGGTAGAAGACCTGAAACACGCATACCTTGCCTACTGATTTTTTATGGCTATATTATCCTTACAAACATTCTAGGAGGAATCATTAATGAAGCGGTTATCAACACTACTGGTTTTGATTCTCTCTGTTTTCGTAATAACCATGACGGGATGCGAGAAGCTGGAGGAGGGAACAACACCGCAGAAAAAAATCGATACCGAAAAAACAACGGAGAAAAAAGAGGATATTGTTGAAACATCAAGAGTTCATGAGCTTCCTTCTTTTGCTGATCTGGTTGAGAAACTAAAACCCTCTGTTGTAAACATAAGTACAACAAGCACATTTAGCCAAGGGGGACCTTTTCCTAGGCCGCCTTTTGGAGAAGAAAACCCCTTTGAAGATTTTTTTAAGAGATTTTTCGGCGACATTCCACAACAGGAGTTTAAGCAAAGCGGACTTGGTTCCGGATTCATCATTAGTGAAGATGGATACGTTGTGACAAATAATCATGTTGTTGATAAGGCTCAGGAGATCGAGGTCATTCTCGAAGATGGAAAGAAATACAAAGCCCAAGTTATTGGGAAAGATGCAAAGACGGACTTGGTGGTCCTCAAGATTGATCCTGAAAAGAAGTTACAGGCCGTAGTGTTTGGGGATTCTGATAAACTTCGAATTGGTGATTGGGTTGTAGCAATAGGAAATCCGTTTGGACTTGGTTATACAGTAACAGCAGGTATAGTGAGTGCAAAGGGAAGGTCTCTTGGTCTTAGTAGTTATGATGATTTTATACAAACGGATGCCTCACTTAACCCTGGAAACAGTGGAGGCCCTCTTTTTAATCAAATGGGAGATGTAATCGGGGTGAATACCGCCATAGTTGCAGGAGGTCAGGGGATAGGATTTGCAATACCAATTAACATGGCAAAGTATGTAATTGAACAGCTTAAGGATAAAGGCAAGGTTGTTCGTGGATGGCTAGGAGTACTTGTACAGCCAATTACACCTGCTATTGCTGAAAGCATGAAGCTCAAAGAACCGAAGGGAGCATTAGTAAGCGATGTAACCCCTAATAGTCCGGCGGCGGAGGCTGGAATTAAAAGAGGAGACGTTATTGTAGATTTTAATGGAAAAAAGATCGATGACGTAAATGATCTTACTACCCTTGCAGCAGCTACTCCACCTGGTACAGAGGTAAAGTTAAAAGTAATAAGTGACGGAAATGAAAAAGACATCAACGTCAAACTTAGAGAGTTTCCAGATGAAACGGCAGAAGCAACAGAGAAAGAGGTTAAAGAAAAGCTGGGGCTTACAGTCCATGAGATAACACCGCAGATTGCTGCTCGATTTAGAGTTGAAGTGGAAAAGGGTGTTGTTATAACGCACGTTGATCAGGGAAGCGTTGCAGATGAATCGGGCCTGCAACAAGGAGATGTGATTTTGGAGATAGTTGGTCAAGCTGTTAACAATATAGACGATTATAAAAGTGCAGTTGATAAGATAGAAAAGGGGAAGTCGGCTCTCTTTCTTATAAAAAGAGGTAAAAATACGATATACATAGGAATTAGAACCGAATGATTTCCTAGCTACTTTCTCACCGCTTTGGAAAAGTAGCCTACAAATTCCTCAGGTTTCATATTCGCTATACGGGACAACTTTCTAATCTGCTCTGGGTTTTCTAAATCCTCTTTTGTGAGCTTTATCATATATTTTTCTGCAACCTCATAGGCTTCTGTGTTTATATCTACATAGCGAATTCTTGTTGTTCCGGTCTTTGGGTGTAGAATCTCACTGAAAAAAATGGGAACCATTTTTCCTGTCTGAATGCTTATCATTGCTCCTGTGCCACCTTCCAGTAAAAACTTAATGGCACAATAGCCGAGGTCACGAGTGTATTTAGCATCAAATGGAATCGGAGGAGCAGATCTAAGCTCATAGCCTATGTTTTTGTCAACTATTGTGATTTTTATTCCCTTTTCCGAAAGACGCCTTCTTGTCTCGTTCTTGATTACCTTTCCAAGATCAATCTCTGAGAGTCTTATATTTCCATGTTCATCTCTTTCCACATCTTTTAGGTCTTTAAGTCCCGTCTCGTCGAGTTTTTCAGCAAGTCCTTCTGCAACAATAGCAACCCCGTCTTCTCTACCCATACTCAGCCTTTTTATAATCGCTCCTTCAAGAATGGTAACCAGTTTATCAAGGGAAATTTTTCCCTTACCGAACTCCTCTGGAATTACAGTAAGTGTTGCCCCGGATGCCTTTCCAATTCCGAGAGCGAGATGTCCTGTTTTCCTTCCCATAGTGACAACGAAATACCACCTGCCTGTTGTTTTTGCGTCTTCCATTAGGTACTGAACAATCCTTGTTCCAAGGTGCCTTGCCGTTTCAAACCCAAAAGTAGGAATATAGCTAGGAAGAGGCAGATCATTGTCAATCGTCTTTGGTACATGAGCTACTTTAATCTGCCCTTCTGCTTCTGCTTCAACACGACTCGCTGAAAACATCGTATCGTCTCCACCTATAGTTATAAGGTATCTAACACCAAGTTCTTTTAGAACCCTTACTACGTTATTCATTTTCTCAGGACTTGTTGTGGGATTTTCCCTCGATGTTCCTATAATTGAGCCACCTGTAAGATGAATGCGGGAGGTATCTTCAATCGTCAAATCTCGAATATGGGTTTTGTCTCCTTGAACAAGCCACCTGAATCCATCGAGAATACCTACTACGGTTTTTCCGCGATTGACGGCTTCGATGGTAGCGGCACTAATAACCCCGTTGATTCCCGGGGCAGGACCGCCCCCTACGAGAATCCCAAGGATTTCAGATGAAGGTTTTTTATTTTTATAGCTTTCCATATATAAGAAATTCTAGCAAACGATTCGATGAATTGCCACTAATGGTATATGATAGCGAAAAACACATTGGTTGATTAGGATAATGGTTCTGTTTAGTTGCAAGGGTATGTAAACTCGGGACAGTATATAAATCGCTGATTAAATAGCGTATAGATAATTTCTATCGGTTCTTATTTTTCTCTTCGATATAATGAGGCTACTCCTCGACCGCGTAGCGTAATCTTTGAAGATAGCTTGACGCGTATCGCCTCGACTTGTTATGTTGTAGGTAACAACTGCATATTCTATTCGGAAAGGTCGGGCCATAGGGTGTTGTATATCAAAAACCTTATATTTCAAGACCTGACCCTACTAAGTTCTACTAAGTTCTTTCAAGAC
>Ga0209001_1000048_pt1 | contig 25647 bp, 22 predicted proteins | sample Rifsed13ft2_FD_184006 | JGI IMG/M metagenome (GOLD analysis project Ga0209001, IMG submission 184006) | Soil microbial communities from Rifle, Colorado, USA - sediment 13ft 2 (SPAdes) (version 2) | ecosystem: Environmental > Terrestrial > Deep subsurface > Rock core/Sediment | place: Rifle...
TGCACCAGACGCTGGAATATTCGAAGTTGACGTACCAATCAGATACACTGATGGTCCGGCAGACACAAAATGTCCAGCTACTCCAGCTACTACATCATACTTATCTGCTACAAACTCTACTAGAGGAAATGCACAACAAAGATTTAGTGCACTACCAGCAGTAGGAAACTTCTGTATACTACAAGGTGATATTCTCACTGTAGAGTATACTGACCCAACTGACGCATCTGGTGATCCAAATACTGTAACTGATTCCGCAACATTTGACTTAAGAAACGGTGTATTACAATCCGACAAATCCGTCTATATCATAGGAGCTGACATGATCCTAACTGTTATCGAACCCGATTGGGATAGAGATAACGATGGAGCAGAGACCTATGACCTTGATGCGATTGAATGGGATTCTGACGCTGCCACAGTTACCATGGGTAACGCTGGTGGTCAAGGAGCCGCATTTGATCCAGAGCCTTCTAGTTTGAGAGAAACTGGTGACAGTACTGGTATATTCCAAGTTGTCATCGAGATTCCAAACACACTAGCAGGTGACAAGTTAGAACGAGGCGAAGAAGTCGTATTAGAATACACTGACTGGGGTCCATCTGGAGCAGACTTTGTTGGTGACGAAGATGAGGATATCAATCTAACAATCTTTACATCCAACTTTGGCGCTACAGTGGAACTTGATCAAAAAGTATACTCTTGGACTGACAAAGTCTACATCACTATTGTCGCACCTGATCACAATTTCGATAGCAACTTGATAGACGAAATTGGTAACTCTGCTGAAGACCCAATAAAGGTCGCAACCAGAGGAACTGATATCGATCCATACAAGCTAGTCGAAACAGGTACTGACACTGGCATCTTTACAGGTGAAGTAATCCTTACTGGATTTGCTGCCCATGATGCTGATGGTGATGGAGTAGTAGGCGATGCATCCGGAACAACCGCAGGTGCAGGCCCAACTGATGGATTCTTAGCAGCTGATGATGACGATGGTATTACAGTATCCTTTGAATTCTCTGAGGATGAAACTGTAGTAGGATCTGCATTAGTCAGATGGAACATCGGTGAAGTCCAATGGTTAGAAGCAAGTTACCCAGCAACAGGAACAGGTGTAGTACGTGTAGTTGATCCCGACATGAACTTGAATCCAGAAGCAGTCGATAATTTCGACACTGATGTCTGGTCAGATTCTGACGCCGGAGGTATTGATCTTACTGTAACTGAGACTAATGAGGCAACTGGAATATTCGAAGGAACAGTGTTCTTCACTGTTTCAGATGAATCTTCTGGTCACAGACTCAGAGTCGCAGAAGGTGACACAGTCACCGCAGAATATGAGGACAATACATTACCAGACCCATACACAACTGCAGATGAACTCGATATTACTGGCACTTCAATAATCGGAACAATCGTACCACCACTTGAACGGGCACCAGCTTCTGGTATCCGCGTGGTTGATGCATTTGGTAACTCACTAGGTGAGATATCAGTGGACCAACAGGTACAGATTACATCCGACTTAGCGAACGGTCAGGATAGAGCTCAAGCATTTGCATACTTGGTACAGGTCCAGGATGATAACGGAGTCACAGTTTCACTAGCATGGATTACAGGTTCACTAACTGCTGGACAATCATTTAGCCCAGCATTGTCGTGGATACCTGACGCACCCGGAACATACACTGCAACAGCGTTTGTTTGGGAAAGCGTAGATAATCCAACTGCATTATCACCACCAGTCAAAACAACCGTAAACGTCATTTAAGACTAGAAAAATCAAACTATCCCTTTTTTCTTTTTTTTAAAAACCAAAGACAACGTAAGTTATAGACAAAGAATCATTTTTTCAGAAGCAATATCTATGAGAGGAGTGTTATACTCATAATTGAAACAAATAGTATGGGTTTTATCAGTAATAATTATTGCAAGTACCATTCCTTCAATATACGCAGAAAATCTAGATCTATTTACTGACAGCGATGTCTATTCAGATGGCCAACCTCTTTATGTTTATGGTAAAGCCATATCAAATGAAAATCTAATACTACGATTATTTGCCCCTGATGGAACTATTGTCATATTTGATCAAATAATAGTAGATTCAGAAGGATCATTTAACCACGTTCTCTTAACATGGCCAGATGCCTCTACAAAATTTCCATATGGAACGTATACTGTTGAAGCAATTAGTACAACTCAAAATGGACTTTCTAAAACAGTTGACATCAAGTTTACGTCTACATCTGAGCTTGTAGAAGTACCAGTAGAACGTAGAGTAGCTACATCAGTTTTTGCCCCCGAGATTGCTGCAGTTGACCAACCATTTCGAGTATTTGTACAAGTAACTAGTGATGGCCTTTTGGTTGGAGGAGATCCAAATGAACTGTTAGGTACCTCACACGTTCATACTCCCACAGATCAAGTTGTAAGTCTCTCTCAATCATTTGCGACACTTCATGAAGGACTATACTATATTGATTATACTCCTAGACAAAAGGGAACATATGTTTTTCACATGGTAGCATTTAGTAAAGGAACCATTTCTCATGGTTCTGCAGCAACATCGGTTTTGAGCCAAGATATTAGTGGAGTTGCAGAACAAATCGTTAAATTAAACTCAATTTTAGATGAGACCTCTGGAGAACTAGACAGATTAAAGTCAGAGATAGAAGGATTTGGTTCAACCCTTGAGAGTGCAAGTGAGGATATCGATTCTAGCGTAACGTCAATTTCCTCATCAGTAAATAATATTGAAGAGGCTTCCGTACAGCTAAACTCTTTATTTTTTCCAATTGTTGCTTCAATTGGAATTATAGTAGCCTTGCAGATTGCAATATTTGCACGAAGAAGATAGGGTTTGTTGACAGAACCAGGCTATATTATCAACCGAAGAGGTAACAGTACCCATAGCTATAAGAGTAAAAAATAACTATTCCCAATTATGACTAGAATGCTGTCTGTATTTTTATCTGTGATACTTCTCTTTTCTATACTAGTTGGAAGCTCACAGGGATTTTTAGGTGGTGATCTTCCTCAACAAAATTCATTTCAAAACAACAATTTAAAAATTGAACACTCGTCAAAAATTGTAAAAATAGAACCAACTATATTAAATGAACAAAAAAATGTCAAAAGATATCTAGTTTTTGGTTATGGCTCAATTAACGATGTAAAAACAGTCACGAGTAATCTAATTCATTCGGTGAATACAAAAGACGGTTTTTTCTCAGTAGGGGTCTTTTCAGAAAATGAAGCAGCAAAATTCAATGCAGCAGGTTATAAAGTTGTTGAAGACTTTCTTTTAGATTTTCATTTAGCAAATAACACCAATGAAATTCCAGATATATCTAGAATAGGAAATATTGTAAAATCAGAAGAAGCATTTAACAAATATGGTTACACTGGAGCTGGTGTAAACATTGCAGTTGTAGATACTGGAGTTGATTTTTCGAATCCTGATATCATGGACTCTCTTGCAAGAGATCAGAATAATCATCCGATAATGCTAGATGCTGATGGTCAAGGAATAGTATTAACAAACAATACATTTGTTGCAAACATTAACGAAATGGGAATCATTAGGAACTATACAAATGCTCTACCAGAAAATGTAACCTCGTCAGTATACGTTACTCGTGAAGGTGTATTTTTAGACCTCAACCAAAATAACAATGGTACAATAATATCAATATACAATTCATTTTTCCCATCGTTTGGTTCAGCACCAATTTTTAATGGTACTCTGACAGATGATATGAAAATTGGTAAGAACAACCGTGATTACATTGTATCAAAAAGTGGAAATTATAAACTAGGAATTATCTATCAAGGCGCACTGCAAGGAGCACTAGCTGGTGTCCAGGTAGTGCCAGTACTTGTGATTGATTCACATACTCCTGGATTATACGATACCATTATCCCTGACTTGTCATCTTCCTGGAAGGATTTTACAAGATTTGATTTAAAAAAAGGTGAACAACCAGATTACGATTTTGACTTTACAGATGAAAAACCAATAGTTCTTGGTAGTGGAAACGAGCATCTAGTCTATGACTTTGATGATGATGGCAAGTCAGATTATAGTGCTGGAACTATCGGTGCACAAGTACTGGATGTTTATGGTGTAATTAAGGGAAAGAAAGCTGCTATAGATGATAAACTAAGAGCAATTAACGGCACCTTACTTCCTGCTATGGATCCAGAAGGAACATTCTTTGGTGTAATGACTGATACAGCTGGTCACGGTACATCAAGTGCTGCTTCTATTGCATCTAAAGGAGTTGTAGAATATGATATTTACAATAATACTAGTAAATACAAAATTAAAGGGGTTGCACCAGGTGCAAAAATTATTCCTGTAAAGGCATTATGGTTTGGTGATACTGTATACGCCTGGTTGTGGGCAGCAGGATTTGATAGCAAAGATAACAAATGGGTTTTTGAAGGAAAACCACGTGCAGATATAATCTCAAATAGTTGGGGAGTTTCTAATTTCCCATCTTTACAATCAGGACCAGGACTTGATATACTTTCATTAATACTAAGTGTTCTAGTTATTCCTCATACACTTGATGATAATTATCCAGGTGTTACAATTGTAACAAGTGCAGGAAATTCTGGGCATGGTTATGGAACACTTGGACTACCTAATGCCTCCCCTTATGGTATTACAGTTGGGGCAACTACTAACAATGTCTTTGTTGGTTACGGCTCATTTAAAGATCAACCAAGATTTGGCAATACAACAGTTCATAACAACAATGTAGTAGATTTTTCTAGCAGGGGACCTGGAATAATTGGTGATCCAAAACCTGACATAATGAGTATAGGTGCATATAGCTTCACTCCAACTACAATATCAAAAATTAAAAAAGATCCTTCCCAAAACGCATTTACCCTTTTTGGTGGAACAAGTATGGCTGCCCCACTAGTCTCAGGTAGTGCAGCTGTTCTAATTCAAAGTATGAATGAAAATTTTCAGAATCATGATCCTCTTAGAATTAAAAACATCTTAATGTCTACTGCCACTGATTTGTATAACGATCCATTCACTCAAGGTTCAGGTCTCGTAAATGTATATGATGCAGTCCAATTTGTCAACGGAGAAGATTACCAATTTATTGTCTATAATGATGCTTCCTATGCTAATATAAAGAAGATTTTGGATGTCCCAATTAACTCAATAAACTCTACATTATTTGGCATTGACAAATTTGAACTAGTTAGAAAAGATCAACCTAACACTAGTTGGTTTGCAGGAAGACTTCTTCCAGGAGAAAGAAGTACCGCCGTTTTTACAATTGAGAATCCTTCTGATAATCCGCTAGACATTACCATAAAACCTCAGACTCTCAAACTTATCAAACAAACAGAGTTTAATGAAACAACTGCTGTTCGTTTACAAGATTCCATAATCAACAAGTCTGGAATTTATATTCCAAATTATTACAGACTTGTTGATGCTAAAGAACACAACGATCTTTACTCTTACTTTGATCAAACATATCCTATTCCAGATGACGCTTCATTAATGATTCTCAATTTAAATTTCCCATTTGATGAATTCATGAATAAAACAGAAGAAGTTTATGCAAATGATTTGAAAATATCTTCTCTTTACTTGTATGATTGGGTAGACAAAAATAACGATACCAAAATTGCCAGTGATGAGATATCGATGGTAAACAGAGGTGGTTCATGGGGAACAGTTCAAGAAGCCCGTGTTTCAGAGCCCAATCTAAAATTTCAAAGTACACCTGTAGTTGGAATTTATCCAGTCCCAACAAAATATTCCTATTGGCTTGGTGACATACAAAAAAATTCTACCTCAATGGATTTCACATTGACCTCAAACTACTACAAAAAAGACAAGTGGGATGTAATCTGGCTTGACAATGAAAATATCCAAATCCCTCCCAAAAATTCCACTGATGTAACAGCAACTATAGTAGTACCACTTGACTTTCAATCAGGAGTATACCAAGGATTTCTAACATTTGAGGGAGACAAACACACAGCTAACGTTCCAATTTCTTTTGGTGTAAAAAAATTAGTTGATACAAAAGACAAAACTGTATTAATTACAACCTCAGAAGATGAGGATATTCTTTATCGAAATGGATTTGTAAAAGGATCTTTTGACATGATAAATCGTTACATGTCAGGTGATTGGAGACAGTATTACTTTGAAATTGCCGATGAGTCAATAAATGCAGGGGCTATAGACATTTCTTGGGAAAATGATGATACTAACATATCTGCATTTGTTTTTGATCCACAAGGAAGAATAATTCAAACTAATGTTCCATCAGGAGTATTTGGTCACTTTATGAAATGGCCTACTAATGACTGGCTTGGAACCACCCCATTTAGTGAGGGTGGAGGATTTTTCCCTGTAAAAAACAAGGACGAAACCTCTTCTGTTCTGTTTACTCCAATTAATCAAACAGGTACATACACTCTATTGGTCCATTCGACTTTGTTTGGTGGAGATTCTCCCACAGAACCAATAGCTATTGCTGCCAAGTTTACAACAATCTTGCATGATGATAAAGCGCCAATAATTAGCCTAACTCTACCCGAAGTTGTAAATAGTCACATTGCAATTATGCCACAAATAATTGATGATAATCTTGATCAAGTAAAATATTTTCTAAATAATACAGAGTTTAATTTCACTTCAAACTTTATTGAATCACAATCAATCAAAGATGGTTCATACGAGCTAAAAATATCTGCAACTGATATTGTAGGATTTAATGTAACAGAATCTTTTACATTAATTATTGATAATACAAATCCAACTCTGGTAATTGATTCTCCATTAGATGATATGACAGTTTCAGAAACCTTGTTGATTGATTTTGAAGTAATTGATGATAATCTTTTAGACCATGGTGGAATAAAAATAATACTACCTAATGGAGAACTACGAGATCAAACACAATTAAAATTTGATACTAGCCAATTTGAAGAAGGCAATTATAAAATCCAAATATTTGCAGAAGATAAAGCAGGCAACATAGCCAACAAAAAAATCTCATTTAATGTTGACCATAGCATTACTTCCCCTACTCCAATCCTAGAAGACAAGCAGGAATCAGATCAAAACTATATCCTCATACTAGGAGTTGCTATTGGATTGGCGATCGGCATTCTAACAGTTTTATTTGCTACAAAGAAAATCAAAATTTCTGTGTCTAAATGAAACAAGGTTTATAAACAATTTGGCGAGTACGAGAGCTTGCATGTCAGAACAGGATAGTAAAAAAACAAAACCGCTATCCAGAAGAGACTTTTTGAAACTATTAGGTGCAGGTGGCACCGCAGTTGCATTTGCACCTTTTGTTCCATGGGGAAACTTTATGCCAAACCCCTCAACTGCCTCACTTGAAAAAGCTCCAGTAATTTTACCTGACGGCACCCAAGCAAATCTTAAAACTTTTCCAATAAATCATTCCGAAGTAATCACTTATCCAAAAACAGGTGATAGAGTTCTTGATGGGGAAGCATTTCGAAAATGGCAATTCATTAGATTACCAGAAGAACTTGGAGGCACAAAAGATGACATTAGCTCATTTCGCGCTTATAGTATGATATGCCTCCACTTGTGGTGTTTGTGGAAATATTGGCCACAGGAAGGACGAAAAAGGGGAGAGTGTCCATGTCATGGAAGCATGTATAATCCAGTGACAGGTACGGCATTTGCAGGACCTGCTTCACTGCAAGCACCTCCATCAAATACTCTTCCTCAACTTAATTTTGAAACTGATACTGATGGATTTATGTACATTTCACCAGTTACTTGGGGAGTTAATGCAAATGGAGTTGTAGGGTATGGCCGTTTCGTTAAGTAGAAGGACAGGAACTGTTGCATTCATCAATTGGATCTGGGATGGATTAGATAGAACCATCTTTACTTCAATCAAGTTTTCATTTCCTGCAAGATTTGTAAGTCCATTTGGATTTTTGGGCATGCTGACATTTATCACGTTTATTATCTTGGGAGTTTCTGGTGCTCTACTGATGTTCTATTATGAACCAATAATAGATAGAGCTTGGGATAGTGTGGCATTTATCAACGACGAAGTACCATTTGGGTTCCATATCAGAAATATTCACTACCATGGCTCTAATGCAATGGTTCTACTTGCAATATTACACATGTACTATCAGTTCTTTAGTGGAAGATACAAAATTAGAAATGAAATACTGTGGGTAACAGGTATAATTCTTGGCACTGTAACAATTCTTGAAGCTTTTACAGGATATGATATTATTTTTAGTGAGAGAGCCGAGCTTGCAATTAGTATTGCAGCTTCGTTAACAAACTCAATACCTATAGCTGGACCAACTATACGTGATGCAATGTTTGGTTCTGGTTTTCATGACTTTGTCCTTAGGTTTTATGCTCAACATGTATTCATTTTACCAGTAGTAATGCTTGGACTAATGGCAGTCCACTTTCCACGTTTCCTTGTATTTGATGTACCAATGGTCATGGCAATTTCAGGTGCTATTTTAATCACAGGTGGAGTGTTTCCAATTGATCTGGGATTCAAATTCGAACCAACTGTACCTCCTGGAATTACAGTCCCAGAATGGTATCTGACAGGACTCTATGCGTTTCTTAGGACACAGTATGACAAATTCGTAACTGGAGTCTTGTGGCCAGGGTTGTTTATCCTGTCTTTGCTTTTAGTGCCGTTTATAGACAGATACAAAAAGTTCTCATGGAAAGATCGCCCGATAATAACAGCATTTGGAATCACAGGAATTGCACAAATTATGGTTACCACCTATTGGGGATTTTATATCCCTTCAGACACAACCATACCCCTTGTAGAGAGATTGGTTATCGATCCAGTATATCTTTACAGTGTAATGATAATTATGGTTCCAATGAGCTTTGGCTTTAGCTATATGATGATACATCTTGCAAAGGATGCAGAACGTAAGGCAAAGCTTGCAAAAGACAAAGGACCAAAAAAAGTTGCAAAAATTGAACTTTCTGAAAAATGGATAAACTGGGTAATTGTAGCATTGATTGCATTCATGGTATTCCTAAATATTGCAGCTTACAATGCAGCTCTTACTGGAATGAATAACCTATCTATATTCTTTGCAGGACTAATTCTAATTGTTTTTGCAGGACTCTTCCATGTATACAGATATGGAATGAATCAGGCAAACATTCCACCACCCCCCCCAGCTCCATTACAACAAGAAAAACTAAAGGCGTTAGCAGAGCAACCAGCAAGTACACAAATGAAGGAACTTCCTGATTCTACAGCAGCAAAGTCACAAAAGGAATTACCTAAGAATGCTCCAAAGGAGACTGCCCCACAAATTAAAGCAGAATCTTCAGGTCATAGTCTTAAAAGAGAATCTAATCTTGGAACCTCTGATGTTAAGAAGCTCTAACTAAAGTATTGCAGAAACCTAAACAAGCTTTATAAGACTTTTAGAAAGCCATCAAACTGTTGAGCCAGACTACATCAAGTCCTGCTTATGGAATTACAATTATTACATTAGTTATTGGTCTTTCAGTAGGTCTCGGATATTATCAGATGTTTTATCTTCCAGAACAGAGTGCAAAACCTGAAGTTGACGAGCATATTCTCCATCCTACTTTTGTTACAGATATCAAAATGATTCCTGGTTCAGCACTAGAAACTCAACAAGACAACTTTGTTCCAAAACTAGTCAACCTTCAGTTAGGAGTAGATAATCATGTGATTTGGACAAATACCGATGAGGTAGCACACACCGTGACTCCAGATACTCCTACGGAAGACAGTTTTAGTGGAATATTTGGTTCTACAGGTGTAATTTTGCCAGCGAAGACCTACGAATTTGTATTCACCGAAGATAATGAAATTGACTATCATTGCACTCCTCATCCATGGATGACTGGTAAGATAATAATAACAAAGCAAAGATTCTAGCCAGACAACTTACCAAAAACTACATCACTCTCTATTTCCTTATGCTGTTCTATTATAGAGACTCGAAATTTTACCTCATGTGTTTCTTTTGGTTCAAACTCAATTGATGCAGTAAACTCTGCCTTGTTATCTGGCATGTCATCTTTGCTTATGAAAAGGCGAGAAACATTTTGAGAAATTTTTTTTTCATTATATGATCTATACACTACAAGTTCATTTGTACCTAATATCTGAGTATTAATTACAACTCCATCATATCTCCCAGGATAATTTACTATAATGTGACCTTTGATTTCAGAATGTGGGAAAATATTTGTATCATCTAATTTCAATTCAATGTCTTTCACAATAGATTCACAATTAGATGAAAATAAATAATTTGTGAGATAAAAACGGGCCCGGAGGGCTTCGATCCCTCGACCAATGGATTAGAAGTCCAACACTCTGTCCAAGCTGAGCTACAGGCCCAAGAATTTGGCAATTATTTACCATATTAAGGGTTTTTACAACCATTTTTTTTCATTAAGCTCACGTTCCATCTTGAAAAGAAATTGTTGTGAATATCCAGCATAAGGACCAAAATGATGGACAATTTCGTTGTGTAGTTTTTCATATGTTTTTTCTGTAATTGTTTTGCTTGAAATTGGAAATTTTTTTGAATAATATTTTTGTAAAACTCTTATCATCCATCTGTCTAAAGGAAATGCATCAAGTTTTTCAAGTGAAAATAACATAATACAATCTGCAATTTTATTACCAATACCGAAAATTTTTACAAGCGACTCTTTTGCTGTTTGATAATTGGTTTTTTTCAAGTATTCAAAATCAATACTTCCTGATTTTACCGCGATTGCAGCTTCTTTTACAAACTTTGCTCTATACCCTAATCCACAAGCCAATAAATTACTCTCCTCTGCTTTTGCAAGAATTCCAGGTTCAGGAAATAAGTAAAATTCCCTTCCATCAAATCTTACTTTTGTTCCAAATTTTCTACACAAATTTTGTAGTACAAGTCTTATTTTTTGAATATTAGAATTAGAGGAGACAATAAATGAAATATAGCATTGAAATGGATCCTGTCTTAATAATCGAAGGCCAGGGAAGTGTTTAACAGCGTTTTTGACAACTTTATCTTTAGTTATACTTTGAATAATTTTTTTTGAATTATCTCCCTGCCTGAATATATCCATAGGATTTTCTGAAAAAGATCTTATTTGATTAGATTTAGGAGTAATAGCTAAAACGTCAGAACCATTGATTCCATACCATGTATTAACACCTTTTTCCCATAAGAAAACTTGACCGCTGTTAATACTGTAATCTAAATTAATTTCAGAAAATTTATTCATTTTATACAGAAATTGTCTCATTTACTTGAGGTGCATATGCTTCTAATCCAAATCTCTCATGAATCTCCTCTGCAAACTTTATACAAGATTCATTATCGCCATGAACTGTTAACACTTTTGGATTTCCTTTTAGATTTTTTATCATTTCAAAAAGGTCATTTCTATCAGCATGTCCTGAAAATTCAAATTGTCTAACTTCAGCTGTTACCTTCATATCATGTCCACGTGAAGAAACCTTACCAGTCTCAAGAAGTTTCTTTCCAGGCGTTCCGTCACCTTGATACGAAACTAAAGCAATACCATTTTTACTATCAAAAGCCAAGTGTTGCAAGTAAAAAACGGCATTTCCCCCAACCAACATTCCTGCTGGTGAAATTATTACACAAGGTTCAGTTAATGCATTTTTTCTATCACGATCATTTCTAATTGCAACTGAGTGATTGATAGCATCAGCGAAAATTTTTGGATCCCTAAGATATTCTGGGAATTGAAACATTATTTCATTTACCTTAAGTGCCATTCCATCCATGATGATTTTATGTTTAAATTTGGCGTTCCTAAAAACACAGGCAATTTCTTGAGAACGTTCAACAGAAAATGCTGGAACAAACAGAATTCCTTTTCTATCCATTATCTCATTTGCAAAATCAATCAAATCTTCTTCGGATTGTTTTCTAGGTTTTTGTTCGGTTTGAGAGTATGTACTTTCAGTAATTAGCAAGTCAATTTCGCCAATATCTAGATCAGCCTCAGGAAGCATACGTGAACCTTTTGGATTAATATCCCCAGTATAGAAAAGACGTTTTTTATCTGACTCAACTAAAACTGTACCTCCACCTAAAACATGCCCAGAAGAACGAAGCTCAAACGATGAATTTCCTTTCTGAACTTTCTCACGGAAACCTATCTCCTTTGAATTACGTAACATATTGTATACTTCTGGAATATCAAAAGGATGATAATTTTTTTCTATCTTTAACATATCCTCAATTAACAGTCTGCTTAATTCAAGAGTAGGTGGAGTAGCATAAACTCTACTATGACCACTTACAAATAATGAAGGAACATAACCTGAATGATCCAAATGAGCATGAGTAATTATAATTCCGTCAATTTCTTTTGGTTTCACATGCTCGGGATACTGAGGAGGTGTACCACGCCTTCCAAACATGACTCCATAATCTAAAAGGAAGTTTGCTCCATCACAATTTACCAGAAAGCCCGATCTACCTACTTCTCGAGCTGCTCCTAGAATTTTTACATTCAAGAAATCAAATGCTTTGGAATCTCCCTTAAAACCTTGTTACTTTTTAGAATATGATTCTTTTTTTGATGTAATCTTCAAAAGCTTTAATTAGCGCCAGCTAAGATCGGATCCCCATGGGTAGAAGTTTTAAAGATTGGCTAAATTCACAGGACCAGTCAGTTGTGGCAAAGGTTCGTGCCGGAGACGAAGGAAACAAGCCACTACTGAACCAAATTAATTGGATTTGGGTCAAGAATCTTATGGATAAAAAAGCTAATCTCAATCCAACCTCTGCGGAGCTATTGGACTGGGTAACCTCAGGTCAAATCGACGCAATGAGAAAGTAAACGTGAATACCACGTTATTCTTTTTTGTTTTTTCTAAATTATTTTATTGAAAAATATTTTCTAATTCTAGCATTTTACTAATTTATTTATGCTTTGTATCTGTCAAAAGTTCTAATCATAAATTTTTCTTCTTAGCTTCAACTAATCCGGATTGTATTATTTTCTTGTTCATAACGACGTGATATTTGGATTAATTACAAACAGATCAGATTTTTCTATAACTGTGTTATGGATTTTAATCATCGTTTAAATAGGAACCAAGCAATGATACATTAAGTGAAATAAATGCCAATAGCAATACTTCCAGACATAGATGAACAAAGATGTATCGGATGCGCACTATGCGTTGAAATCTGTACTTCTCTTGGCCCAGACGTACTTCGTGTAAAACCTGTAGAAGGTTGGAAGAGAGGAAAAGCATTTGTCTTTTATCCAGAAAGATGCATTTCTGATGGTGCATGCATTGGAGTTTGTCCAACAAAATCAATCTTTTGGATGAGACCAATGAACTACACTGCAGGACAACCTGTACCTCTTCACAAGAACGGAGTATTCGTAAAAGGTTGGGCAGAAGACGCCGCTTTATAGTCGGTTTCTTTTCGCACTCTTTTTTTCTTATTTTTCATTAACTTAATGATTTTTTTCTAATTCCTTTGGGTAGCATTTTCAAAAAGAATTTAAGAAATTCATCTTTATTATCACAGTAGATAGTGGTAAAATGATTTTTCTCAAAAAAAGTTTTCCATGTTTTAGCAAAAATTGTAAAATCTTCTGGGCTGTATTCTAATCTGGCCATTACATTATGAGCAGCAGGAAAAATATCTGAAATCTCCAAGGGAACTAGTCCAAGAAAAGGATTGTATTGACAGAACTGGATTGACTCTGGGTTTGAAAATTTCTTTTTCAAAATAGTGTATTCAGGAGATAAATAGAAGGGTTTTCTGGAAGAATCTCCTGTAATTACCAAAGTATTTTTTTTGGTTCTAAATCTTCGAACCATATTATGATAAGATATAATTTCAGGCCTAAATTGGTCAACTCTTGAAAAAAGGAATATAGCTGAATCCTTGAATTTTGGGGTGGTTTTTAAAAAATAATTAGGATTATTGGTAAAAATATCTACAGCCTCAAAGAGTTTGGGATGTGAACGGGCTTTTTTGATGACATACTCCCATAATCTTCCTTCGTGAATAGCTTCCTTTACTCTATCAACTTCAGATTTTATAGCATAGAGATTATGAAGTGCAATTTTGTTTATTTTTTCATCTTTATTCAATGAGAACAATTCTTTTGGATTGTATTTGGAACAAACTTCACAAAGACATGAAAAACTTGGAATTTTAGATAAATGCATCGTGCGATCTTCTGTAATGTACCTGTCATGTTTTGCGTATAACATGTAAGAAGCTGAATCAAATGTATCACAACCTAAAGCAACTGCAAGAGGAATAGTAAGAGGGTGACCTGCTCCAAAAAGATGCAATGGTATTGCGGTAGGAATTTGTTTTTTTGCAGAAATTATCATATTTGCTAGTAATTTGTATTCATATGATTCCATAAATTCCACAGGGCTTCCTAAAGCTAGCATTTTGAATCCATAATCTACTAGGGATTTGGTAGATTTTCTTACCAAGTCCATATGCTCGCCTCCTTGAATTGGACCCACCCAAATTGGTCCACCATCAGTTTGTTTCTCTAAAGTTTGTTTTGAAACCCTCAAAGTATGTTCAACAAACGATTTTGCCTTCTTTTTTGGTAATCCATAACCTGTTGGCTTGTCAAGAGGAATCGCAATATCTGCACCAATTTTAGTTTCATATTCTGCTATTACATCTGGAGAAACGTCAACATCACCATATTCTAAAACTTGATAGCCACCTGAATCAGTCATAACCGCACCATCAAAGTCTATGATTTTATGTATTCCACGCTTTATTGCTTCATCCCCAAAACGGTTACGTGTAATGTACGCATTAGTAATAACCAAACTAAAACCCATCTCGCTAATTTTTTTAGTTGGTATGGTTTGTTTGACAGGATGAATTACAGGAACATAGGCAGGAGTTTCAACCTTCCCATGGTTTGTATGTAATATACCAATTCTTCCTGCCAAATCACATTTTGTTATTTCAAACAATTTACAATACTGCCTCCTGATGCATTATTTAATTAGTAGGGAAAGAATTTTTTTAAATCATTTTTTTTAGAAACCAATGTTAGCCAATCAACTTTATCATTTTTGAATTTACCTTTAAGAGAACTGATTACCGCTTTTGTAATCTTTGGAACTGATTTAGAAGTAGTATCAATTTGATATGATTTATTTTTTCCAAATTTTTTAATAGAATCATATGCAATTACTCCCAAAATCTCACTACCAACATTTACAGCGATTTTTTTTGCAGAATACTTTCTTTTTTTGTATATTGAAATAAGCTTGTAGGGATTTTTTCGTAGTATTACAGCTTTTTTTACTTGTTTTTTGGTTACTACATACGGTGCTAAATGACCAACTACAATTGAATTTGCTTTAATTTTATTTTTTAAAATATTTTTTAATTTTTTGACATCTACATCAATTGTCTCGTCATTTTTTTCATAAATTCCAGATTCTAAAGCAATTTGATTAATATCCAAGATTTTATATTTCAAAATCTTTCCTATACTTTTTGCTACAGTATGTTTGCCAACACCTGGATTTCCAGTTATGATTATTGCCATGTAATAGACTCAAAATGAAGTAGATTAAACGATTTCTGCAATACTAATATTACAAAGGAGTACTAGTTTGGCATGCAAATTGGGCTACTAGGTAAAACTAACGTTGGGAAATCAACTTTTTTTTCTGCAGCCACTGAAGCACCAGTCTCTATAGGGAATTTCCCTTTTACAACCATTAAACCAAACGTTGGTGTAGCATATGTAATAACAGATTGTGCCTGTAAGCATTTTGGAGTAAAACATGATATTCCTTTATGCAAGAATGGGACACGATTTATTCCCATTAAACTAATTGATGTTGCTGGTCTTGTTCCAGGTGCTCACGAAGGCAAAGGATTAGGTATTCAATTTTTAGATGATGCAAGACAGGCTGAAGCTTTAATTCATGTGGTAGATATTGCAGGTTCGACTGATATTCAAGGCCAACCAGTTCCAATAGGTACTCATGATCCTCTAGAAGACGTAAAATTTGTAGTAGATGAGTTTGATCAATGGTTTAAGCAAATTTTAGCACGTGAATGGCCAAAACTCTCAAAAGAAATTGAACAAAAAAAAACTAAGCTAGTTGATGGAATTTCTAAGCGATTTAGTGGATTGGCAATTAAGGATTATCAAGTCCAAAAAGTTTTACAAAATTTAGACCTATTGACCAAAAAACCTACTGAATGGCAAGACTCTGATCTAACTCTATTTGTAAAAGAGTTGAGAAAAAAAACTAAACCAATATTGATTGCAGCTAACAAAGCAGATCTTTGCAAGGATCTTACAATTGTTGATAAAATAAAAAAAGATTCCCTTATTCTAATTTGTAGTGCTGAAACTGAATTACTTTTGAGGAAAGCCACAAAGGCTGGTTTAATTGATTACATTCCAGGAGACAAGGGATTTACTATTAAAGAAAATGTTGAAGTTTCATCACAACAACAAAAAGCATTAGATTTAGCAAAATCTGTCATCTCAAAAATTGACTCAACAGGGATACAAGCTGTATTGAATTCTATTATTTTTGATGTTCTAAAATTAATTGTAGTATATCCAGTTGAAGATGATACTAAACTTTGCAATAAAGATGGAGAAATTCTTCCTGATGCTAGGCTTTTACCAATAAATTCCAATGCTAAAGATTTAGCAGGAACAGTACATGCTGATTTAGCTAAGGGTTTCTTACATGCGATAGATGCAAAAACAAAACAGAGAATTGGAGCCGATCACCTGTTAAAAAATGGCGATGTAATTAAAATTATCTCAAGTATGAGTAGGGGATAAGATGCTGTGTTTAGGAATTGAAAGCACTGCCCACACTTTTTCTTGTGCTGTACTTGAGAAGAAAGGCAACCATGGAAAAATCTGCTCAGATATACGAAAAATATATCGCCCTCCTGAAGGTGAAGGAATTCATCCTAGAGAAGCATCAAGACATCATATAGAGTCAAGTGCTGGGGTACTTTCAGAATGTTTACAAAAAGCCAAAGTTAGAATCAATGATTTAGATCTCATTGCATATGCAGCAGGTCCTGGTCTTGGACCTTGTCTAAGAGTTGGTGCAGTAGTTGCTCGCTCATTGTCAACATATTATCAAATTCCAATTTATCCTGTAAATCATGCAATTGGTCACATTGAATTAGGTAAATTACTAACTGGAGCCAAAAACCCTCTTGTTCTTTTGGTTTCTGGAGGACACACAATGTTACTTGCTTTTATGATGAATAAGTGGAGAGTATTTGGAGAAACCTTAGACATCACATTAGGTCAATTACTTGATCAATTTGGACGTTCAGCAGGCTTTGCATCACCTTGTGGAAAACAAATTGAAACCTTGGCTAGCAAAACTACAAATTATTTTCCATTACCATATTCTGTTAAAGGAAACGACGTCTCATTTTCTGGATTACTCTCAGCTGCAAAATCTCTAGCCCCACAAGGACTAGAAGATGCATGTTACTCTCTTCAAGAAACTGCTTTTGCAATGATTGCCGAAGCAACAGAGCGAGCTCTTTCCTTTACCAAGAAAAAAGAATTGTTAGTAGTAGGCGGTGTTGCCGCAAACAAAAGATTATCAGAAATGCTAAAAAGCGTTTGTAAGAGACAAAATTGTAAATTTTTTGTTACTCCACTAAAATTTTCAGGAGACTGTGGGTCTCAAATTGCCTGGACTGGTCTATTGGAATCACAAACGAAAAAAAGTTCTGAAATTGAAAATACTTTTGTTAAACAATCTTGGAGATTAGATACTGTACAAGTTAACTATTAACTCTTGAATTTTTCTAAGGTTTCTTGCATGGTTTCAAGCCAGCCTCCAGTACTAAAAACCCCAAATTTGTAGGATTTCTCTCCTTCATCTGTTTTTACTTTAATACACACTTTTTTCATTAATCGACCCTCTTTCCATACTTGGGTGACGTTTCCTAAGGGAACGTTTAGAACTGTTTCTCCAAATTTTTTTGCAAAATCCATGATTCTTCCACGTGTTTTATCAAAAGCGATACGTTTGTTTGTTAATGTGAGTATTCCAGCACCGAGAGTATCTTCATTACAATCCTCTTGCCTAATTTTTTTTTCAGAAGCCTCCATGATTAGATTTTAAACTGAATTAATGGGGTTATAATTTTAACTTAATAACAAACTACTAGTTCACGATTGAGAAATGTGCATAAATACCTGTCATAAGGGAATAGTCTATCAAAAGAAAGATCATTTTCACGATATAGCTGTATTTAGAAAGTTTACCAACACCACCACAGAAAACAGAATTTAGTTTTTTCTGTGGATCCTTTAGGCTTGGTAGCCATATTATATTCTGTCCATGCATCAGCAATAGCCTTCTCTTTCACTGTCTTGCCATCTGATATTGCTTTATTTTTAAAAGCCGCTGCTTTAGTTTTTTCTTCATCACTTACATTTGGATCAGAGCGTATCTTGTTATATTCATCTCTGACTTTAATTATTGTTTGAGCAAAAGTCCATTCTGCATCATAGATTTTTTTATTTCTGATTGTTTTTTGATCTTCTGCATATATACTAGGTATTGAATAATTTAAAATGTTAACCATCAATAACATTATGACACAAAGTATTGAAATATGGTTTAATTTTTTTTTAGTAACCAATTTGATTTCTGTAACTTTAAAGAAGTATTATATAAATAAGTTTATAGAGTTTTGATCAAAATTTGTTGTAATGAAAGCTCTAGTTTACGAAGAATACACTACTGATGACAATTTTGAAAAAATTTTAAAGATTAAAGATATTGATGAACCTAAACCAAAATCTAATGAAGTAGTTTTCAAAGTAAAAGCCGCTGCACTAAATTACGATGACATTTGGGGAATGCGAGGAAAACCAATTGAGATTCCAATGCCTCACATTTCTGGAACTGATGCCGCAGGTGAAGTAATTGCAGTTGGTGATGAAGTTAAACATATTCAGATAGGTGACAGAGTGGTAACACATGGCAACCTTACTTGCAGAGTTTGTCAAGCCTGTACAAGTGGCAGGGAATTTGATTGCCAAAGTAGAAAAATTTGGGGTTTTCAAACAGGTCCTTTATGGGGAGGTTATTGCGAGGTAACCCATCTACCAGAAGTAAATGTGGTCAAAATTCCAGATAATCTAAGCTATGAAGAATCTGCAGCAGCTTCTATGACACTAATGACATCGTGGCACATGCTTGTTGGAAGAGCCTCAATTAAACCTGGCCAAACGGTTCTGATAATGGGGGGCGGATCTGGCATGGGAACATTTGGAATTCAAATTGCTAAATTGTATAATTGTGATGTAATTGCTACTGCAAGTCTAGATAAACTGGATAAATGTAAACAATTGGGGGCAGATTATGCTGTTGACCATAGAAAAGAAGACTGGCACAAAGAAGTAAAAGAAATTACAAAAGATCTGGCTAGAAAAAAAGGAAAACCCTCAGGGGTAGATATTATTTTTGAGCATATAGGTGGTTCTCATTGGAATAAGGAACTTACTTTACTAAAGTATGGTGCAACAATAGTTACAACTGGAGCAACTACAGGTTATGATGTAAAAACAGACCTGCGCCAGATTTTCTTTAAAGGAATTAATGTTCTAGGTTCAACTCAAGGTACTAGAGCAGAATTAGAGTCTGGCATACATTGGATGTCCAAAGGTAAAATTAAAGCAATAATTGATTCGGAATATACATTTGAGAATGCAGCAGAGGCTCACAAAAAGATGCTGAGTGGAAGGGGAATGTTTGGAAAAATCTTAATGAAACCAGAATGATTGTGGATATAGTCTTATGAAGCTATTAAAAAAAGGAGCAGAAGGAGACATTTTTCTAACTTCTTGGAACAAAAAAAAGGCAATCCTAAAAGCTAGAAAGAAAAAAAATTATCGGAATCCTTCCTTAGATCAAAGAATAAGAAAACAAAGAACCATCAGAGAATCTGAAATCATCTCAGCTGTAAAACTATTTGGTATTAGTACTCCCTTGATTTACTATGTGGATACAAAAAATTGTACAATATTAATGCAACATATAGCAGGTACTTTAGTTAGTGATCTTTCAGAATTAAAATTAATTACAAGTTGTAGAGAAATTGGTAGAATAGTCGGTGTAATGCATAAAAACGGAATAATGCATGGTGATTTAACTACATCAAACTTTATAGTCTCAAATGGAAAAATGTTTGTTTTAGATTTTGGTCTTGCAAATAAAACTAAAAAACCAGAAGATCATGCAGTAGATTTAAGATTATTCAAAGAAATATTGACTAGTGCACATGTAAAAATAATGAATAAATCCTGGTCAAATTTTTTAAAAGGATATAAAACTGTTGTAGGGTCTGCCCGTTTTAGTAAAATTACAAATCTAGTTACAGTTATTGAAAGCCGTGGAAGATATGCCAATGTCATATGATGTTTTATTTGCGTCCTCTAACAGAAACAAGTTCAATGAGGCAAAAAATATTCTCTCACATTATGGAATAAACTTGGGTTTTTTCAAGAGTAGATTAAAAGAAATTCAAGCTGAATCGATTAAACAAATTGCTGCACTCAAAGTTAATGATGCATATAGACAATGTCACAAACCCGTTATAGTAGAGGACGCAGGTCTTTTTATTGAATCCTTAAACGGATTTCCAGGACCATTTTCGTCTTATGTGTTTAAAACAATTGGAAATTCCGGGATTTTACGGCTTGTCAGAACAAATAGAAAAGCACAATTTCAATCTGTAGTAGCCTACTGTGATGACAAATTTGGTGTAGTTTTGTTTGACGCTAAAGTAGAAGGAAAAATTTCAAAAAATTCACGCGGAAATGGATGGGGATATGATCCAATTTTCATTCCAACTGGTCAAACCAAGACCTTTGCAATGATTTCAAACAAAAATGAAATTTCCCATCGTTACAAGGCTTTAAAGAAATTTTCTAATTGGTTTGTGCATAGGTAGGAATTAAGCGATCAATGAATCTTTCTTGATTTTGAAGGACTACAATTTTAGAAATAAAACTCTCATCCATTACAGAAAATATTTCACTCTGTTCTGATAATTTTGATGCAAAATGCCTCACTTCATCCATGTCAAGCATATTATCATGCTCAAGCCTATTTGTAGAACGACCAATATGCATGTATGATTTTATCTCAACAAAGTTTGGACTTGAATTTCTAAGCATTGATGCAAATGCTGGAATCATTTCATCACCATCATTGTAATTTCTAATCAATGTTATTCTAAGCACTGTTCTAGTGTTTAGCTTTGACAGCATATTGAGTGATGTTTTCCATCTTTCCCAAGAATCTTCGTATCTAGGTCTATTAATTTTAAGAAATGATTTGTAATCTGCAGCATTAGTGGAAAGGTACAATTGTGTTGGCAAGGCATCTTCATCTTTTAGCTTTTGTAGCATGTCAGGTTCTTGACCATTGGTAACAAGAAATATTGATTTTGTTTCAGGCAATGATTTTAGATATTTTATTAAATCTGGCAACTTGGGATACATTGTAGGTTCTCCTGAAAGAGAAATAGCGTAATGAGCAGGCAATAATGATTCATCTAGTTTCTGCTTTTCGTGTCTAGAATCTCCATAATGACCCATTATCAATTTCCTACGTTCTTCCATTAGTTTTAATACAATTTGTTCTGGCTCTGCAACATTTTCTGGTTCCATTTTCATAGAGTCATAAAACTCCATTGGGCGCCAACAATACACGCATCTATTTTCACAATGCATACCTGCTGGAGAAAACTCCATGCAACGATGTGTGGAGATTCCATAAAACTTGTGTTTGTAACAATCACCTTCATTTTTGAATGATTTTCTTGTCCAGTGACACAGTTCAACTGTGGAATGGTCAGAAACCCCATACTTGGCTTTTTTTAACTGCTGAACGATTTTAGGTTTGATTTGTATTAGTTCATCATCAGAACTTTGAATTTCTCCAGAACAACTCATATCGATACTTTCATTGTATTTTAATTAAATATATCCACTAACTTTTTCACCATTTTGTATAGCTTAACTGCTAATCCAACCTAATCGACGGAAATAAAGCAACATCACAAAAGCTGGGATAGCAGAAATTATTAGTACGAAAATTAGGGTAGTGTAAGGACCAAGCCCTGTCCATATTCCAGTTTCAATTCCTCCTGGAAGATTGACGTTCATTCCATAAAACTGCCCAATTACCGTGGCAGGAATGGACAGTGTGAAGATCAATGTTAGTATTGAAAGAATTTTGCTTGACTTTTCTGTGCTGAGCATAAAATCCGTATCTTTGTAAATTTCCAATGTTTCTTTTGATTCTTCAAGTGACTCTATGACTTTATCAACATGGTCTATGATGTCATCAAAATAGAGGGTAAGGTCCTCTTCACTCTTTGAGAATCGTTGTAAGTTTTTAGCAGCTTCTAAAGTAATTTTTTTTAGAGGATATACAGTTCGTCTAAGCTTAGTAATCTCTCTTCTTAGTAAGGAAATCTGACGACCCGCAGCCTTTGTTTCATCAAACACGATATCTTCTATGTCCTCAAGATTTCCATCTATTTTCCTTACAGTATGAAGCAAATCATCAACTAGAACATCAATTATTTCATGAAGTAAAGATCCAGTAGATTTTCCTATAAGACGTTGTTTTCTTTGCGGGTCAAAATTTTCTTTGCATGCATTTACCATCTCAACAAGTGGTGTTAAATCTCCCTGATGAATGGTAACAAGAAAATCACTTCCCATAAAAATCGAGAGTTGGCTAAATTTTGGCATAGCATTTATTCCATCTAATGGAGGAAAATGTAGAATAAGAAATACGTGATCATCATAGCTATCTAGTTTAGGTAATTCAAATTTTGTCATACAGTCCTCAATGTTTAATGCATTGAAATGATATTTTTGAGCAAGTTGCTCTACATCTTCACGATGAGGATTTTGCAAGTCAATCCAAGAAAATTTTTCTCCCTTAATAGTTTCAATACGACGTTGAACAGCATCGCTATAGCCTGTCTTCCTACTGGAACGTAATTTGTTTGTAAAGAAATCCTTCTTCAAATCAAAATTTTTGATTTTTATGCAAATTTAAAGGTGATTAAATAATTTAAGGGGAAACTTCAGAAATGATGAATATTGTGAAATTTCCTATTTGAATGGAACTAGATAATTTGTTCCGATCCAAACTATAGCTACAGTTATGGCCATAGCAATGAACCAGCCTTTCCCCTTCATATGAAAAGTATTTTTTACATAATAATAAATCTAAAGGTAAATTCTCATCGGAAACATATCTAAAATTTGTTAAGATTAATAGTGGAAGTGAAAACAATTGTTTTTGTTGGCCTTCGTAGTATAGTGGTAGTATAGGGGACTGTGGATCCCCGGGCGGGAGTTCGATTCCCCCCGAAGGCCCCTTTTGGTAATTTGATTCTATATTTTTTCAAAAATAAATTTCACTAAATCACTTTACAATATTACTTCGATTTCCCAAGTTTTCAGGATAATCTTTCTAGGATTACACATAGTTTGTCTTTTTCTTTGGTTTTCCATACATCATATACAAAACCGCAACGATGGCCAATGCTCCAGGAACAGTAATTATTGCTACTAACAATTCGTACTGGAGCTCAACTCTTTTTGCAGGCTGGATAACTATTTCATGATGGGCTTGTTTTTCCAGGTTATCATAAACCATTGTACTAAACACTACCGTTCTTAAAGAAGGATCTGTCATTGGTAGCCTTGACACACTTTCTATTCCTGATGTACCACCGCTTTCTATATTTTCAAATCTAATCTCTATTGCTCCAGGCTTGTCAAAAATAAAATTCCTATAGTCACCACCTATTGCGGTCAGTCCTTTGTCACGAAATATTTCCGCCCCATTTTGAATTATAATAAAATCATATTTCATTTTGTCAAGATTTAAGTTTGTCATTGGGTCATAAGTTTGATAGATGAAGGATACCTCATCATGTGTCATGATCACATTTGGCTCCCATGTCATATCCAACTCAATTAAACCGTCAGTAGTATACTCTAATACAGGAAATTGTTCTATTTTATTTCCTTCAGCATCGTGAGGATATTCAGGGATTGATTTACCAACAAAAACCACTCCTTCCATCCATGGGTGAATTGTACAAAAATAGTTAAACAGTCCTTCCTCACCAAATGTATTAGACCAGGACTCTCCTGGCAAGAATCGTTCACTATCAAAATAACCATCAGGCTCCCCAAATTTGTCGCCTCCCATCCATCCAAATCTCCCAGCACCTTTGCCACTTGTAACAGTGTGGCCTTCTCTGTCATTGTTTGTCCATATCACAGTATCGCCTTCCTGAATGAAAACCACAGGAGGTTCATACCAATTATCAACTGGTGTTTCAAATGTTGGATCAAAAGCACCAAAGGGAATGGAAACTTGAAATTCTTCAGCATATGCATTTAGAACAACAAACTGCAGTAATCCAGCTAAAGCAACTAAAATTATGATAGAACTATTCATTATGTATGGTGTTATTTTTGTTAATTAAGAGTTAACGATAGATTTTTCTGTATTTCATGTAGGTAAGAGTGGCCATGGAATCAAATTTTCTTTACCTAAGAGACAAGCCCAATAAACTGATCAGAATTGTTTAATCTTACTAGGATTACCCAGCATAGAATTTTCAAAAAATAAAAGTTAGTAGAAATATTGGTAAGTGTTCCAATGGCTTTCTGCCGTTTCTGGATGTAAATGAAAAGGAATGTGCTCTTATACTGATTTTGTAATATTGTGTTATGCAGACAAGGCATGACTTTAACAAGCCTGAATGTACTGGCCTGGAGCTGGAAAAGCTGGGCACTCACTCAAATGGAACCGTTTTTTATCTATGTCGTAATTGTAGATATGCGGGAAAATCTGAATCATTTACAAAGCCTTTTCATGCTTCTGAAATATTACAACAGCTTCAATGATAACATTTTGTGCCTTTTCAAGAATCGAGATTATCTTGTCTAGGTCTTGGACCTTTTTGTAATCCTAGTAAGATTATAAAAATCCTAACCTTAGTTAGTTTAGTCTGGAGTTTACCCAATAGTTCAGTTCCTCTGAACGGAGGTGTTCTAATTTTATTTAAGAAATACGCCAAATTTATTCAAAAGTGTAAATCATAGAAAAGATATAGTATATGGAGTATGGAACCAGACGATGGAAAAAATTCATTGTTTTCAACAGGCAAGCCAAAAAGTTTTCCATGGTTTTACATTCCAGTAGTAGTTGGTGTTGCAGTAATTGTAATACTGTACAAATTATTTAGTTAAAAATATTAGAAAGAAGAAGAGTTTGAAACAAATAAAACTCTAATAATTAAAGATGCGTGGAAGAACCATTGGATTATGACAATTTTTGTTCACAAATTTTAGAAACCGACCCTAAAATCAGATTTGCTGTAGTTTATGATTCATGGGCTAAGCGCGTTGCAGGAGGTTTGCGTAAGGGTTTGCATAACCCACTTTCAGAGCATGCAGAAAATGAATTGGTAAATCTTTCCATTATTAATTGGAAAGCACGTAAAGATATG
>Ga0209001_1000051_pt1 | contig 25338 bp, 23 predicted proteins | sample Rifsed13ft2_FD_184006 | JGI IMG/M metagenome (GOLD analysis project Ga0209001, IMG submission 184006) | Soil microbial communities from Rifle, Colorado, USA - sediment 13ft 2 (SPAdes) (version 2) | ecosystem: Environmental > Terrestrial > Deep subsurface > Rock core/Sediment | place: Rifle...
GCTGTCAAAGTTGTCTTGCCATGATCTACGTGCCCTATTGTCCCTATGTTTAAATGCGGCTTCTTCCTCTCAAACCTCTGCTTCGCCATTTATTGCTCACCTCCTAATGCAACTATTCTGCACCAAATAGACACGAATATACACTGAGCAAATGATGCATGATACATGATTCATGAAAATTTTTACATGCATCCTGTATCATATATCCCGCATCTTTTATCTCGCATCCTGCTTGTTTTCATTCGTGTCTATTTGGTCAATTCATGGCTAATTACATTAAAATTATCACATCAAAACCACCGAAAACCTGGAGCCCACGGGCGGACTCGAACCGCCGACCACATCCTTACCAAGGATGTGCTCTACCGCCTGAGCTACGTGGGCCCTCGAGCGATAGAGCGGGAGACGGGACTCGAACCCGCGACCCTCAGCTTGGAAGGCTGATGCTCTAACCAACTGAGCTACTCCCGCCTGTTTCAATTGCGGGTTACAGATTGCGGATTGCGGAATCAAAGCATGTCCTGAGCGTAGCGAAGGAGCTAAATCCGAAATCCAAAATCCGAAATCCGAATTTAAGTGGTGGGGAGGGAAGGATTCGAACCTCCGAAGGCTTTCGCCGGCAGATTTACAGTCTGCTGCCTTTGTCCACTCGGCCACCTCCCCTCGCGTAACGATGCATGATGCACGATGCGTGATGCGCGATGGGTTTCGCATTTTATATCCTGTATCATGGATCCTGCATCTTGTATCCTGCACCTTAAAAGTGGAGCTGGCGAAGGGATTTGAACCCCCGACCTGCTGATTACAAGTCAGCTGCTCTACCGCTGAGCTACGCCAGCTTTCGCAAGTTAGTTCATTTCCCATATAAAGATTCTGCATCGAGTTGAGGTTAGGAATGGTAGGCCGACAATTTACAAAAAACTTAAAGATAGCATAAATCTATAGTATTTGTCAAATTTACGAGATGATTTTTATTGTATTTTTTCCCCCGCATTACTGTTTATCAAATTCGCAATATACCCCGCTCCGAACCCATTATCAATGTTGACAACAGCAACCCCTGGCGCACAAGAGTTCAGCATACCTAAAAGTGCAGAAAGACCTTTAAAGTTAGCTCCATATCCCACACTTGTAGGCACTGCAATAATTGGTTTTGGAAAAAGACCGCCTACAACACTTGCCAACGCTCCCTCCATCCCCGCAACAATTACTATTACAGATGCTTTCTGAAATTTTTCAGAATTATTAAAAACCCTATGTATTCCTGCTATGCCAATGTCGTAAACCCTTTCAACAAAGCTACCCATCACTTCTGCCGTGACTGCCGCCTCTTCAGCAACAGGGATATCCGAGGTACCTGCTGAGACAACAAGAACATTCCCTTTTAGCCTAGGGGACCGAGACAAAATATAAAATGCTTTAGCAATTTCATTATATCTACCTTCAGGAAACTCCTGTGTTAGTATGACCGCTTTATCTTGGGAAAGCTTTGTAACAAGTACGTTGCTCTCTTTATCTATCATACTTCTAACAATTCCAATTATATTTTCTGTACTTTTTCCTTCGCCGAAAATAACCTCAGGAAAACCCAGTCTGAGCTCTCTATGGTGGTCAACCTTTGAAAACTCTAAATCTTCATACGGGAGTGTTCTTAGTACTCTAGCGGCTTCATCTACAGAGACGGTACCAGATCTTACGCAAATAAGCAGCTCCTTTAATCTTGTTTCGTTCATTTATTTCCATTACGTCCACACTGCGGACGCAATACTACTTGCGAAATCATAACAAATGTTTAGCCGCTAATAAAATCATGCACGATGCATGATTCATGAAAGTTTTTACATGCATCCTGTATCATGTATCGTTCGACTGAGCTCACGACGAAGTCTTGCATCCTATCTATTTCATTCGTGCCCAATTGAGTCAATTGGCTTCGCCGAAATGCCCGACCACTACCCGCATTTTCGTGACTAAATAACCTAAATCCACTCTAAAGAAGCGAAGCTAATATCTCTGCCTCTGCAACCTTAACACCTTCAACGTAAGCCTCTCCTTTTATCCTCCAAACTCTATCCCGCCTCTTCAAAACCTTTACATCTAGCTTAAGCTCACTACCAGGAAGAACGAATTTTCTGAATTTCACATTTTCAAGTCCTATTAAAGCAGGTCCTTTTCCTTTTATCCCTTCCGGATCTGTAACATAAGCTAAGATACCACCAGCTTGAGCAAGAGCCTCAACAATTATTACCCCCGGAACAACAGGATTTCCAGGGAAATGTCCTTTAAAAAACTCCTCTTCAGGTCGAAATCTTTTGAAGGCGAGTATCCTTTCTCCAGGCCCTATCTCGATAACCCCATCAACAAAAAGAAAAGGTTCTCGATGTGGAAGAAATCTTTTGATATCCTCTTCACTCATTAACATATTATAACCCCATTTTTACATAAGGATTGTGTGTTTAACGACTCCATAGTGAGATGAGATCAGCTTTTGTAATATGATAAAGCTTCAATAACGAGGCAAGATAGACAATCCTCACAATCCGGTTCCGAATTATTTACTTCTTTGAGCTACCCCTTGTGCTATCGTAAGCCTGTATGATCTTATCAGTTAGATCTACTCCTTTTGCAGCATAAATGACACCGCCCTCGGTTTTCTCAATGATTATGACATACCCGTCAGAATCCCCTATTTTCTGTATTACACCTTCCAGTTCAGATAATATCTTCTGTGTTAGCTCGAAGTCGCGCTTCTGTAGTTCATCCCGGAAGTCATCCCTAGTTCTATTAAGATCTTTTTCTATTCTATCAATCTCCTCAGCCTTCTGCTTTCTTGCGTTCTCTTCCATTACAGAGGCCTTAGCAATAAAATCTTGTTTCATACGAGATAATTGTTCTGTTTTTTGCTCGATTATCCTTCTTTTGTCTTGAAACTCCCTTTCAAAAGCGGCCTTCGCGGTTTTGCCAGCTTGTGAATCCCGTATAACACGCTGTAGATCCACGATTCCAATCTTTCCCGCCGATTGAGCAAACGCTAACCCTGAAGCCAAAATTATAAAACCTATAACCACTAAAGCTATCTTCATGTCTTCCCTCCTTAATTAATATAAAGTCCCTACAGTAAACTGTACTTCGTATGGGTCCTCTCCAGGAAGCGTATCTCCGATTGGAAAACCAATCTCAAACCTAAGTGGTCCCAAAGGAGAAACCCACCTAATTCCAAAACCATAGTCCTTTCTAAGATCACGAGGATCAATGCTTAGGTTTTGACCATCATTAAAAGCATTCCCCATATCAAAAAAGACAACTCCCTTAAAACCTACCTGAGGTATTAAAGGAAATATATACTCGGCTGTAAAAAAAACCTCTTGAACTCCACCAATAATTACAAACCCGCCATCATCTGTGGGCACACGCGGCCCAACCCTTCTAAACTCGTATCCACGTAAATCATTGGGGCCGCCAAGGAAAAACCTTTCAGAAACTAAAAGTTCATTTCCAAGGTTCCTAAAATCAATCAAGCCATAGCGCGCTGCAACAGAAAAAACCGTGTTGAGGTAAAATGGAAAGAAGAACCGTGTTGAGGCTGTATATCGTATGAAATCAGTATTGCCCCCAAAGGGACCACCCGCAAATTCTACTATGGTTCTACTAATATTACCACTCGTTGCGTCTAAAACGTTATTCCTTGTGTCCCATACGAAGCCAATACCAACACTGCTTATAAGCCTTGGAGTTTCTGAAATTAGCAAAAAGGCATCCTCAGAGACATTATCTACGTCTACATGTTCGAGTCTATAGGTAATCCTGCCTGTTAAATCTCTTAAAAGCCTTCGGCCTAAGGTTACACTTCCTCCAAATGAAAACCTACTGAAATCCTGAAATTCCCTATCAGTTTGGAACCCAAGGACATCAAGCGTCCAGTCCGAATCTAAGAAGTGTGGGTCTGTATAATTCAATAGAAAAAGCCTTGTAACACCACCTATTTGTGCAGAAAGAGATAGGTTTCTCCCATAGCCAAAGAGATTCGATTCTTGAATCTGACCAGCAAAGATAAATGTTTCAACAGAGCTAAAACCTCCGGCTATGCTAAAAAACCCGGTTGGTTTCTCTTTAAGCTTGACATTTATATCAAGCTGATCCTCTGTATCCGGGACACGATCGGTAGAAACCTCGATATTCTCCTCAAAATATCCTAGCCTAAATATACGGGGTTTTATTGCCTGAATCCTTGATGAACTAAAAAGCTGCTGTTCTTGTATTGGAATCTCCCTTCTTATAACCTTGTCACGGGTTCTTATGTTTCCAGCTATGTCAATATTTCTTATGTATATCTCCTTTCCTTTTTCTATTTTAAAGCTTATATCAACTGTAAGATTCTTTCTATCAATCTTAAAATCTGGATCAACGTTAGCAAAAGCATATCCTTTGTCACCATAAAATGTAGTAAGCCGGGAAATATCATCTGCAATAGCAGCACGGCTAAATGGCTTACCTATCTGGAGTGTAAGTAGCTTCATCAATTCATCTTCTGAAGCTACCAAATCCCCTTCTACTTTAATCTCCTTGACTTGATACTGATTACCTTCTTCAATCCTATAGGTAACAACAAAGCCTTCTTTTTCTTCACTATATTGAACCTCTGGTTTACTAACTTTTACATCGATGTAACCACTATCAAGATATAGTGCTCTAATCCTTTCTGAGTCTCTATCCGACTCTTCCTGCCTATAAATCCCTCGTTGAGTAATAAAAGTGAGGAACCATTTAGGTTTGGTCTGCATAACACCTTTTATCTTTTTCGTCTTTAATGCTTTGTTACCTACAATAATTACTTCCTTTATAAATGCCTTCTTTCCCTCTTTTATATCAAAAGTAACACCGACTGTACCCTCAGTCTTTGGTTCGATATCATAGTTTACCTCCGCTGCTACATATCCCTTGTCCAAATAGAGCTTCTTAATCGCAGCCGCACTCATTTTAACCTTTTCAAGTTCAATTATCCTTCCTTCCTTAACTTCTATAACCTTGAGAATCTCGTCTGTCTTTATCTTTTTATTCCCCTTTACCCTAAGGTCAACAACAACAGGCTTCTCTTTCACATTGTAGATAAGTATTACCCCCTCTGGAGTTTTTTCGACCTCAGCCGATACATCATCAAAAAAACCGAGTTTGTAAATCTTCTTAATATCATTACTTACTGTCTCCTGAGACAGAGGATCTCCAACCTTTGCGGATAGATTAATCCTTATAAGATCGGTTTCTATTCTTCTACTCCCTTCAATGTCAATTCTTATTATGTTCTCTTGACAAAATCCAATTCGGGTTAAAGATAATGATAAAAAAAGACTAATGAGAGTCGTAAAGAAAAATACATAAGGGCTTTTAGTTCTCATCTACGATTTTTCCATCTGAGAGTCTGATTCTTCTGCCAAGCCGCATAGCTACCGCCGGATTATGCGTAACCATAGCCAATGTTATCCCTCCCTCGACGTTAAGCTCAAGAAATAGATCCAAAACTGAGTTTCCAGTTTCTAAATCCAGATTCCCCGTTGGTTCATCAGCCAAAATCACCTGGGGTTTTAGTACCAAAGCCCTTGCGATTGCAACCCTCTGTTGTTCTCCCCCCGAAAGTTCTCCGGGTCTATGCCTTAATCGTGCTCCAAGTCCCACCCTCTTAAGGATTATTGCTGCTATCTCCCTTGCTTCGTTTGGTTGAATTCCTTGTATTAAAAGTGGCATCATAACATTCTCAAGCGCGCTGAACTCTGAGAGCAAATAATGGAACTGAAAAACAAATCCTATCTCACGGTTTCTAAAAAGTGCAAGCTCATCATCGTCTCTCATGAACACGTTCTCACCTTGATAAAGAACCTCACCATCGCTAGGGCGTTCAAGGGTTCCAACTATATGTAAAAGTGTACTTTTCCCTGATCCTGATACACCTACAATACCTACTGCTTCACCTTTATTAATCACAAGGTTGATTCCTTTTATCGCAGTCACTCTGCTGCCATCAGTTTCAAATACCTTTGTTAGACCCCTTGTCTTTATTATCTCTTTACTCATTCATACCTCAATGCTTCCACAGGGTCTTTTCGCGACGCCTGATATGATGGATATAGGGTTGCTAAAAAGCATATAACCAAACTCATGATCGCCACCCCTAAAAAGTAAAGCGGTTCAATTTTAACTGGAAACTCAGAAACAGGATAGACCTGTGTGTCAAACGGGATAAGCTTCTTGACAGCATCACTAGTTTTCACTAAATAGCAGATTCCTAATCCGGCGATACTACCAAGAAGTGTTCCAACAAAACCAATTATCATTCCATCCGTTATAAATATTCTCATAATTCCCCTACGGGTGGCACCCATAGCACGTAGGATCGCAATATCCTTTCCTTTTTCCATTACAACCATAGTGAGTGTGCTAACAATATCAAGCGCTGCAACCAGTATTATAAGAGCGAGAAAGATTGCAATAGCAATCCTTTCAAGACGAAGCGCTCGAAAGAGGCTTCTGTTTACCTCCTCCCAGTTTCTTGTATAAAAAGGAAAGCCTAGATTCACGGCAATCTTCTCACCGATCTCCTTCGCTTTATATAAGTCTCTAACCTTAGCTTCAACACCTGTAACCTTGGAGTTCATCTCAAAAAAATCCATCGCATCCCTTAAACCAACGTAGGCGATAGAGGAGTCATATTCAACCATTCCATAGTCGAAGACTCCGACCACTTCAAACCTCTTAATTTTCGCTTGTGGTCCGAATGGACCGACCTTTCCAAAAGGAGATACCAAGTTTACTTGATCCCCGGCTGAAATCCCTAGGTTTGAAGCAAGTTCTATACCTAAGATTAAAGGAGGCTTTCCTGATTTAGTTTCTCTATTAAGTTTCATTATCAGCTCTCGACCAATTGCTCTAAGTTCATCAGTCTTAACCTTTCCGTTCCTTCCAACCATCCCTCTTCCCAATGCCTCCTCTATGTTTGTTACGCTGCCCGCGTTTTTAGGGTCGATTCCCCTAATCACCGCTCCAAGAACATTGTTTTCACCTACAACCATTCCCTGTCCGTATATAAATGGGCTTGTGCCTACTACCCCGTTTGTATTAATAATCTTGTCCTTTATTCTTTCATAATCTCCCATAGGCCCATCGTAGCTCAGCACCACAAGATGAGAGTTTACCCCAAGGATTTTATCTCTGAGTTCCTCCTCAAAACCTCTCATTACAGCCAGAACAACGTTTAGCGCCATTACACCCATAAACACCCCAAGTATGGATATTAACCCTATGACAGAAATAAAGGTCTGCCTTCTTTTTGATCTTAGGTATCTAAGTCCTATAAAGAATTCGTATCTCATTCTGGCCTGAGATGGGGGAAGAAAATTACTTCCCTTATGGAAGGAGAATTTGTAAGAAGCATAACTAGGCGATCAACTCCTATTCCTGCACCTGCAGTTGGTGGCATCCCATGTTCAAGCGCTCCGATAAAATCCTCGTCCATTTCGTGAACCTCTTCACCTTTCGATTTAAAATCAAGCTGTTTTAGAAATCTCTCCTTTTGATCATCTGGGTCATTAAGCTCCGAAAATGCATTCACTACTTCCCGTCCTGCGATGTAAAGTTCAAATCTGTCAGTAATCTCAGGATTTAAATCATTTTTTCTTGCTAGGGGAGACACATCTACAGGAAATCCATAAACAAATGTCGGATCAACAATCTCATCCCCAATTGTGCGCTCAAATATCTCAACGATTGCTTTCCCTCTAATTCCTTTGTGAGCAATGCCTAAAGAGCTAGCTTTCTTAAAAAGAAATTCATCACTACTTAGAATTTCCTCACCGAGCTTACTCTTAACTGACTTAATAAGATTAATCCTCCTCCAAGGCCGCTTCATATTCACCTTCATATCTTGATAACCAAACTCAAGAGCACCTAGAAGGGTTTCTGTCACAAAGCAGATGAGCTCTTCGATTAAATCCATTAAGTCCTCATATGTAGCATAGGATTGATAAAGCTCCATAATAGTAAATTCAGGATTATGTTGAGTTGAAACCCCTTCGTTCCTAAATGTTCTACCAAGCTCATAGACCCTTTCAAAACCTCCAACTACTAACCTTTTTAGATAAAGCTCAGGAGCGATTCTAAGAAATAGTTCCATATCGAGTGCATTATGATAGGTTTTAAAAGGTTTTGCTGCAGCGCCGCCCGCGATTGGATGAAGGATAGGAGTCTCAACCTCAATAAAACCCCTTTCGTTTAGAAAACCTCTTATGAGCTTTATGATTTCAGTTCTTTTTAGAAAGATCTCTTTTACTTCAGGGTTTGATATTAAATCTAGGTATCGCTGTCTATATCTAGTCTCGACATCTTTAAGTCCGTGCCACTTCTCAGGAAGTGGATATAGACTCTTTGTGATTAGTTTAAAATCTTTTACGTTTATTGTGAGCTCACCTGTTTTAGTTTTAAATAGATCTCCTCTAATTCCGATAAAATCACCAATATCAATGAATTTCTTAAAAAAATTGAGCTTTTCATCACCCATAACATCCCTTCGTATATATCCTTGGATCTTTCCAGTTCTATCCATAATATGGAAAAAGGTGCTTTTACCGAAGTCTCTTAAAGCTATAACACGACCAGCAAGAGAAAACTCATCCGATAGGTTTTTTATTTCTTCATCAGAGAAGTTTGAATAAGAAGATAGAACACCCCCTGCATCATGACTTGGTTTAAAATCGTTTAGAAATGGATTAATACCTATACTTCTTAATTCTTTTATTTTTTGTTTTCTCTGTTCTACGAGTTCATTTTCCATAGTTTGAGCTAATTTTTCTACCTAAAAAGGGAAAATACATCAAGAAGGACAAGCACCAATTACCAAATCTCAAATTCCAAAAAATTCTAATTTTCAAATACCAAAGTTTGGAATTTAGAATTTAGAGATTGAAAATTGTTTGAGACTTGTGATTTAGGATTTGGTATTTGTATTTTCATCAGCAGGTTATAATTTTTTTTCATCTCTAAGAATTATATACGTTGCAATCGCTTTTGCAACAAGTACTCCATTATTTGTAATATCTACTTCGGCAGGAATAATTCTTCCTTTTCTAAGAACCCTTGCCTTAGCTTCCATCACCCCATCTTTTACAGGAGCTAGAAAATTTATCTTCATTTCTATCGTTAGTACTTTTCTCTCAGGCTCGACTATAGAGGTTGTTGCAATAGCTACAGCAGAATCAGCAAGAGAAAATATCGCCCCGCCGTGAACGATACCGTAGGGCTGAGTAAGTTTCTCGTGAAAAGGCATGACGAGCTTGGCATACCCGTCATCTATTTCAACAACTTCAATTCCAAGGAGTTCCCAAAACGGTGGAGTTGGAAATGGGAGTTTTATTTCTTTTTCTCTATGTAAGTTATTCATGTTTTCTCCTTATATCATATCTAAAAAGCGCGTTGAGTTCACAAATTTATTGTTTGTCTTTTATCTTTTTCCAGTCGAACGACAAGAATCAATCGAAAAACAACTAGAAACTATCTAATAAGCGCAGTTGTCAGTAGTTAGATTAATAACTATTTAACTCTAATTCAAAATTCGAACTTTTTTATTTTACCATACCCTGCTGCTTTCCCCATCGGAACACAATTCTAAATCCAAGATTCAAAGAATATTTTTACACCATCGAATTCCTCCTTATTGTAACCCATACCAATACCTAGAATAAATCTTCCATTTGATATGTTATCCACAATGGCGGCATCTTCTGATACTTGTACAGGATTGTGAAGAGGAAGTAAAAGAGTGCATGTTCCGATTTTTATTCGCTTTGTCACTGTAGCCATTGCAGAGGCCGTGACAATTGGGGAAGGACAGAACCCATCTTCAAGGAAGTGGTGTTCTGCAATCCATGCTGAATCAAAATTTACTTCTTCTGCAAGTTTTACTTGTTCAAGTCATTGTCTGTAAATCTCGGCATGGGAACTTGGATTTTCGGGGTGTTTCCGCATGCTAAAAGGCCCAATTCAAAACTTCATCTCTATTTACCTCCGTAAATTGAGGTGTTTAAGCCATCTTATGCATAAGCCTTTCCTTTAACTATTATCTCACGAAGGATAATGATTGTAAGAATGAATTTTTTTACAGCACATTACATAATTCACTCTCTGTCCCTTCCAAACACGCTAAACACAATAAAGCCGATAAAGCAAACCACACCAGCGGCTATGTACATAACTTGAAACCCAAAAAAATCTGCAACCACCCCATAAATAAAAGAACCTAACATCCCACCAAGGGTAAAAGCTACACTGCAAATAGCAAATGCCTTCCCCCTATCAACAATTGGAGAAAGATCAATAACCAAAGCATAGACTGAAGGATAAAGAAGGCCATGACTTAGCCCGAATAGAATACCGGTCTCTATGAAATCAGATTCTCTTGAGGCAAAGCTCACCCATATAACGCTCAACGAAAAAAATAAAAGTGAAGGCACAACAGCCCTTTTTTTTCCAAACCTATCAGGAATCCATCCCCCAAATAGTCTAACAAATAGCGCCGAAAGCGTATAAGCTATAAAAAAAAGATGAAATGATTCAACCTTAATATCCTTAGCAAAGACTGGGAAAAAGGTAAGGGTTGAAATAAAACCTGAGCCCGCAATCATGAGAGTAAATGCAGAAACAAACACCCCTTTTCGAAATAGCGTTGTTAGTATACTGCTTCCTTCTATTTCTACCTTTATTCTCCTATCGGGCTCTCTAATTAGTAGGGCAACTAAAAAAGAAAGAAACCCAAAAATAAAAAAGATAAGAAAGAAAACTTTAAAACTGTAAGTTTCAATAATTAATTTTCCAATGTAGGGTGCAAGAGCATAATTTACTATCGTAAATACTCCAAAAAGACCAAGTGCCTGACTCCTTCTTAATACAGGTGTAACATCAGCTATAAGGGTCCCTGCTGATATAAAGCAGAGAGAAAAAGCACCCCCTTGTATAATCCTTAATAGAGGAAATAAAAAGTTAAGTGTATCAAGGTATGCAAATGGAAGTGTGGTAAGAGACATAATAAGCCCACCAGTGGCCAGAAACCTCTTTTTCCCCCACCTATCCACCAATACCCCAACAGCAGGTGTTGTAAAGATGGTACTAAGTCCCGTAGCACCCATGATAAACCCTATCGTAGACGTGCTACCACCGAGTTCCTGTATACGTATGGGCAAAAGAAGAAAGGAATGAAAATTAAAGAAAAAAACAAAGCTTGAAAGTGTGATTAAGATAAAATCTCGGTTTAGGAGAGATTTGTTTTCTATATCAAATTGAATCAAGTCATTTGAATATCTAGACATTAGGATCCCTTCGTGATTCGTGCATTGTGGTTAGTTAATCGAATAACGAGTCCCGAATCACGAGACACCAACCACGAATCACGCGTTCCATTTAGGTTAGGCTCTACAAACTGAGCGGTTAACTATACATAAAAACCACCATGTATAATATCGCTCCTATTATTGGAAAAGAAAAAGATAAAATTACAAGTTTTGAGAAGTCTTTTGAACCAAGAAGAAACGCTATTCCTGCTTTTGAAACCGTATTAACACAGGCTGCGATTACGATACCCAAGGTTGCAACCTCCGCTGTTATATCTCTATACGCAAGACTCGCAAGTGAGACTGTCGGCACATCAAGGTTTGCAAGCCCACCGATAGCAGATGTAACATAAACACCGCTTACACCTAAATACTTATTTGCAAATGTTACAAGAAAAATAATCAACGCAAAGAAAACGGCGAACTTTAGTGCGGGATTAAGTGTAAATGGGCTTTTTAAATCAATTGTCTTTATCTCTTCCTCTGCCTTGCTCCTTTTCCATAAGAAGAGTGCCCCAATCATGCCAAGAATAAACATGATAATCATTGGAAGTGCCACTTTATCCAACATTGCTTTGTTAACTATATAAACCTCTAGTATTAGCTTTAAAAATACTGTTGATGATGCTATTGCAGAAGAAAAAGCCAAGGAATTTGTAAGCATCTTTTCTCTTTTACTCTCTCGTGAAGCATTTAAGACTAAAGCAGTGCTTGATATTATCCCGCCTAAAAACCCCATTATGGCAATACCTTTTCTAGGTGGCATAAGTTTCATGATTACATAGCCTACAAATTCAATACCTGAAATAATCACCACAATTAGCCATATTCTATAGGGATTAAAAAAACCTAAATAATCATCTTTGGGTAAAAACGGAAGTACTACAAAAGCGATTATTGCAAACTTAAGGGTAGCATAGAACTCCTCATCCGTAACACGACCTAGGAATGCGTAAGCAGGTTTTTTAGTATAGAGGATAACAGTCGTAAAAATCGCAAGCACGATCGCAACAAGACGATATTCAGTCATACATAATGCACCGTAAAAAAAGGTTAAGATAGCGGTGATCTCTGTAGTAGTCCCCACATCCTTCTCTTTTTTTGACGTTATGATGTATGCCGCTGTAACAAGCAAGACAAAACCAAAAAATGAAACTACGAAAAACACCTTCCCAAAGTAGTTTGTAAAATGTAAAGAAAGCGCGCCTAAAAGAGCTATAAGGGTAAAAGTCCTTATTCCAGCAAAAGTAGTCTTCTCTTCCACTCGTTGACGAACCCTAGCAATTCCCCTTTCCGCACCAATAAGAACACCGAGAGCAAGAGCGATGAGAAGCGACTCCAAAAGCTTTAGATTCTCTGGCATGAGCTAATTATAGCAAGAATTCACTCTTGATTGGGTAGTTAGCGGAATCAAGTGGGAAATACTATATGTCCTCCAACTACAGTATAAAGAATTTGTCCTGAAAGCTGCCATCCGTGGAAGGGGGTATTTTTACCTTTTGAACGAAATTTTTCTCTATCAACCTTAATGGTTTTATTTGGATCAAATATAACTACATCGGCAGGTGCTCCGAGTTTTAGCGTTCCTCTATCGCTTTTAATTATTTGAGCTGGATTAAAAGTGAGCTTCCTTATTAACTCAGTAAGAGTTAAAATGCCATCTTCGACAAGCTTAAGCGCAAGAGGAAGAGCGGTTTCAAGCCCTGAGATCCCAAATGGGGCTAGGTCAAACTCAACCTTTTTCTCGTCCTCAGTGTGAGGCGCATGATCCGTTGCAATTATATCTATTATGCCCTCATTCAACCCTTCTTTTATCGCCTCCATATCTTCTTTACTTCTAATAGGAGGGTTCACCTTTGCATTTGTATCATAGCTTAGAACAGCTTTATCAGTGAGCGTAAAATGGTGTGGTGTAGCCTCTGCTGTTACTTTCACCCCCCGCTTTTTAGCCTCTCTCATAAGCCTTACCGCGCCTGCTGTTGAGACATGGGCTATGTGGAGATGAGTTTTAGTAAGCTCCGCGAGTGTTATGTCACGCGCAACCATTACTTCCTCTGATGCGTTTGGAATTCCTCTAAGACCAAGCATAGTTGATGTGAAGCCTTCATTCATTACACCACCCGATGAAAGGTATAAATCTTCAGCATGAGAGATTACTGGAAGCCCAAAGGCCTTAGCATATTCCATTGCATGTCGCATAACCCTAGAGTTCATTACAGGTCTCCCGTCATCTGAGATTGCTATGCAACCAGCTTCCCACATCTCTCCGATCTCGGATAACTCCTCACCCTTTTGTCCCTTTGTTATAGCCCCTACAGGGAAAACATTTACAACTCCCTCTGTTCGTGCCTTAAGTAGTATGTATTCCGTCACCGATGCATTATCATTAACAGGATTCGTATTTGGCATGCAAACAACTGATGTAAAACCACCTGCCGCTGCTGCCATGCATCCAGTGCGAATTGTTTCTTTATGCTCAAAACCAGGCTCTCTTAAGTGAACGTGAAGATCAATAAACCCAGGAGAGACAATCTTCCCCGAAGCATCTATCACCTTGATGCTCGGATCTTTTTCTAATTCCTTAGTGCCTCGTGGATAGCTCTTGATTTTTCCGTCTTCTATATAAAGGGTTCTTATTTCATTAATTTCCTGAGAAGGATCTACAAGCTGCCCTCCCTTTACCAGTATCTTCATGCATTTCCTCCACTTGATGCAACAAGGTAGAGCATTGCCATTCTGACAGCTATTCCATTTGATACCTGGTTAAGTATTACCGAGTGAACATCGTCGGCTACTTCAGAGGACAACTCAACTCCTCTATTTATTGGTCCCGGATGCATAACAATAACATCCTCCTTTGCAAGCCTTAGCCTCTCGCGTGTAAGTCCGTAAAACCTTGAATATTCCCTCAAGGAGGGTAAAAGCCCGGATTCTTGCCTTTCCTTTTGAAGACGAAGCATCATTACAACATCTACGCCCTCCAGTGCATCCTCTATGTCGTAGTAGACCCTAACATCAACCTTTTCGATATCTCTAGGTATCATTGTAGGAGGTCCTACAACCCTTACCTCTGCTCCAAGCTTTATGAATCCCCAAATATTCGACCTTGCTACTCGGCTGTGTGAAACGTCTCCTACAATAACAATTTTAAGTCCCGATATCTCCTTCTTGACTTCCCTTACAGTGAACAAATCAAGTAAAGCCTGACTAGGATGCTCATGAAAACCATCACCTGCGTTAACGATTGAAGAGCTAAGTTCTCGGGCGAGAAGCCATGGAGCACCAGACATAGCATGCCTGATCACTATCACACTTGCTCCCATAGCTTCAAGATTTCTAGCAGTATCAAGTAGAGTTTCACCTTTTACAACACTACTCTCAGTTGGTGTAAAATTTAGTACATCAGCACTAAGCCTTTTCTCAGCTATCTCAAAAGACGCCCTTGTTCTTGTGCTAGGTTCGAAGAATAGATTAACGACTGTAACACCCTTGAGTGCAGGGACCTTTTTTACATCCCTCTCTGACACCTCCTTCATTGACTCGGCGGTGTCAAGAATAAGCCTTATTTCATCCGATGATAATTCTTCAAGTCCAAGTATATGCTTTCGTTCAAAAACCATGTTTATTATCCGGCTTCATTTGGTGAGTCTAGTTGAAGCACTATTGCCTCATCCCTTCCGTCTAGTTCTTTAAGAAGCACATCTACCTTCTGAGTCCTTATGGTCATAACCTTAATTCCCATATAGTCCGCTTGGATAGGAAGTTCCCTATGGCCTCCCCTGTCAACAAGAACGGCGAGCTGTATCGAGGCGGGTCTCCCATAATCCATTATGGCCTCAATAGCAGCCCTTGTAGTTCTTCCCGTATAAAGAACGTCGTCCACAAGAATCACGTTCTTATCCTCTACTGAGAAAGGGATTTCTGTTTTCTGGACACTGGGCCAGTCGGTTCTTCTTCTAAAATCATCCCTGTAAAGCGTTATATCCAGTGTTCCAAGAGGCGGCTTTATGCCCGCTAGTTCTTGAATTTTATCTACAAGCCTTCTTGCAAGGTGAATTCCCCTTCTTCTTATGCCTATAATCCTTAGCTCTTTTGCACCCTTATTTCTTTCTAGTATCTCGTGTGCAATTCGCGAAAGGGCGCGGGTTATAGTTTCTGAATCCATAATTACTTTGCTTTTCATGATGAAACTAATATACGCTCCTTAACGCGCCCTCACACTCATAATGGAATTCGAAATCCCTTTTGCACCACCTACACTCTCCCCCGAAAAACTCTGCTGTATCAAAGTAGTCTATGGTTACTATAATAGCTTGGTCTGTTACCCTAACCGTGTATGTTCTTTTATCTTTGGGCATCCCCCTTACATTTAGTGATTCATCTAGCCGATGAACAACGAACTCTCGCCCGTATGTTTTATAATACTCTACATCTTCCCTACAAGCAGCCCTTATACCAAATATTCCTCTATAAAATATTGGAACTACCTCAAAACCCAGATAGAAAACAAGCACCAAAACTAGAATCCAAAATATCATCTTTGCACTCATATGATAACCCTCATGGTTTAAATCAAGTTAATAAACAGTTTTATCAATATATTACTTCCATATTCTCATTAAATAAAGCCGCTAGCAATTCAAAAGATGCATGAATAAATCTCAAATCCGTTGTTTAATTACAGCATTGTTATTATGATACTAGTTCACCAATCTTAAGAGATCGGTTTATTCAACTTATTTTAGCTCTGTTTGGGTCGACAATTTTATAGCGGTCTAATTTTGAGTTAGATATATATAATAGCACCTACCGACACTATTCAATTAAAGAAAGCACTCTATGCCACCTGACTTTATCTAGTATACCTTCGCTACCAAAGTCCCATGACCAATGGATAAGAAAAGCCTTACCAACTATATCTTTTACTGGCACGAATCCCCAGAATCGGCTGTCTTGGCTATTGTCCCGGTTGTCCCCCATGACAAATACATAACCCTCTGGAACCTTTGTTACAGGGATGTACTCGCCCTTTTCTGTAGATCCCTTTCCCTTTAGATATATCACTTGATGTTTATTTCCGAAGAGATCTTCTTCATATTCATCGTAACCAACCCCAGTTCTTTCATCATGAAACTCCCCTTGGTATTTAAGAGGAACCTCTTCTTCATTTATATTTAAATTCCTGCCTTTAATATCTATACTATCGCCCGGAAGACCTATCACCCTCTTTATATAATCTATTCCATCTCTGGAAGGGTCATTCTCATAGTTAGGATAGGTAAATACTATCACGTCACCACGATTTATATTATGAATAGGCAAAACCATTTTATCCGTAAATGGTATCCTCGTCCCATAAATAAATTTATTTACAAGAAGGTGGTCACCTACAAGTAGTGTGGGGATCATAGATCCGGAGGGAATTTTAAATGGCTGCACAATAAATGTTCTGATAAAAAGTGCGAGCGCTACAGCGATAAGAAGGGACTCGATATTCTGTCTTAACCTTGATTTTCTAAACTTAGACAGGTGTTCTTCAACCACACCTTCAAGACCTTCAGTTTCCATAGTAAGGTCTCTCAAGTTGCCGTCCTCTAAAGCCTTTTCAGTCTGACTGATTTTTTCCGTTATTAATTTCCCTACATCGGGGGAGATTTTTGAAATATTACTCTTAAGAATAGATCGCGCTATAGCAACCGATCTTTTTGCCCTCTTTTTTATTTTAGATTCCCTTGACCAAATTCCAAACATCTTGAGGGTTTGAGTATAAATGGGAAGGTGGATTCTTTCAATATGCATAAAAACCTGGTAATTACTAATCCCAGAATTCACAATTCGGAATTAATGTATCTATATACAAATCTATTTTGCTAAATTGGTCGAAGATTATATCCTGGCTGCAGTAATGAACCTGATCATTACCTAAGGAGTACTGAGGAATCTCAAAGGGATTGCTTCGTCATGGAGTTTATCCTGAGCTAGACGAAGGGTTCCTCGCAATGACATTCGCGTGTTGTCATTGCGAACACATTCACTTCGTTCAGTGCAAGCTCCGTCAAGCAATCTCGTTTTTAGAATCGCCTCTGAGCCAGTGCTGAGCACATGCGAAGTGTTCCTCTTAATAAACGGCTCTTGAAATGTCATTGATAGCTCTAGCAGAGCTATCAAGCCTTTTTGTATCTTGTTGAAGGAATCTTCATCAATCTAGATTTCCTCAGCCCCTAATACTCTCTCTACAGAGATAACCCCTTTTAACCTTTTTATTGACTTCATGACACCTTCTAGTTGGTTCAAATCCAAAACCGCTATCTCAAATTTCCCTATAGCTCTCTCGTCATCAGTTGAATGGATTTCGGCTTTAGATATGTTTATATCAGACGACGCAATAGAGCGCGTGATGCTTGATAATATTCCAGGACGGTCTGCACATATAACCTCAATCCTTGCAGGCCTAGTTTCCTTAAAGCCTCTGTCCCAGGCAACGTCTATCTTTCTTGCAGGATCAACGTCAAGAAGCTGGGAACAGTTGTGTTTATGTATTGTAATTCCGCGGCCTCTTGTTATGTATCCAACAATGTTTTCTCCAGGAAGAGGAGTGCAGCAGTTTCCAAACCTAATCATCACATCATCGAAACCTTTAACTAGAACTCCGCTTTTCGTCGAGCGTGTGAGGGTCTGTATTATCCTCTCAAGCATAGATTCCTTCTCAGGCAAACCCTCCAGCTTTTCCTTTGGAAGAATGCGTTTTAAAAGCTCCGTTACAGAAACCTTGCCATAGCCAAGAGCCAAATAAAACTCGTCTACTTCCTTAAATCCAAGCTCACTAAGTGGTGTATTAAGCTCACCGCTCTTTAACATCTTTTGATAATCAAGACCATGCTGTTTGAATTTCCTCTCACATATAGATTTCCCTACGAGCTTCGATTGCTCCCTTTCTTCCGTTCTAAGCAATGAACGAATCTTTGTCTTAGCACGAGATGTAATTACAAACCTAAGCCAGTCGCGACTGGGTTTTTTGTCTGGTAACGTGGCAATTTCTACTGTGTCGCCGCTTCTTAGCTTATAATCAAGCGGAACTAGCTTCCCATTTGCCCTTGCCCTTGTGCAGTGGTTTCCAACCTCCGTATGAATCGAATATGCAAAATCAACTGGAGTAGCTCCATTAGGAAGCTCTTTTAGATCCCCCTTTGGGGTAAACACATAAACCATATTAGGAATTAATTCGCCCTTAACCGCTTCAAGAAATTCTGTCGGGTCTTTTATATCCTTCCATTCAAGAAGCTGCCTTAAGCTGGCATAGATTTTATCGCTCTCCGCGGCTTCGATCCTTCCCTCTTTATATTTCCAGTGAGCTGCTATACCGTATTCTGCAATCTCGTGCATTCTTTGGGTCCTGATCTGAACCTCCATTCTTTCACCAAATGGACCAATAACCGTTGTGTGAAGAGTCTGGTACCCGTTTCCCTTTGGAAGAGCAATGTAGTCCTTGAATCTTCCTGGAACTGGTTTCCAAGCTGCATGAACTGCACCAAGAGCCTCATAGCATTCTCTAAGTGAGCTTGTAATAATCCTGAAGGCTATAACATCATGCACCTGATCGAACTCAAGATTCTGTGTTTGCATCTTGTTGTAAATTGCGTAAATATGCTTAAACCTGCCAGTTATTTCTGCCTTTATACCAAACTCCATGAGTTGCTTCTCAAGTATGCCTTTTACTGACTCAACGTATTTCTCCCATTCCTTTTTCTTTTTTGCAATTAGTTTTGAAATATTTTCATACTCCTCGGGATTTAGAAAACGAAAAGAGAGATCCTCAAGCTCTGTTCTTATCCAGTAAATACCAAGCCTATGTGCAAGAGGAGAATAAATTTCAAGAGTTTCCTTAGAAATTCTCTTCTGACGATCCTCAGGAAGGTATTCTAATGTGCGCATGTTATGAAGCCTGTCTGCAAGCTTAACAAGAACAACCCTTATATCCTTTGCCGTTGCCAGGAATAGTTTCCTGAAACTCTCTGCCTGTTCCTCGATCTTTGAAGTGAATGGTAGCTTGCTTATTTTTGTAACACCATCAACAAGAAGTGCAACCTCCTTACCAAAAAGTGCTTCAATCTCATCAAGGGTTGCAAGTGTATCCTCCACTGTATCGTGAAGAAGCCCTGTTACTACAGATGACAAATCTAGCCTCAAATCTGCAAGTATCCCCGCTACCTCAAGAGGATGGCCTAGGTAAGATTCTCCTGAACTTCTTTTTTGTCCTGCATGAACCTTAGCAGAGTAGACATAAGCCCTTTTAATAACCTCTACATCGGCTTCAGGAAGGTATGAGGTAACCTTTTCAACGATGTCGTTTAATCTCAACATAGTTTTATTCCCAAGTAACTATTTAGCCACAAAGCCTGCGTCGAGCTCAGGCGAGGCGACACTAAGTTTTTCTTAAGGAATTAGGATTGGATACCCCTAATTCCCAAACCCGAATTCCTAATTCCTAACATTGTGCCCTGGTGTCTTAGTGGCTGAAGTTGCATCTTTAAAAGTCCTTAAGTCATTTTAATACCCTTTCTCTCTTGCACCTCTCAGCAATTATCACAGCTTTTAATTTATTTACCGCTTCATCTAATGAGTCATTAATAATAATGTAATCATAGGAGTGGATTTCCTCCATCTCATTTATTGAATCCTCGATCCTTCTTGCAACTTCATCCGTTCGCTCACCTTCCCTTCTCATGATCCTATCTTTTAAAACATCAAATGTTGGTGGGATAATGAAGATGTAAACGCCCGAATCACACCTCTTTCTTATACTTTTTGCCCCTTGTGAATCTATGTCTAAAAGGAGATCAACACCTGATGTCCTTATACGGTCGATCTCCTCAACTGGAGTTCCGTAGCGGTGGTCATGAACTTGAGCCCATTCAGCAAACCTATTACTTTTAACCATCTCATCGAATTCATTCTCAGAGATAAATCTATAATCTATTCCGTCCACCTCGCCTGGTCTTTGTTGTCTGGTCGTAAAGGAAACTGAAAAGCTAAGATTTTCAACCATTTTAATCACACGCCTTGTAAGCGTCGTTTTTCCACTTCCTGATGGACCAGAAACTACAAAGATGATTCCTTCTCGCATGATTTCAAAGGATTATTACAACTTTTTATAAGTTTAGGATACCTTTACACAATTTGCAATTGGAAGACATTTGTTAGAACCTCATCTTATTTGACAATACTCCTTAAAAAGTGAAAATTATGGCTCGAATATTCTTTCAAAATTTTTTGATCCTATTTAAAAAAATGGTTGATTTGTCGTTCTCCCAAGTCAAAGTCAACAATTAAAAGGCAAGTGTATTAAGTTACTAAGATCATTTAATAAAGCTCATGCGCTTCCCAGAGTATTTCAAAGATGGCGGAAAACCGATAATATCCTTCGAGATCTTTCCGCCAAAAACAGATAAGGGAATGGGACCCCTCCTAGAGATTATTCCTGAACTAGTAGCTCTTGGTCCAGATTACATCACAGTGACATACGGAGCTATGGGTTCAACTCAGCATAGGACACTCGAAATCGCCTCGCTAATAAAAAACGTGTATAAAATGGAAACCGCGTGCCACCTCACCTGTGTAGGAGCATCACGTAACGAGCTAGATGAAATCCTTAGGAGGATTTCTGATTCTTCTATAAGAAATATAGTTGCCCTACGCGGCGACCCTCCTCAAGGTGATAAAACCTTTATTCCGCCCTCCGACGGTTATGCACATGCAAATCAATTAGTTGAGCACATCCGCCGTTTAGAAAGTGAGAAGGGTCAAGAACCCTTTGGTATCGCTGTTGCCGGTTATCCAGAAAAGCATATAGAAGCGCCGAGCATGGAAATAGATATAGCCAACCTTAAGCGCAAGGTTGAAGCAGGAGGCGATATCATAATTACTCAACTCTTTTTTGATAATGAATTTTTCTTTAACTTCGTGGAAAGGGCACGCACTGCCGGTATAACTGTCCCAATCATTCCAGGACTTATGCCAATTCTTTCTGTAAAGCAGATTAAACGTATAACCTCTATGTGCGGCTCTAGCATACCCCATGAGTTACAGCTAGAACTAGAGAGCGCCGCAGACGATGATGAAAAGGCAAGTGAAATCGGAATACGTCAATGTATACGCCAAGCGAAGGATCTCCTTTCACATGGTGTATCAGGCATCCATTTCTATGTACTCAATAAATCCACACACATTCGGAAGATTATTGAGGCCCTGCGGGTTTAGGTTCTATGGTAGAACAGGTGTCATTGCGAACGTAGTGAAGCAATCTCACATTTATATCGTTTCTCAAAATAAAAAAAGGTTATTAGTCAACTGACTGTAGTGTATGCGTGTATAACCTGCTTTATCTGAAAAAATATGCCTGAAACAAAATCCATTTTTAATAGAGTTGCAGAACACTATGACCTGCTAAATACCTTACTCAGCTTTGGAACGGATAAATCCTGGAGAAGAAGACTGGCTGAGGAGATAAGAAGTTCAAACCTTGTACTTGACATAGCTACAGGAACAGCAGAGGTAGCGATTGAGGTTGTGAAGAGGTGGAATGGGTGTTTTGCAATAGGCATTGATCCAAGTAAGCAAATGCTAGATCTCGCTCATACAAAGCTCGAAACAGCCGGAGTCAAAAAGAAAATTGATTTAGTCGAGGGGGTTGCTGAGAGCCTACCATTTAAAGATGGAACATATGATGCCATAACAATAGCCTTTGGAATCAGAAATACTGTTGATCCCCTTACATCCCTCAAAGAAATGAATAGGGTTCTAAAACCCGGGGGCAGAGTAGGAATTCTAGAGTTTGCTGTACCACGAAATAGGCTTTTTGCTCCTCTATATATGTCTTACATTAGAAACATGTTTCCATTTCTCGGATCGTTTTTTGGAAAGAGAAATGAATACAAGTACCTTGTAGACTCCATTCCTATGTTTCCTCAAAGGGAAAGTTTCATTAAGCTGATGGAAGAAGCAGGATTTACGGTGAAAAAACCAATAGAGCTTACAATGGGAACGGTGATTATTTATGTTGGGGTTAAAGAGGATTAGTGTGCTATAAAACAATATATAATCTTTTTCATTAAACAGCGGAAGCCATCGCTTGTCATTGTGAGAAATGAAGTTACGAAGCAATCTAGCACAGATTGTCATTCTGAACCCTGTCCTGAGTCTAAGCGAAGGAACGGTGAGGAATCTCAAAGGGACTGCTTCGCTGGGATCTGTGGTAGCGATCAAGAGGGAGGGTAATTAGGGAACCGCAACGCTCGCAGTGACAGAAGAAGATGAGATCACTTCGCGGAGTTTACACTGAGCTTAACGAAGTGCGATGACAACCTTTTGAATATTCTACTTTTTTATAGAATGGCATCACTTTCCAAATGTCTCCAAAATAGCCCTCTGGTACTCTTTGACCTCATCAAAATCAAGAAAATAATGTGGTGCGCTAAGGATTGGTAAGTCTATGTACTCCCTATATTCATTTATTCTCTTTAGGCATTCATCCGCATCTCCTACTATTGCGAATGTTTCAACCATATCGTCGGTTACGTTTTCAATCATAGATTTAATATCCCTTTTAAAAAACGCCTCTCTGATCTTCTGAGCCTCTTTCTCAAACCCATGCATCTTAAAAGGAGACTCATATGTACGAACAGTGGCATAAAATGCTATAGTAGCACGGGCTGCCTGCTTTGCCTCACTCTCATTGTTTGAAACAGCGCAAGTAATAATTGAAGCAAGGTCAAAATCCTTTCGGCTTCTTCGGGAACGCTCCAGTCCGCTCTTTATGTTCGGATTAACTACATCCTTGATATACCTAAGCGAACAAACAACATGCCCAAGGTATCCATCTGCAACCTCTCCCACAGCCTGAGCCATATATTTTCCGACCGCAGCTAGATAAATAGGGATATTTGAACGCAAGGGTTTAAAAGGACGGTGGTAGCCCCTTGTATTGATATTGTAGTAATCCCCCGCGTAAGAAATGGGGCCATCTAAATGGGACTTATTCATAATAAGGCGGATTACCTCGATGCATTCTTTGATTCGTGATACGGGCTTTCCGTGAGTTACTCCATGCCACAACTCGTTTGTGCGCTTTGCTCCTGTTCCAAGTCCAAGTATTAATCTGCCGCTTGAAATCTCATCAAGATCTAGTGCAGTAAGCGCTGTAATTAATGGACTCCTTACAAATGCAAGGGCAACGGCGGTGCCGAGTTTAATCGTTTGCGTTGCCTGTGCTACGGCGGAGAGTTGCTGGAAAGAGGTTCTATAGAGCTCCGTTGCCCAAACCGAATCAAACTTTACATCTTCAGCTCCTTTAGCCAACTCAACTAGCTCAGCAATACTTTCAGCATCGAGAATTAATCCCACGCGCTCCATAAGTTTCAGCTCCTTTCTTAATTATAGCGTACGTTAAAACAATCCATAATTTATTTTTTTGATAGCGAGGAGTAAGATTCTTCGAATGTCGTTGCGAGGAGCCCTTCGTCTAGCTCAGGATAAACCCAGCTTGTCCATTTCATTCCTGTAGACAACACTATAGCCATTAAATCCGCTCAACTACCTGGCTCGTTCCATCCAGATCCTACCGACCGCATTATCATTGCCACAGCACTTACCCTTGTTTTCTCCTAGTTACCCGGGATGAAAGGATCAGGCGCTATACCCACGTCCGTACACTCTGGTAATGCGCTGCCTACAAGAATTTCAAGAACTTTTCAACTCTCTGATCAGCTTTTTTAAGTATTCTTCTTAGTGTTCCTTGTGGGATGTCCTTTGAGAAAAAAAGGAACGCAACCCTTATTTTCAAGTTATTTAATACCTAATTTTCTGATTAACAGCGAGTCTTGGTATACCTTAAAATTAGTCAACAAAAGATTTGACTCTCTTCTTTTGGGGTTTCTTTTAGCTCTACTCCCTTCACGACAAAATAGGAGGGAATAACCAGTTCAACCAGCAGCTCTAAGAATCTTCACTCTTGAAACATCCATCTCTTTTTGAACATGCCAGAGATCATGAGACTGCTGCATATTAAGCCATAGCTGTGGCGTGGTGTTAAAGGCTTTTGATAAACGTATCGCCATAGCTGGACTTATACCCGCATGGCCGTTTATTATGGCCGATAAAGTCTTACGGGTTACCTTGAGTGCCTTAGCAGCGTCGGTTACCGTCAAACCTAACGGTTTAAGATAAGCCTCCTTTATGATTTCCCCAGGATGGGGAGGATTGTACATAATCATCTTTGCCATTTTTCTACCTCCTTTTAATGATAGTCCACATAATCCACATCATAAGCATCGCCATTTTCAAATCGAAAGATTACCCGCCAATTGCCACTCACCTTGACAGACCAAAAGCCTTCCTTATCGCCTTTTAGTGTGTGTAAGTCTGAACCCGGGAAATTTATATCTTCTAGCACATGAGCCTCATTTAAAAAGGTCAGTATTATCCGCAGGCGTTTTACATGATCTTGTTTGACTTTTGAAGAGTCGCCAGTTTCGAACAATTTCTTAAGACCTTTATGGCGTATGCTTTTAATCACGACACATAATAATGTTACCAATAACGTTACAGGTGTCAAGTGGAAGGAAGTGAGGCGGTAGGTACTTTCTTCGTACAGGCTAAGGCGAGGAGAATAAGTAAACTAAGTAAAAACCTTCTCATGCAGGTTTTTGAGATGGGATGCTGCCAATAGGTGACTGAAGGCTGGTAACGAAATCCGGTGCTTCTTAGGATAGAAGAATCGGCTGGGTTGAAAGAATTTTAATCCGAGGATCAAAAAAACAGGCAGAGGGATCACTGTATCTTCTCTTGACTTTTACCTCTATAGGTAACCCTAAATTTTGTTATTTCTTAAGGAGATCTGCAACAGGTTATTTAGCTATGGTTAGATCGAGGTTAATAGAAAGTACGATTAGAAAAAACATGGGCAAGATAGCAAAAC